>Ga0302215_10001390_pt1 | contig 17322 bp, 7 predicted proteins | sample II_Fen_N3_1_FD_194580 | JGI IMG/M metagenome (GOLD analysis project Ga0302215, IMG submission 194580) | Peat permafrost microbial communities from Stordalen Mire near Abisko, Sweden - II_Fen_N3_1 | ecosystem: Environmental > Terrestrial > Soil > Wetlands > Permafrost | place: Sweden: Abisko...
TATTATCATCCGTTTTTTTACATATAGCCACATGTCTGACACTTAGCCTACCATTCTTTTTCGTAAAAGTCCGAAAAGACATTATTCTCTATATCTTGTTTTTTCTGAATACTTATCTTATTTTCAACCTGCTTTATTACAGAACCTACTTCACGATTTTACCGCTCGACAGCTATACCATGATTGGAAACCTTGGCGGACTGGGCGACAGTATTATCTCTGCTTTCCATTGGGACGACTGGCTGTTTCTGTTACCTAGTTTAGTGCTATCATTGCTCTACTACTTATATTTCAGAAAAACAATTGTTACTGAATCGTTCAAAATACGTGCTATTTGTTCCGGCATACTCCTACTGATAGTGACATTTACCATTGGTTTAAATTTATACCTCGACCGAAAAGAAGTAAGTAACCTACTGTCCGACGAAAATGAGTTTAAATACGACGTAGTTGATGGGGCTTCTACTTATGGCTTTTTGCATTGCTGGGCATGGCAGTTCAGAACTCTTATTGAGCCGAACAAGGAGCTTACGCCCAAAGAAGCTGCCAAAATTAAACAATGGTTCATTGAACATAAACAATATGAATCTTTTGATCAACCGGTCGATTCAGTCAAAAAAAACGTCATTCTGGTTATTGTAGAGTCGCTTGAGTCGTTTCCAATTGGCAAAAAATTGGAAGGACAGGAAATAACTCCCTACCTAAACCAAGTCATTAAAGGTCGAAATAGCTTTTATGCACCACACCTTGTTCCTCAAGTAAATATAGGTCATTCAAGCGACACACAACTTATTTTTAACACCGGAATGCTTCCACCTCATAATGGAGCCGCCTGTTTTAAATACCAACACAATACTTATAACACATTGGCAAAAGCCTTACACAATATAGGTTACACTAGCCACACACTTCTGGGAGGAAACGGGTCATTCTGGAATCAAGGTGTGATGACCAGGACGTTGGGGTACGATGAACTTATTGCTATTGAACAGTATAAAAATGATGAAAGCTATGATTTCGGTTTAACCGACAGCACTTTTCTTGCACAATCGGCAGAAAAAATAAGCCAATTTAAGTCACCATTCCTAGCACAATTAATCACTCTTAGCTCCCACGATCCTTATGTATTATTGAACCACCGCATTTACCTGAAAGTACCGAAAAATTGCCCGGATGAATTGGGAAGGTACCTGAATGCTATACGATATGTTGACAAATGTTTGGGAAGTTTCATTGCTGATCTGCAAAAAAATGGAATACTTGATAAATCTATTCTGGTTATCTCTGGCGATCATGATGGCACAAAACAGCAACCGAAGCAATGGAAAAGCTTTGCCCGTAAAGAATGGAATACGGAAATAGGTATGACTCCTCTTATTATTTTAAATGCCACAAAAAAGCATGTTTACAAACCAATAGTTGGACAAATAGATGTGTATCCAACGTTAGTTGATATACTAGGTTTGAAAAACTATGGCTGGCATGGGTTAGGCCAAAGCATACTAAGTAAAAATAAGTTGGCATTTGCAGTAAATGCTCGTTTCGATGAGTTTGGCGATACGAAAAAACTACCTAAAGAAGCCACTGCTCATATCAGGGAAGCATCGGAAATATCAGACTTAATGATACGAAAAAATTATTTTGGAAAATAACAACCCTTAAATTTAAAAATCACAAATAATATTAATACATTTGCACTATTAACGTTATTATTTGATTAGAAATATTATTTCCAATAACAATGAAGAAAAAATTTCTTTCCTGTATCTTATTATCTGCAATGCTTATAATAAATTCACCGTCATGGGCATTAAGTCACACGATTAGTTTTACCGGCTCTGGAGCAGCTACAACGGTAGACTCTGTAATTGCACAAAATCTAACAAAAGGGATTAGTGTTGTAGTACCTGTGAGTCGAAACTTAGTTTTAAGCGATGTTACTGGTTTGAATGATCAAATCATTCAAAACAATCCGAATATCCGAGTTCTAAATGCTGGTAATCCTGGTGAATACAAAGTTGTTTTCAACTCACCATCCAACTGCTTAGCTACTTTAAGTATTTTTTCTGCCATTGGCACCAAAGTTGGCGAATTGAAATCTATAGTAAGCACTGGAAATAACTCATTCAAAGTTAGTTTACCTAGTGGGATTTTCGTTGCCAATATATCCGGTGACAATTACAACTTTTCGGCTAAAATCCAAAACTTGACCTATCAGAATATCAATCCGCAAATTTCATATACCGAATCAGAATCACAGTCAGTGGGAAAACAAAAAGTTCAAGCAAATACTCCCTATGTATCGTTGAAGTATAACACAGGAGATTTAATTTTATTAAAAGGCAAATCTGGAAATTTCACAACCATTGTAACAGATGTTCCTACAAGTAGTAAAACAATCGATTTTAACTTCGTAGAATGTAAGGATGCAAATGGCAATTACTATTCTATAGTAAAAATTGGCAATCAAATTTGGATGGCAGAAAATCTTAAAGCAACTAAGTTTAGAGATAATAATTCTATAAATAATACAATTAATGCAACTGATTGGAATACCAGCATTCTACCGGCATATACCGAATACAACAATGAGGTTAATAACACAAAATATTATGGCAACCTATATAATTGGTATGCCATAGCTGACACTAAAAATATTGCCCCTATAGGTTGGAAAATCCCTACTGATGCTGACTGGACAACACTTAGTACTGAAAATAATGCCGGCGATAAGTTAAAAGAAAGCACGCTGGATTTCTGGGGCATAATGAATACTGGAACAAATAGCTATGGATTTACAGCATTACCTGGCGGATATCGTCTTTCAAATGGTTCATTCTATTATCTGGGTAGTTATACAGCATGGTGGACTGGAACTGAAGGTTCTACTACTGATAAAGCCTATTACAGAATGTTATCATCCTCAACAAGCAGCGTTTCCAAAAATGAATATGCAAAAAACGGAGGATTTTCATTACGTTGTATAAAAAGCTCAATTCCTACTTTAACCACAACATCTCCAACATTATTGAAATCCACATCATTTACATCAGGTGGATCAATTACGGATAATGGAGGCGAAACTATTACAGAATATGGTATTTGCTGGAACACAAGTACAAATCCAACAATTTCAACTAACAAAACAGCGTTAGGTAGTGGTAGCGGAGTATTTACAGGGTCAGTTACGTTCTTAACACCAGGTACACAATATTATATCAGAGCTTATGCAACGAATAGTATTGGCACCGCTTATGGTAATGAGATTGTAGTTACCACACCACTAACCGACCCTATCACTGATGCCGATGGAAATGTTTATCATATTGTTACTATTGGAACACAAACATGGTTAGTTGAAAATTCAAAAACAACACGTTACCGTAATGGCGATTTGATTGGAACAACCAGCTATCCAACAACCAACATTTCATATGAAAGTTCTCCAAAATACCAGTGGGCTTATAATGGAGATGAGAATAATGTGTCAAACTATGGCAGACTTTACACATGGTATGTAATAAATGATTCCAGAAATATAGCTCCTTTAGGATGGCATGTAGCCACCGATCAGGAATGGACTGTGCTTAAAAATTATTTGATTACAAACGGCTATAATTATGATAAAACAACAACTGACAATAAATTGTCACAATCTGTCAGCTATAATGGACTTTGGAGTTCTTCTGCAGTTATTGGTTCACCAGGTTACAATACTTCTTTAAATAATTCTACCGGATTATCAATAGTACCAAGTGGGATGAGATCAGGATACGATAACTCGTTCTATCTGCTGGGATCAGTGTCTAATATCTGGACTTCATCTGAATCAGCAGCTACAACGGGATACGTTGCAAATTCGAGTCTTAATACTACACCGCTAAACTCAATATTAATGGACAAGAAATATGGCTTCTCGGCACGTTGTATTAAAAACACAGCACCTATAGTTACTACAATAGCTGCTAGCTCAATAACATCAGTTGATGCAATATGTGGGGGAACTGTTACCTCAGACGGCGGAGATGCTGTAACAGAATCTGGTGTTTGTTGGAACACAACTGGTAATCAAGCAACTATTAGCGACTCAAAAAAGAGTATAGGATCCGGAATCAATACATTCAGTAGCACTATTACCGGATTAGCCTCAAGTACAACTTATTATTTAAGAGCTTATGCGACTAACGGTATAGGTACTTCTTACGGTGAGCAGATCACCTTTACAACTGGAACTAAATAATAGGCTAATGGTAAAGAATAGTTGGTAAAACCTCTAAAAATATTATTGGCATTGATAAAAGAAAGTTTATTGAGATTTATTTCAATAAACTTTCTTTTATCTAGAAATCAAGTATATCAGAACATTTCTGTAGTGATAAAATAGTTTTTAAGCCAGAGTTACTTACACTTGAAAAGTAAAAAACAACTCTCAAATTACTTCTTCTGTAATCAAATCAATACAATCTTAATAATTTGTTCCTGCTGTTCGGTATGTGCTTTAATTACATAAATGCCCGATGGCAAACCTGTAGTAATTGCAGTTATTGAGTTTTCAGCAAATGGTTTTTTTTGCATAAAATGCCCTGCAGCATCATAAATTGTCAGTTCACCATTGAACATAGAACTATTTTGAATGAAAACAGTTTTTTCACTGCTGAAAACATATATAGTCTTAAGGGTTGATTCATCAGAAACTGCATTTTTGAGTGTAAGAATTTTAAAACGGGTTTTATTATTCTCGCTTTGATTAAGGTCAAAAGCATAACTAGAGCCACTCTCGGTGACATCGGTCATAACTTTTAAGCTTTTGTCGTACAAATAAATTTTCTGATACCTATCAGCAGCATTCTGATGTGTAAACTTCAATGTATATGACTGGTCGATACCTGCCACTAAGCCAATATCAGTGTTATTCATTGTACTTACACCGGCAATTTGGTAATTACTACCATCTGCCCCGGCAGCATAAATTTGAGGAGCGTAGGTAGAACCCTGCATTTTGAGTCCATCCCAACCATTGTCGAATCCACTTGTACAAAGCGAATCGGTAAATATCCACAATCTGTCATTGTAATGTTCGCTATAAACGTCAATAGCAGTATAAATTTTACTGGTAGCAGCAGATTTTGCACGTTGAATCTCTGTGTTCTTGGTTTTTACTGAGCTATAAGTAATACCCAATGTAGCAGAGCTGGACTGACTCATAGCCTTCACCAAAAATCCCTGCATCGACGGAATTGTTGCCGGAATACCATTGACACCTGCCGTATAGATAGTTGACACCTGATATTGACCAGAAGAAGAACCCGTAGAACTTGATCCTAGCGCTGACCAGTCAGATAAAGAGCCTGTTGTATACAAATAAACTGACTTTTCCATTTCGGAGCCAAAAGTAAGTTTAGTAATATCAATAGCTGCAGTATAAGGATTAGCCATCACATGTTGTCCTGGATAAAGTGCATTTAAAGAATTCCCGTCGGCATAATGGGTGTACGACAATTGCTGCGAATTAAAATCACGGTTGAGCAGCTTGCCCTGAAAAACATATTTAGTTGGATTCTGTTGGCAAATTTCATATCCCCAAAAAGGAAGTATAGAAGAGCTATTTCCCAATTGCACCCAATGGGTCGACTTACTAACACCGGGTTCGTACCATTTACGAATGTATGCACCATCAAAGGTTGGCGAGGCTGTAATTGAATCGGTAGGTATCCCGAAATACTGCCAGTGATACTGATTACCTGAGGCAGCAGCTAAATTATAGTAAGCCTTAGAACACATTTCAACCGAAGCATAAGGAGCAGTTCCAGAGAAAATAAAAGTACCGTTTGCTGTAGTATCATTGGCCTGAATATAAATTCGGTCGGGATTATTATCGGTTGTTATTGTACCGGTTACAGTCAATGATTTGGCTGCAGGTATAACCAATCGCTTTGTTGACATATTGGTCAACTTAGCAATGCTTCTATCCTGATCCAGATTTAGATTATTTTGGGCTGCAGTTCCATAGTTTGTTACTGTAGCAAACTCAATATCAGCTCCGGTAGCAGGAACAAACCCAGCTGTCCAGTTGGCAGTATTTGCCCAGTTGGTGTCAGTGCTTCCGAGCCAGTAATTATTGCAAGAACTAACAACGATAGTAGCTGCATTTGATACGTTGGTGGCAGTATACGAAGTTGGTGACACATTATTTGTGCTGGTTACAACTGCATATCGATATAAGTAATAAGTGCCGGCTGTATTAAATGGAGCCAGCGTTGTATTTGGTGTAAAGGTGGCACTGGTGGCACCACTTATTGCCGTTTGAGTTCCGGAAACGGTAGTACTATAGTACCATTGATACCCCGTACCTGACAAAGTAATTCCGGTAGGGAGTGTTCCATATACATCGCCGCTAATTGCAGTTCCAACAGCACCAATACACAAATTCTGAGTTGTATTGCTCGATAAACTATTGGCAATTATCAGTGTTATGGGAGTGAAAGTAACCCTATTCGAACCGCCATTTTCGTAAAAGTCATAAATAAGTGCGCTACTGCCCGTTAAGTTCATTAGAACATTGGCCCTCACAGTGTATGCCTGATCTACCCAATTGTTATAAATAAGGTTTCCATCAACATATAACCGACTACCATCATCCGAGCCCATAGTTACTGCATAAAGTCCTCGTCTAGTAGAATTCATTCTGTATCGTACCGAGAATGTTTCAGTATAAATAGTTCTAGATTCTACTCCTGAAGTAATACCAAAACAAGTGGTTGATCCTACAAACTGTTCATCGAATGCCTCTGTTTCTGTAAAATGACCGTAATAATTTGTCAACGCAGTTCCGTCGTAAGCATACCCTATCCAGGTATCTGTTCCGGCAATAGTCTGACTTTCGGTTGAAGTTGTGACACCAAAAGTAGCTGTAACAGCAGTTCTACTTCCTTCGCATCCATTAGCATTTACAATGGCAACATAGTAATTAGTAGTAGAAGCAATACCACTGGGGACATACGTACTATCGGTATTGCTGGTACTGGTTTTCAGCAATGTTCCTCCCGTTGCAGCCGTATACCATTTATACTTATCGGTGCTGGACGATCCATGAGCAGTCAACGTAGCGGTTCCTCCAATACAGGTGACAGTAACACCGGTTGTTGTAGGAACTGAGGGTAATGCATAAACCGTAATTGTACCTGTAGCGGAAGTTGTACAAGTATTTCCACCGGTAAGACTAACTGTGTAATTATAAACACCGGCAACACTTGGTTTTCCACTTATAGTAACTTTATTAGTTGTCCATGCTCCGGTAACTCCGGTTGGTAATCCTGAAAAAGTAGCTCCGGTAGCTCCGGTAGTTGTATAGGTTATATTAGTAATAGTTACGTTATTACAAACACCCTGTGCATTGGTACCTACTGCTGAACTCAGTGTGATGGTATTACTCGGATTTACCGACATGCTAATGTTATTCGATATAGCAGGACTTCCCGATACACATCCAACAACACTTGTAGTAAGAATACAACTTACAACATCAAGATTAACTGGCTGATAAGTATACACAGCTCCACTGGTACTGACACTCATGCCATTCACGAACCATTGATATTGAGGTGTTAATCCACCATTCACCGGAGTGGCAGTAAAACTAACGTTAGTGCCACTACACGAAGGATTTCCGGAGGCAACTATGCTAACACTAACTGGCGTAGCAGAATCAATAATAAGCATTTTCAGTGTGTTCGATGTTGCTGGTGAACCGGTTAAACACGGAGTTGCATTTGAAGTCAGGACGCAACTTACCAGATCATTGTTTGCTGGAGAATAAACAAACGTTGCACTGTTTGTTCCTGCTGTTATTCCATTAACAAACCATTGATAAACAGGTGCAGTTCCACCATTTATCGGAGTAGCTGTAAAGGTTACGGGCTCAGTAACATTACACAACATATTATTCGAAGCAACAATAGTAACACTAGCAGGCAATAATGGATTTACAGTCACAACAGCAGCATTAGATTCGTTAGTTGCAACGTATGGCGACGGCGATACATTATTGGTAGTGCTCAGAATAACATTGCGAAAAAGATAATAAGTACCTGCAACGTTAAAAGGCGCTTGTGTGGTATTTGGTGTAAAAGTAACTGCTGTAGCACCTGTGATATTTGTTCGGGTACCTGCAGGAGTCGTACTGTAAGTCCATTGGTATCCGGTTCCGGAAAGAGTAATACCTGTAGGAAGTGTTCCTAACACATCGCCACTGATTATAGAGCCTACATCGCCCATACAAATAGATTGAATAGTATCTACAGCCAATTTATTAGCCATGACTTGTTGCAATGTATCAAACCCTACAACGTTTTGTCCTGTTTTTTCATAATAGTCTAATTCTAATGCACTGGTACCTGTTAGAGAAAAAAGAACCTTAGATTTGACTATCGGCGAGTGATCAGTCCAGTTGTTATAAATCAAATTTCCATCCACATACATTCGTTGACCATCATCACTAGTCATTGTTGCTGTATACAAACCTTTTCGGGTAGAATTCATTCGGTATTTTACTGAAAAAGTTGCAACTTTTACCGATCCCCGAATACTTCCATTTGAATAAAAATTAAAATTACTAACATCATCGCTTCCTATAGCCGGCCACGTTCCAGTACTACTAAATTGTTCTCTAAACGTTTCCGTTTGCGGGTAATATCCCAGATAATTATCAAATGCACTTCCATCGTAAATATGACCGATCCAACTATTTGTACCTGCGGTTGTTTGCGTATCCTGCGTGTTGCTTCCAGCTATAGCAGTAACATAAGCTGAAATTCCGCTAACGGTTGTTAACGAGCAATCTACCAACGCATTCAGCAATACTCTAACCTGCCCCGATATAGGAGATGTAAACGACAGAAATACATTATTGGGGTTAGTGTTCGTGTTGCCGGTGTTTGAAAAAGATGAAGCAATCACACTTCCGGATGAGTTTCCTTCTTCATAAACAGCCATCTTAACAGCTTGACTTAATGTACCTGAGGTGTAGATATTATAAGTTATTCCTTTAACTGCATTGACCAAAAAGTATTGATGACTAGACAAAGTTGAACTAACCAAAGTGGCAGTTGGACTTACAAAATTCATATTAGGCGTAATAGTTATGCCAGTTGAAGTATTTTCACCATAAACACAATTATCTGTTGCCCATGAAACAACTACGAGACCATTAGCTCCTGCACCTCCGGTTCTGTCAACATCTGAGTTTGTTGAAGCTCCACTGCCACCACCGCCATAAATACTCCCACTAATACCATTATTACTTCCAGAGACTATTGCTCCACCGTTTCCTCCATTTAATGCTTTTCCGGTAATAGTAGTTGTAGTTCCGGTACTACCTGCTGCACCTCCTCCATAGCCAGAGTTTGTGCCTCCAGTTCCACCGCTAGCTCCTGAAAAACTGAGTGTTCCCACACAAGCTGTGGTCAACCCACCACTACCTGAGACTGTTGAATTAGCAGTTGCCCCGCTCCCACCAGCAGCCAACACTAGGTTTGAATCAAAAAAAGAAGCGCCGCCACTTGTATTGGCGGCACCTCCTACACCTACAGTGACACTATAAGTTGCCCCCGGAGTAACGGCAATTTCACTGATTGCATAGGCACCACCGCCACCGCCGCCACCACGCACACCATTATCTGTAATAGTACTTCCACCACCACCGGCACCCCAACATTCAACTTTCAGACTAGTAACCCCGGCTGGGACAGTAAATGTTCCAGGTGTGGTAAATTTTTGTTGCGTTTGAGCAATAGTAGCATTAAAAAAAAACATTCCAAAAACAAAAAGAATCATCAAATTCAATTTGCGTTTGGAACTGTTCAATATTTCATTTTTCATGAGGGCAAGAACAATCAACTGCGTGAATAATTAACCAAAACCACCTTTAATTTTACAGAAAAAAATGTAATCGTTTTAAAGTATAACAAATACATTTATTTTCCTGCAAAATTACGTAAAATAAGTCGTACAGAAACTATTCTTTAGCGATCAATTTTGCTTTATTTTAAGGAGATAAGCAACATTTTTTTCTAAAGAAATCACTCTCGCAACTTTAATATTTCAGGGGTATCTGCTATAAATTTATTCGCAGCATTATAACCATGTAGGTAGATGGCCTGATAAGCTTCAAAACTAAATTCATGAAATTCGTCAAGTGCCTGAGGCTCTACAAGAAACTGACACAAATTGCGACCCGCCATCGAATTTTGATGCTGCATTGCCCTAACAGAAAAGGCAAATGTATCAATTGGCTTTTTTAGTTGCGTAGGAACTCTCAACGGAATAACATCGACCCCGATAATAGAATCACAAAAAGCAGACAGTCCCTGTACCGGCATATTATTGAGCAAACCACCATCCACATAATAAGATTTCCCATCCTTGACCGCCTCAAAAACGCCTGGTATACTGGCCGAAGCCGCTACCCATTTATCAAGACCATTGCCACTTTCTATTATTTCCCATTCGGCAGTAGTTAAGTTTGCAACGCAAATATACATTTTTCGCTTCAGTTGGTCGAACGTATTATGAGGCACCAACTCACGAATAAGCGAACGTAACATGCTGTGAGAAGATAACCCCGACTTTAGAAAACTCGGACGAAAAGTCATTAAAGTGGTAATTTTATAAAGCTTATCAGTCTTTACCAACTGTAACATCTCGGTTGGAGAATATCCGGCCGCATAGAGCGTTCCCACAATTGAACCCATGCTCGAACCCACAATGTGAGTTGGGGAAATGCCATGCTCTTCGAGAGATTGCAGCACACCAATATGTGCAAACCCTAGCGCCCCTCCTCCACTCAAGCAAATTCCGAGTGTTTTACGAGGCTGACTAGCCTCAACCAAATCCGTCACCATCTCCATATAGTAAGTTTTAAATAGTTAGAATGAATATAATACGATGTTATTAGTTAATGGAATTAAAAACTTTAGATATAAGAACCAACAAAACGATAAAATGAGCTATTTTTGTAGGAGAATATCAGAAAATGAATAACGAAGCTATTAATTCGATTAGCAAAATTAATAAAAAACACTGCTTAAAAGCATAAATCCAACAATAATGAAACGGTTCACACTTATTTTAATTTTGACGCTATCGGTAAACCTCTTGTTTGCCAACTTACTGTATGATATTACCGACAGTAGATTCAGAGCAAAAAACATTGATATGCCTCGTTCAATGAACGATGGTGAGTATTACACACTGTTGCTAAACAATAAAGCAGTAGTAAAATACAGTTATAAAACAGGTGCTACTGTCGACACTATTTTCAGCACATTCAAACTAAAAAACTCATCGGTAAAACAAATTTCCGGCTACCAATTCAGCCCCAACGAAAACAAGCTACTGGTTTATACCAATGTAAACTATCGCTACCGCAGAACGTTCACAGCCGATTACTTTGTGTACGACGTTAAACACAACGAAATGGTAACACTATCGGACAATGGTTCACAAGAAGTTCCACTTTTTTCGCCCGATAGCCGCTACATAGCTTTTGCACGCCAAAACAACCTGTATTTGAAAAAACTTGACTTCAATACAGAAAGCCCGATTACCACCGACGGCCAATTGGGTAACATTATCAACGGAACGCCTGACTGGGTGTATGAAGAAGAATTTGAACAAACCCGTTACTTTGAATTCAGCCCCGACAGTAAAATGGTTGCTTTTGTCCGCTTCGACGAATCAAAAGTGCCGGAATACTCTTTCCCGGTTTATCTCGACAAATCGAAGGAAGAACTAAACAAGTACCCGGGTTTTTACAAGTACAAATACCCAAAAGCAGGTGAAAGCAACTCAGTTGTGAGTGTTTGTGTGTACGACGATTATTACAAAAACATCAAAACCATGAAACTGGGCGACAACGATCAGGATTTTTATATTCCACGCATCAAGTGGACCAATTCCGTTGAACAACTTGCCATTTTCAAACTAAACCGTGACCAAAACAGGCTGGACATGTTGTTGGCAAATCCCAGATCAACACTTTCAAAACTAGCATTACGTCAGGAAGACAAGTACTATGTTGATTATGAGAATATCGATTTTATTCGTTTTGCTACCGACAACCAAAGCTTTATCGGTGTAAGCGAAAAAGATGGCTATCGTCATGTTTATCAATACGGCATTAATGGTAACATTATCAAGCAAATAACCAAAGGCAACTGGGACATTACCAATATCTATGGATTTGATGAAAAGAAACAGATTCTTTACTACCAATCAGCCGAAGTTTCGCCACTGCACCGCGACGTATATTCTATTGATTTAAAAGGTAAAAAGGCTCGACTAACCGACGGTAAAGGAACCCACAATGCCAGTTTCAATTCTACATTAAACTATTTTATCGACAATGCTTCGAGCCTTGAAATACCCAATATTATTAGCCTGAAAAGCAATACAGGAGCAGCATTACGCGTACTTGAAACCAATGCGGCACTTGCTGCTGATTTCAAAGCGCTGAACCTTCCGAAAAAAGAATTCTTCAACTTTACAACGTCCGAAAATGTAAAACTCAACGGCTGGATACTAAAGCCAACCAATTTTGACCCGAATAAAAAATATCCGGTATTGCAGGTTCAGTACAGCGGCCCAAACTCGCAGCAAGTGCTTGATAGTTGGAAAATTGACTGGGAGTACTATCTGGCAACCCAAGGTTACGTAGTAGTTTGCGTGGATGGGCGGGGAACAGGAGCCCGTGGTGCTGAATTTAGAAAATGTACGTATCAGCAACTGAACGTGCTGGAAACAAAAGACCAGGTGGAAACAGCTAAGTACCTGGCAAAACAAACCTTTATTAATAAAGATAGAATTGGTATTTGGGGCTGGAGCTATGGTGGAACAATGGCATTGTTTTGCATGACCACCGGCGAACAGGTATTTAAAGCCGGCATTGCAGTTGCTCCGGTTACCGATTACCGCCTTTACGACACTGCTTATGCCGAACGCTTTATGCGCCGTCCACAAGAAAACTTCAACGGTTACGACAAGTCATCTGCTTTGCTACGTGCCGACAAGCTACAAGGCAACTTACTGATAGTGCATGGTAGTGCCGATGACAATGTACACGCTCAAAACACCATGCTTTTTATCGACAAGTTGGTGGCTGCCGACAAGCAATTTGAAATGCAGATGTATACCGATAAAAATCATAGTATACTCGGCAAACAAACAAGACGTCACCTTTATACCCGAATGAGTGACTTCCTGTTCAAGAATTTGTAATATTTACGAGTTATGAGTATGCAAATACATGTTTTAAAACAGCATTTGCAGGGTATTTCTTGTAACCCTTTCTGTAAATTTTTGCCTAATAATTTTATAACTTTGCGAATCAAAAAAATTATCAAACTATTTATAACAACAATTTATTAATTCATTTAACATGAGTACAGAAAACAAAAATTACGCATTGCCTATTGCAATGATGTTTGCGTTATTTTTCATGATTGCCTTCGTAACAGGCTTACCAAGTCCGATGGGGGTTATTGTAGCAAAACAATTTGGAGCAACTAACTTCGAATCGCAGTTAGGATTCCTTGGAAACTTCCTTGCTTATGCCTTTATGGGTATTCCTGCAGGTATTATGCTTAAGAAATTCGGTTACAAGAAAACGGCTCTTTCGGCTATTGGAGTTGGTTTTGTAGGTGTTGCCGTTCAATTCCTTTCAGGACAAGTTGGTCTTTTCGCTATTTATTTAGTTGGTACATTCATTTCTGGTTTTTCAATGTGTATGTTGAATACTGTTGTAAATCCAATGTTAAATACTCTTGGTGGTGGTGGTAACTCTGGTAACAGATTGTTGCAATTCGGAGGTTCTATCAATTCTATTGGTGCAACTATTACTCCAATGTTAGTTGGATCATTGATGGGAGCTGAAGCCGGTCGTACTATCGAGAAAGCAAATCCTGCTCTTTTCCTTGCATTAGGTATTTTTGCGTTGGCATTCGTAGTATTATCATTCGTAAAAATTCCGGAACCACACCTGGAAACTGCCACTGAAAGAAAAGTAAAACATAGTCACAGTCCACTTTCATTCCGTCACTTCATTTTCGGAGCCATTGCTATCTTTATTTATGTAGGTATCGAAATTGGTATTCCTAGTACAGCTAACTTATTTATGACTGCTTCAAAATCGGCATCAAACGCAGGTTTAGGTATCGAAGCCACTACTGCCGGTAGTATCGTTGGTATTTACTGGTTATTAATGCTTATCGGCCGTCTAATCGGTGCTTCAATTGGCGCAAAAGTATCTAGTAAAACAATGATGATTGCAGTTTCTTCATTAGGATTAGTACTTATTTTGGCAGCTATTTTCAGCCCAATCAACTCAACTGTTACATTACCTCATTTTGGCACTCAGGTTCCTCTTAGCATTGTATTCCTTGTTTTATGTGGTCTTTGTACTTCAATTATGTGGGGTGGTGTTTTCAACCTTGCTGTCGAAGGTCTTGGAAAATACACAGCTGCCGGAGCCGGCATCTTTATGGTAATGGTTTGTGGTGGTGGTATCGTTCCACTTATTCAGGGTTTTGTATCTGACCACTTTGGTTACCTGAACAGCTACTGGGTAATGTTTGCTTGTATTGCTTATATGATGTGGTATGCATTGATTGGTTGCAAAAACGTAAACAAAGATATTCCGGTTGAATAATTAAAAGCTCTAATTACTAATACCATATTTCAAAATGGAAAAACCTTATGTTATAGGCATGGATATGGGTGGAACAAATACCGTTTTCGGTGTTGTTGATACCCGTGGAACTGTAATATCAAAAAGTGCCATTAAAACAGGTACTCATACTGATGTAAATCTTTATATACAGGATTTATTTGACGAATTAATCAAATTAATTGACACTGCCGGCGGTATTGAAAAATTCAAAGGAATTGGTGTTGGTGCGCCTAACGGCAACTACTACACAGGTAACATTGAATTTGCTCCAAATTTACCCTGGAAAGGCGTTATACCCTTTGCTAAATTGATGTCAGAAAAATTTGGCATTCCTGCAGCACTTACCAATGACGCGAATGCTGCTGCATTTGGCGAAATGACCTACGGAGCTGCTCGTGGAATGAAAAACTTTATCATGATTACGCTTGGAACCGGTGTTGGTAGCGGTATTATCATCGATGGGAAAGTGGTATATGGTCATGACGGTTTTGCAGGTGAACTTGGACACGTTACTGCTATTCGCGAAAACGGTCGTTTGTGTGGTTGCGGAAAAACTGGTTGCTTAGAAACTTATGCTTCTGCAACCGGTGTAGCCCGCTCAGCCCGCGAGATTTTAGGCTCAACAACCAAAGAAAGTATATTGCGCAACATTCCTGTCGACAGTATTACTTCGAAAGATGTATTTGATGCAGCTATTGAAGGCGACGAAGTAGCAAAAGAAATCTTCAACTTTACCGGAAAAATTCTGGGCGAATGTTTGGCTGATTTTGTTGCTTTCAGTGCTCCTGAAGCAATTGTTCTTTTCGGTGGATTGACCAAAGCTGGCGATCTAATTCTTAATCCTATTGTTGAAAACATGGAAAAGAATTTATTACCAATCTGGAGAGGCGGTAAAGTAAAAGTACTTTTCTCTGACTTGAAAGAAGCTGATGCTGCCGTTTTAGGTGCCAGCGCTTTGGCCTGGGAATTGTAGACCCCAACCCCTAATGGGGACATAAAATAGAAAAATCCCTTTACGAACAATTCGTGAAGGGATTTTTTATTTGGCTATTTGAATAGCCTTAAATCTTTTGTCTTGGCTCTAATATCTTTGTTCTCTCAATGAAAGATATTCAAAAAGTTCCTTGGCACCGGAGTTTCAAAGCTTACTACTTCGGTAGTTACCGGATGATAGAAAGCTAACAAACGTGCGTGTAAGCCTAATCGACCAATAGCACTAACATTGGCACCATATTTTTTGTCGCCCACAATAGGATGACCGATGCCCTGCATGTGTACACGAATTTGATTTTTGCGTCCCGTTTCCAATTCAATCTCAAGCAACGAGAAATTATCATTTGATTTTACACAACGGTAGTGCGTAATGGCTTGCTGACCGCCATTATCCGTCTCGCTCGAATGTATTTTCAACGATTTTTCGTTTTCCGAAAGCCAGCTTACAATTGTGTCTTGCTCTTTCTCCACTTTACCTTCCACCAGTGCCACATAAATACGACGGGTAACAATACGGTGCCAGTTTTCCTGCAAAGTCAGCTGTACATCCTTACTCTTGGCAAACATAATTACACCCGAGGTTTCACGGTCCAGACGATGAACCACATAAATACGGTTAGCAGGAGAGCTTTTCTTTACGTGTGTTTTCAGAATAGAAAAAGCAGTTGTTTCGTCACTGTCACCAGTAGTGCTAACAGTAAGCAAGCCTTCCCGTTTTTCCACCACTATAAGGTGAGCATCTTCAAACAAAATACGCAATTTAGGGTGATTCAACTCTATATTTCCACGTCCACTGTTCACCGTCACTAAATCGTTAGGTTGGAGTGGCAAGTTGAATTGCGTTGTCACTTTATCGTTTACCATTATCTGACGGTGTGCCAACAACGATTTTATAGAATTACGACTCATACCGCCCATTTTGGCAAGCAGAAAAGTCATTAGCTCCATCGGTTCAGCCACTTTCAGTTTTGTTGACTTTGGAGCTGGATGAAGCCCCTTGAATCCCCCATTGGGGGACTTTTGGGAATTAGTCTTATTTATATTCGGTTTCTTCATTAGTTTATTTCTTCATTCATTTTTCTACATTTAAAGTCCTCCTTGGTGGATTAGGGGGCTACTGATTTGGCAACTGCAATGGCTGCATTTTCACCATCTACGGCCGACGATGTAATACCACCCGAATAACCCGATCCTTCACCTGCAGGGAAAAGACCTTTAATAGTTGGATGTTGGCCAGTTTCAGCATCACGAGGTACACGAACTGCTGACGACGAGCGCGACTCCACTCCTACTACAACCGCTTCGTTGGTCAAGTAACCACGCATTTTACGATCAAACTTTTTAAAACCTTCGCGCAAGCGGCTCGAAATAGTTTCGGGCAACCAGAAATGCATAGGTGACGAAATTAAACCCGGCAAGTACGAACACTCAGGCAAATCGGCCGAAAGACGACCTTTTACAAAGTCGGCCAAACGTTGTGCCGGAGCTACTTGTCCAAGTCCTCCATTATTTTTATAAGCCAAATTTTCCACATATTGTTGAAACTTTAGTCCAGCCAAAACGCCATACTCCTGAAAATCGGCCGGAATATCTTCGGGGCGAATTTC
>Ga0302215_10001393_pt1 | contig 17284 bp, 19 predicted proteins | sample II_Fen_N3_1_FD_194580 | JGI IMG/M metagenome (GOLD analysis project Ga0302215, IMG submission 194580) | Peat permafrost microbial communities from Stordalen Mire near Abisko, Sweden - II_Fen_N3_1 | ecosystem: Environmental > Terrestrial > Soil > Wetlands > Permafrost | place: Sweden: Abisko...
ATCCTTGTCATTCAACATCGAAGTTTCATTCTTAGTGACAAGTTTTTCCAAATCACTTATAGCAGCATCTCTCACATTCGTTCCTATTTCGCTAGAAATTTTGAAAGCCCCGTTTTCATCATTCTTCATAGATAAAAAAATGATTTTATTAAGTTCAGGTTTATAACTCGACCAGTTAATCATGAATACTTTCAGAATTGCTTTTCCCTTATCATCGACTAACCCATCTAATTCATTAGTTTTTTGGTCGATTATATCTAAAGCCTTATAAATTTTCTCTTTTAAATAATCTTTCCTTTCGGGATTTTTTTCAAGGATAATATCCTTTTCAAATCTGGCTGCATCCAAAACAGCTATCATTATTTCATTTGAAAGGTTCACTTTCTTTGATGAAGTATCAACTATATTCAATAACCGTTGATTAGATTCCGACAATTTATTGGTCGTGAAAAATGCAATAGAAATAAGTAATATCAAAATGATACTATACCCTACAATTAATTTATTTTTGACCGTTAAATTCATTTTGATTTTTTATTTTGTATATCGATTTCAATTAACAATTTTACTATTTCTTCCAGTGGCAATATATGATCCGGTAAAAATGAAGCTATTGCAGAAGCAGGCATATAATAAGATTCTGCGGTATCAGGATCCTGTACAATTGTTAACCCTCCACATTCTTTTATTCGTTGAAGGCCTTTTGTCCCATCATTGTTTGAACCGGTCAGTACCACTCCGATTAATTTATTTTGATATGCTTCGGCAGCAGTTTCAAATAAGACATCGATGGATGGTCTTGCATAATTTACCCGCTCATCAATAGTCAACGTGAATGTTTTATCCCTTTCAATCAATAAATGATAATTTGCTGGTGCTATGTATACTTTTCCCTTTTCAATTTTTTCTTTCTCATCTGCTTCAATCAACTCTATATTACTTCTTTCATTTAAAAGCTTTATCCACATATTTTCTGAATGCGATCCAATATGTTGTACTATGATGATTGGAATACCGAACTCATTTGGCAATTGTGAAAAGATGATTTTCATCGCATTCATTCCTCCTGAAGAAACACCGATAACAATGGCTTCGTATTGCATGAATTAATATTTCTTTTTAAAAATACGTTGCTTTTCATCCAACACAGCGTATTTATGATGATAATCGGTAAATCGTAAACTTTCTTTTGTCCCCAGGCATAAAACGCCTCCGGGTATCAGGCTGTCATAAAATAATGACTGTACATTATTTTGTAATTTTCTATCAAAATAAATAAGGACATTTCGGCATAATATCAGGTTTACTTCAGCAAAAACACTATCAGTAACCAGATTATGATTAGCCCAGACAATCTTTTTTTTCAAGGATTGATTCATAATAACATTGTCATTATCTGCCGTATATGAATCTGAAAGTAATTCTTTTCCTCCCGACAATTTGTAATTTACTGCATACTCTTTCATCACTTTCATTGAAAAAATACCTTCTTTTGCACGATTTAATACCTGTTGATTAAAATCTGTCGCATAAATCGTAGTTCTTTCATATAATCCTTCTTCCTGCAACAGAATTGCCATAGAATAAACTTCTTCACCTGTTGAACAACCGGCATGCCATATTTTAATAAATGGATAGGTTTTTAAAATAGGAATTACATTTTCACGCAGTGATTTGTAAAAGAGTGGATCACGAAACATTTCGGTTACTGTGATTGATAAATCTTGTAAAAAAGCAGACGCAAATAATTCTTCATTCAGTATTTTACATTTCAATTCATGAATATCCTCTATTCCCGACAACGACATCCTGGTTAAAATTCGCCTTTTTATATGCGCTTCGGAATATTGCCTGAAATCATAACCGTATTTAAAATAAAAAGCTTCCAGTAAATCATGTATTTCTAATATTTCATTTTTACCGTCAAAGAATGTTTTTCTCAGTTTATTTGAACCATTATCAATTAAAATGCGGTTGGAATTGAAAATTGGCAACTCGGAGCTATCCATACTATATATTTCAAAAACTAATTTCTATATGCAAAAATAGTTGTATTTGTTCCATACAACTATCAAATATCTTCGATTTGATTTCTTCTTTTGTCCTTCAATTGTTTGAAATGAGACGGTGAAAGCCCCGTCACTTTTTTGAATTGATTCGATAAATGCGCTACACTGCTATAGTTCATCTTCCATGCAATTTCAGTAATGTTTAATTCGTCGTAGATAATTAATTCTTTAATCCGTTCAATCTTATGATTTATTATAAAGTGTTCAATGGTTGATCCCTGAACTTCAGAGAACAAATTTGCCAGATACGTATAATCATGATCCAGCTTTTCACTTAAATAATCAGAGAAATTCGTTTTAATCATTTCATCAGAATGATGAACCATTTCGATGATAGTATTCTTAATCTTTTCAATTAAAACTGCCCGTTTGTCATCCATCAATTCCAGACCGGAATTAATTAATGATAATTTCAGTTTTTCACGTTGATCAGGAGTTATCGTCTCCATAATTTCAACTTCCCCTAAATCAACGACTATAAAATGTAATCCGAGTTTTTTCAACTCTTCTTTCACCGCCATTTTACAACGGTTACTAACCATATATTTGATATATAACTTCATTTGAAATTAATTTTAATATTAAAGTTGGATGGAATCACTGAAAGTATAACTTCCTTGAAGAAAATTCAATCAAATTCTTGAGTTAATCGAATAGATCTGTTTCAAAATAGAAAATATTAAAAAGTATAAACGGTCAAAGATACAAACTTTTGTTTCGAATAAGTTACACAATTCACACATTTTATTTTGAAAAACTTAACTCTTGTAATATTAACCAAAAAAAAGAGGCATACCTTTCAGTAGTCTCTATTTTAATTTCATAACAATTTATTTTAAAAAGAGGAATTCTAGACAGAAAAGGGATCAACCCACTGTTTAAAATTCCTTCACAATTCAATTTAAATGTACTTTATAAGATTTACAGTATTATGATTTTCAATCCAAATAGTTGATCTTAGTATAGACTTATAATCTGTTTAGGATTATTTCATCCTCAATATGAGTATGTCTCCTTATTTTTAATTGTTTAAAATTATTAGGAGAAAATCCGGTAGCCTTTTTAAATTGAAAATATAAATTAGAAACATCAATGAAATTTAATTTTTGTGTTATTTCTAATATATTAAGTCCCTCATAAATGATCATTTCTTTTATTCTTTCTATTTTATGGGAAAGAATAAATTGATCAAGAGTGATACCTTGTACTGCAAGAAATAAACTCGTAATATATTTAATATCAAGATTAAATTTCGTGCTCAAATATTTTTTGAAGTTCATTTTCAAAGAATCATCAGATGTATAAATCAATTCGGACACAACGTTTTTTACACCTTCTATTAAAATAGTTTTATCATCATCCAACAATTCCAATCCCATCTTATGTAATTCAATCTTTAGCAAATCAGATTTTTCACCTGTAATATTCTCCATTACCTCAATCTCACCAAATTCCACAAATATAAAATGAAGGCCAAGCTTTTTTAATTCTTCCCGGACCACCATTTTGCAACGGTTACTAGCCATATGTTTTATAAATATTTTCATACTAATAATATCAAGGTGTAAAAGTAAGCATTCGTTTTGCTTCCAAAGTTACACAACATTGATAATGTGTTATATAATTCACACATTTATAATGAATACAAGATTATTAAAAATCAAAGTAGTCTGATTGATTTCAATAACAAGCTATATTTTCTGATTGGTAGATCAGTAGGTATTAAGTTGTAAAAAACATAGTAAACCGGCAATTTAATTCAAACTGTGTAATATTATACAATCTGTGAAGCAGGGGAATTGCTCCCCTACCTGAAATAAAAAAATGGTCTGTATTGTTAATGGAATCTCAAAATAGTTTTCATTCAAATGTTTTAAAGTATCCGGCAAACATAAACCAGACACTGTTTTTATATCCTTTCTGTTTAATTAGAATCAGAAAATTAAGGTATCCACTTAAAAAAAAGTCTTAACTGTCTTTAGTTTTAAATGACCAGGTAGGGCTAACAGCAACCTTTTTCCCTTCATATTTTGCTACTACATACCAATAATAAGTAGTTGAAAGTTTTAATCCACTGGTTGTAACCTTAAGTAGATCTACATTTTCGCCTAACAATTTTTGAACCGTTGAATTGGACTCGAAAATGTAGATATTGTAAGTTAACTGTAGATTCGAACTATTTCCTTCTACATTCCAATTAAAAGTAATCGACAGATTTTGATCTACAGAGCCGTTTCCGGGGACAGGATCATAAAGTGTAATAGATCCGATATTAGCTTCATCCTTAAAAAGAAGGAAGTTCATTTGCGTACTTGTATTCACATATATAGCAACTGATAATGAATTACTCAGATAATCCTTCTTTTTTACATTGACTGCCACATCTCCTTCCAGAACTTTCTGAATGGAAAATTTACCGTTCGAATCCGATAGTACTGCAATACTGGCAGGAGTAGTCGTAACCATTACTCCCGGAACAGGAAGATAGGTTTCGGCGTCTACTACAATACCATCTATTGATCCGTAATTGACGATATCCAATTGAGTTGTTTCGCAGGATGTTACTATCATAATACAAAACAGACATACAAAACAGTTGTATTTTTTCATAAAAAGTGATTTTATTTGTGTTTCATTTTAATAAAATAAACTTTAATTCCCAGGGAAATGTTCCAACTTATGTCGTTGAAGTTACCAGCATTGGCACCATCGAAGCTATCCTTTAAATAGTAGTTCATCCCCGAAGAAACAGACAAACCCAATTTATTATTGACCATATACTCGAGACCAAATAGCCCGTTAATTTGAGGTAAATAATTTTGTTTAGACAAACCGACGCCCAAATGATTGTTATCAAATCCACCCCCGAGGCTACAAAAAGGAGTTAATTTTTCATAGGGCAGAAATACGTAGCGCAATGAAAGATCACCAAACAGAGAATAGTCATCTACTTTATTCCGGACATTTAAGCCTCGGTAACCAACCTCCAAATCGATATTGAAATGATGATTAATGGCAGTTCCAAGTAAAAATGATGTTTTTGGTCTTAATTCACTTTTTGAATAATCTCCTGAATAAAAATTAGAGCCTGCATTCGCACCTATTGTAAACCGCCCCCGATTATTCATATCTAATCTTCGCCCTAAGGGATCATCGGATTCATAATTTATTCTTTTTTCATCCTTATAATTTTTAAATACTAACGATGTTGAATCTTTTGGATTCTGAAGTGCCCACAGTTTATCTTTTACACCCTCAATAATCAGGCTCTGAACAGCTTTCTCTATAGCCTCGGTGACACAAATTTCAACAGGTTCATTGTATGTGAACCCTGTTTCGGTTTCAAGCAACCGTTGTGCTTTTATATACCGGAATAATCCTGCTGAAACTTCTTGCGAAAGAATAGATTTAGTGGTGTAAACAGTCTTTAATACCTTGCCATTAGAAGTTGAGACAGCACGTATATAAATACTAATGCGGTCTTCACGATATTGCCCTGATAAATCGGCTCCAAAGTAACGTAACCCGGCACCTCCGGTAAGAATATTCGTTTCATAAGAAATTATCCCACCTTCAAGGATAACACCTGCAAACAGAAGCGGAGGCAGAAGCGATTCGGCATTTTGATCCTTTCCTTCATATTGGGCACGGCTTGAACGGATTATTTTTCGTTCGTTCATTAAATTAGCTATATTTTCGCGCTCAATCGGTACAAACCAGCCGGATTCTTCCAATGCACGAATTAAAATAGTTGTTGCTCCTTGTGTTACGGCAGTTGACCAACTGGTCCCGGTATCCGATGGTTTGTATTGTCCTGTCTGGTCGCGGAACTTATACACTGCAGTAACAATTTTTTCCTGAGGTTTGGGAAGTTCTAAAAGTATCCTTTTAGCAGGCGTCTCGGGTCCAAGAATTGCTCTTCGGGGTTGTAGAGGCTGATGCATATACGGACCACAAGCTGATACAAGAGCAGACAAAACCAATAGACAAGAAATCCTCAACAGAATGGCTTTCTGTAACATGATATTGAATCTATGTGAATGAATGATTAAAAGTAGGGAACTGAAACAGTTGTTGAAGTACCACTGCTGTTATCCAGAATGGTGATATTCAATCCGGAAGATTGATTACTGATGTTTATCTGATAATTGCCCAAAGTATACGTACCGGCTGTCAATGCATTTTCACCAAACTGTTTAGCCACGATTTGCCGTGAGAGTTCGCTTAATATTTGTTGATTCAGGCTTGTCGTAAAATTCGTCAACGGATCCGTGCTTGAATTGCTGTAAGGGTTGGTGGTGCTGGCTGTTTTAATGTCATTCTGTGCCTGAGCCGAGCTCAATAACCAACTGTAATTGTAAGGATTTCCACCAAAAGCCGGATTCTTTGGAGTATAAACAAAATCCTGTCCGTAGGTTTTTCCTGTCAATAAGAAAAACACAATAATCAGCGTTTTAAAAATGATTTTCATTGTGAACGGTTTTAGAGATTTATATTTAGTTAATTGAAAAAAATCTGATTTAATTGAATAATACACTTTAAATATTAAAATATAGGATCAATATATACCCGTACCTGACTGATCATCTCCATTCATTTGTTTTGATATTTCTGCATAATTGATAAGATAATTCTGAGCTATATAAATTGCATCTATCGTTTGGGTTTCAATCAATTCTTCCCTGGGCTGGAGTATATCCTGATAAATAATGTCATCATTAATTGAAATGACAATCAATGTAGAGGTTAACCGAAAGGGTCTTTCCGAGAGAGTAATGGAATAATTCTTTGCAGCTGCAGGAGCTTCCCAGTTATTATAAAATAAATCATAAAAATCTTTCCCTGCTTTTGTTTTCGTATCATCTACTAATAAACCATCAATTTCTATTTCGATATCAGTTGAATGAATGGGCTGCTTTATCACCTGATTAACGAGTTTTATGAGCGAGGCGGGTACAGGTTTATTTTTAATTGAATCTGCCTGCATTGTCATTTTACCTGAAGAGTTTGTTGCAGTTGGAGATAAAACTATAAACACTTCAGCACGCCTGTTTGCAGCCCTGCCAGCCTTGGTAGAATTATCAGCTAACGGTTCTGAATAGTTTTTTCCTGAAATTTCTTTCAATTGAGTTGAAAGTACATTTTTTGATAACAGAAAATCCGCAACAGCCTGTGCACGGTTTTTTGATAATTTCTGATTTAATTCTAATGAGTTGATTTTATCGGTGTGCCCTACTATTGCAATTCTGGTTGATGGGTTTTTAATCAGAATATCGGAGAACTTAGTCAGTTCATCTTTCACAGAATTATTGAGTTTAGTTTCTCCGATTGCAAATCGAATGCCCGGTACAAACTTAACCTTTCCGGCTTTAAGCTTTCCGGAATCGATAGTATATTTCACAGATTTCTCATTAACAACAACAACAACTTCTCCTAAAGACAAATCCGATTGTTTAAGGTTATTGACACCATATGTGGATATCGTTTTTAATGAATCGACCGGTGCTTGGGAATGATTCAGTAAAAATGCTGTTAAGACAAGACTTCCAACTAATCCCATAATATTATTTTAAAGATAAATAACAGTTTTCAATTGCTATAAAAAACTGACCTGATTAAATTGTAGTTCCCATTGAAGACTGCAATGTGTTTAATCAGTGCCTATTTCAACAGAAATGAAAATACGAGTTTTCGATTACTACTTTCAAATCCTTTCCAGTCACGAAACCGGGATATCTCTCGGAGGGTTTATAAATTCACTATTCATCTCCGGGCATAAATGAGTACCTGTCTTTAAAAAATTATTCACAGTCAATGAAAATTTAGAAACAATATCAGATTTCATGGTTAAGTCTTCACCTTTCTGAACGATCTTGTCATACGGGATATGCATCGAATTATATCCGGTTTGTACTGATATATCGTATTATTCAACATTTTTGTATATCAAGAAGATTATTGTTTTTTTACTTTAATTTTGCCAAAATGGAATTGGCCTAACCTAGCTGAACAGCCATAAGCTATTGTTGATTCAGGTTAGGTTAAAGTCATTCTATTGCCTACTCCTTAATGTGGAATAGAATTGAAAGAGATAAGGATCTCTGCGGTAAATAAAGATGTAATTGGGGCAATTGTTTGTTTGTCTTGTTGATTCCAGATATTGGTAGCCAAACAACCCATCAGAGCGGTATATGTAAGTTATGTCATTTCAGATTCGAACTGTTCAGCTGATAGATATTGAAATTGATCATGCTCAGACGGTATATTTGTAGTATGAATACCAGAATTTTTGTCCAACTGCAATAGTCTCAAACAGATTACACATTCAACATTGTTGACTTTGAATATATACCACTAACAAAAAAAAGCACATTCAAGTTCAATACCTGATATCGATCATAGAATGTTGCTTTTAAAGCAAACGATAAAGAAAATGTTTTGGGGATATTAAAGAAAAGAAATCATTCAATTTATTTATTGAATATGAAATAGAAGGATTTAAAATGTCGAATTGTCAAAGATCGTCTCACTTATCGCAAGCTTAATTATAACGACTCAAAGAAAGCTCTACCTTGTAAACTTTTTAATTTACGAATCACAATAAATAACGACCTATTTAATAAAATCAAACGGAATAAAAATAATCCAAATACGAAGGATTATATTAATTTGTGTATATAACATTTTTATTTTATAAATGTTTATATGAATATACAAATAATGACTATTTTTACAAAAAATATTTTTCAAAGTTATTCTATTGTGCCATGTCATATTTTTATTATCACGGTAATTAAATAAATTCCGGTTATTAACTTTAGAAATTTACAAAAAGGGAATTATCTTCAATTACCTTGTACTGTAAAAACACATACATCTATAAACAATAAAAGAGGCTACCCGAAGGCAGCCTCTTTTATTGTTTGGAATGAAAATTTATTATTGAGGAATAACTACTGTACTCTTTTCAAGAGATACTGCTGTTTGTGCCAATAATCTTCCGTTGACAGAAGCACCGGTTTGTAAATTGATAGCCGTTTGAGATAAGATATTTCCTTCAAAATGACTGGTAGTTCCAAGAGTTACAGCTCCTGATGTTTGCCAGAAGATATTTTTTGCCTGAGCACCACCTTTCAATGTGATTATTACTGCAGAACTCATTTTCAGGGTTCCGGCAATTTGAAAGATAAAAACATCATTGACTCCACCTGATATAATTATATTTGTTGGGATGACAACTGCAGTTGTAAACTTATACAGGCCTGCTGTCAGAGTTTTGCCTCCAATGTTACCACCTCCTAAATTTAAGAAACCCGGATTTGTACGACCGGCTGCATCAGTGTAGGCTGCCTGCATATTACTTACAGCTGTAGTCAACATACTTGGATTTGTAACCCGACATGGTAGTGGGCCGGCTGCATCAACACTAAAGATACTTCCGTTTACTTCAGGGCAGGTTAAATGTATGGCAGCTCCGGAAATTGGACTTGAACCTATGCTTCCTGTTACTGACGATTTATAGACATCGGTTATTCCTGATTTGGAAAGTATGGCAAAATCTCCTGCAACACCAAGATTCACTACTTTTAATGACGTCTGACTTTTTGTGGAAGAAGCAAGAGTAGATGAAGCACTTGATTTTTCATTCATTGATGTTTTGGAAGCCATACTGGTATCCAGTTGATTTGAACAACTACTCATTAAACCAACCAGAAATAATCCGAGAACCGGCAATACAATTTTGAGTTTCATAAATTCAATTGTTAAGTTTGTGACTTAATTATCACATGGCAAAGATATGGGTAATGATAATGAGGCATGTTACAAAACTTTTTAGAATAGTTGCATAAATCACACGTTTTTTTAGCAATAATTTATTTGTCTCTATTCTACAATTCACTCAATGGATGTACCTAATAAAGATAAGATGATTCATAAAAACTCATTATTTTTCGACTTAATTCTTCCAGTTCAGACAAACAAGAATTAAAATCCTTGAGCATTTGATATTATTTAAAGTTCTTAAACGATCTGAGTACAAACAAAAAAAAGACTAACCTTACGGTAGTCTCTTTTATACATGATTTTTATTGATTTATTGTGGTATTACAACAGTATTCATTTGTAGGGTCACTGCAGTTTGGGCAAGCATTCTACCGTTTAATGAAGCTCCTGTTTGCATATTAATGCCTGTTTTGCTTAAAATATTGCCTTCAAAATGGGTTGTTGTTCCTAAAGTCACCGCACCGGTTGTTTGCCAGAAAATATTCTTTGCAAGTGCACCGCCTGTTAAAGTGATTCGAACAGCAGAACTCATTTTAAGTGTTCCTGCAACCTGGAAGATAAATATATCGGTTGCACTTCCCTGAATAGTGATATCAGTTGGGATAATCAAGGCTGTAGTCCATTTATAAAGACCTGGTGTAAGTGTCTTGCCACCGATATTACCGGCACCTAAATTCAGGAAATCTGGGTTGATTCGTCCGGCTGCATTCGTATAAGCTGATTCCATATCACCAATGGCCGTCGTTAACATACTTGGGCTGGTTACACTTGAAGGTAGCGGTCCTGCTGCATCGACTGTAAAAATAGTCCCAGTAACTTCTGCACAACTCAATAAAATAGCAGCACCTGTAATTGGACTTGCTCCAATATTTCCTAATACACTTGATTTATAGACATCGGTAATACCGGTTTTTGATAAAATAGCAAAATCACCTGCTATTCCAAGATTGACAGCTGTTAAAGAAGTTTGATTTGAAGCAACCTTACTTTCAACTGTCGAGTAAGAAACAGATTTTTCTTTTGTTGATGTTTTAGAAGCCATACTGGTATCCAGTTGATTTGAGCAACTGCTCATCAAACCAACTAAAATTAATCCAATAACCGGTAATACAATTTTGAGTTTCATAAATTTATTTTAAGTTTGTGACTTAATTATCACGACGCAAAGATAAATTCCTCAATTATCAAATAAGTTACACAAAAAACCTAAATAGTTGCATTATTCACACACTTTATTTAAAACTATGGCATTCAACCTACATTCTTTCCATATACCAGTTCAATTCACCTTCAATTGCTTTAAAATTAAGAAAAGTACTTATTTTCTTTTGTAGACTCATAAAGGCAGTTTCACTTTTCACGACGTAATCGAATGCTTTGTGATGCATGCAATTGATAGCTACTTCTATTTTATCCTGGGATGAAAGCATCACTACAGGAATATCCGGATTGAAAGATTTAATTTTATCCAATGTTTGAATGCCATTCATTGCATTTTTCTCAATCCCATCGAGTTGATAATCTAAAATGATGATATCCGGTTGATGTGACAAATTTTCTACACAAAGTTCACCGGTTGCATATGTTTCAATTTTATAATCTGGATGTTGCGAAAAATCTATTTCCAGTGACTTCAAAAACAAGGCATCATCATCAACCAAGAACAATTGAATTTTTTTTTGAGTCTTCATATATCTGTTATTTATTAGGTTGAATTTTTATGTTAATTTAGTAATATGAACTTTTAATTTACAAGAATATTTTGCAGGTTGTTAAACGACTTATCTCTTCAATTAATTTTTGTTACTCAAAATATTAATGCCTAAATCCATTGTTAGGTTTCTGGCGTTAATTCTAAATTATATCAGTCTATTTAGTATATTTACACCCTAACGTCAATAAACGTCATTGTTTCCAATATACTCAATCGGATTACGTCTTTTAATCTTTAATTTTTTAAAATGAGAAGGCGAAAGTCCGGTTACTTTTTTAAATTGATTGGATAAGTGCGATACACTGCTATAATTCATCAAATGTGATATTTCAGTTATATTCAGTTCATTATAAATAATTAACTCTTTTATCCGTTCTATTTTATGGTTAATAATGAAATGTTCTATCGTTGTACCTTGTACTTCTGAAAACAAATTGGCCAGATAAGTATAATCATGATTCAATTTTTCACTCAGATATATTGAAAAGTTTATTTTCACCAGTTCATCCGAATGATGAACCATTTCAATGATTACATTTTTTATTTTACCTATCAAAACAGATTTTTTATCATCCATCAATTCAAGACCTGAATTGATCAAACCCACTTTTAATTTTTCCTTTTGTTCCGTTGTTATATCTTCCATAATTTCTACTTCGCCTAAATCTACGACGATATAGTGCAGTTTTAATTTTTTCAGTTCTTCTTTAACTGCCATTTTACAACGGGTACTAACCATGTATTTGATATAGAGTTTCAAAATATTTTATTTATTTGTTGAACTATACAAAGATAGTTCAACGAGAATTGAAATTGTTACATAACAAAATGAAATAGTTACGTAATTCACACATTATCAGCATGTTTGATATTAACATATAAATAGCAAATAATGGTAAATTGTAAAAATGTGAATTATTTTGTTCACTATGTTAATCTTCAAAACAATTCATCTTCAAAAATACGACTTTATCAAACCACCCATGTGCCATCTAAACATATAATATTCAAAAACAATGCTTTTACTTTTATAATATTCTTACAAATGTATAATTTCAAAAAATAAAATCAAAGTCCACAATATACTTTTAAAAGTAAGGGCCCTGATCTCCCATAATGAATGAATTAAATGATTATTCATTCGTTTGATAACATTGAAGTTGTATCTGAGTTGATGGAAAGAATAAAATATTTAATTTGGATAGAATATTCAGGTTTTGAGATTCTATAATTTATGGAGTAAACAGGTTGTATTGGGTTCACAAGAAGTGTATGAAAAACCGGTAAATATGATTAAGAGAATTACATGGATAATAAAAAGAAGAATAGAGTAAGAAATTTGCAGATTACAATTTTCTAATTTTTATGAATATGCCTGGATTTACTTGAAAACTATTTACATAAAATTGCATTAAATCGGTTCCCTATTTTTAAATCCATCAATTTATTCTTATAACTATTTAATAATTTGAGTTTTTGTTCTCTCAGAATTTTATTATTCTGAGTTTCCCAAACTAAAAATTCACCAAATATCATGAATGAAATTCCAATCATTGGTGCCAGGTTAAATAGATAAGATTTATTTACAGAGAGTACAAATTTATTTGTAATCTTTTCTTCGTTTAAAGAAAAATACAAATAGATTGTAAAAAGGGTAATTCCTAATCCTACCCACATAAAGTTTATCCCGTCACGTATCATTTGGTTTATTTGTTTAAGAAATTCTTGTGATATTTAGTTGAAGCTATAACAGGAAATATTAAGTTCCTTATTTTTGTCAAAGGTGACACTATTCAATTATGTTTTTGTTACACTATTCACTAATAAAGTTACATTATTCACACATCTGGCAACAATTTATACATCTATTATAGAAAATTCAACATGTCCAATTTTTTATGTTGAATTACATTGCTCATCTTAATTTGAACCTCTCAACAAGAATTTTAGTAGAGTATGACAGTAAAGAGTAACATTATTCTCAAAATATTTAATAAGTCAAATAAGTCAAAAAAAACGTAATCCTTTTTTATTAGGATTACGTTTTAAACTTAGAGTTAATATTGCTTATTCTTTTACAATTGTATTGCCTGCCATGGTAACTCCACCAATACGCGTCAACACGCGTCCATTAACAGTGGCTCCTGTATTTAAAGTAATGGATTGCATGGCCATAATCGTACCTTTCATTACTGAAGTGGTTCCAAATGTAGCCGAGCTGCCCACTTTCCAAAAGATATTGGAAGCAGATGCATTCCCTTTTAAAAAGACCTTTCGTCCTGATGTTGTGGTCAGGGAAGAGGCTATTTGTATAATAAAAACTGCATTTGCATTACCAAGAGCATCAAATGTAAGATCACCTGATGAAATAGCAAGCGACGAAGTGGATTTATATAAACCGGGAGTAAGTGTAAGTCCTCCTATATTACCAGATAGAGTTACAATATCAGTGCTTATACGTCCGGCAGCATCATTGTATGCTGCAGTCAAATCGAGTTTTCCCTGAGTAGCTAAATTGGTATTGATTTGAAGAGTACCCGTTAATTTTCCGGGAGGAAAGCCACCCACAGAAGTACCGGGACTCAGGCCCATATCCCCTGTAACTGATGTTGCCCCTGTGCTTGTAATGGCTGATCCGGCAATAATTGCAAAATTAGAAACTCCTGCCAGATCGACGTTGCCGAGTATAATGTTTTGGATTGGGATAGGTTTAGGATTATCTGTGTTAGTGGTAACATCGGTTTTACATCCTGAAAATAATACAACTATTACTATAGCAAAAGTTGTAAAAATCTTTTTTGTTTTCATAATTTTTTTTAATTAATTAAATGTGATTTTCAACTTTGCAAAGTTCTAACTTTTTATTGCTTTTGTAGTTACACAATAATTGAAAAGACTTACATATTTCACAGGTGAATAAACAGCAGTTAAAAACAGATAAATAAAACCAAAATCAGACAATTTCATTAACTCAATAAAAGTTTTATCGTAAGGTAAGACTTTTTAATGTAGTAATAATAAATAGCAACTAGTTATTATAAATTCAGTACTATTATTTGGATAAGATTGAGTCAAATCATATCATAGTTCTTTTCTTTTAAAGTTTGAAGCTCATGATTAATAATTTGAATTCTCTAAAATTAGCCCTGTTTTTATTGATTAAATAAATAATTTCCTGTTGGATATCAGAGAATTTCTCTTTCGACTTAGTTAAGAATTTTATCAGAACTTCGTTCATACTCTTATTGAGTTGTGATTCCCACAATATGAATTCACCTAAAGCCATAATAGTAATTCCAATCATGGGAGCCCAATTGAAATGAAATGATTTGCCAAAATGAATTATAAATTTTGACATCAATAAATCATTTTGTTTTGTAAAATAAAAAACTGCTGCAAGAATTGTAACTCCCAGTCCAATCAGCATGATAGTAATTCCGTTTTTTTTCATTTGAATTGTAATTATAAGTCGTTATAAAAAAGAAATATTTGTTTTGTTGTAATTGATAATATATTGTTTAATTATCACGTCACAAAGGTGATACTTTTTAATTACCGTTCTGTTACAATATTCATGAAAAGAGTATCATTATTCCCACATCTATTAACAGTTCAATGACTTAAGTTTTAAAATAAAATAAAAGCGCAACCCAATTAATATTGGATTGCGCTTTTTTCTTTTAAACAATTAAATATTACTCTTTTACAATTGTATTCCCGGCTAATACTATCCCTGCAGTCCTTGCAAGAGCTTTACCGTTAAGGGTTGCTCCTGTTTCAAAGGTAATTGATTGCATGGCCATGATAGTTCCCTTAAAAGCAGAGGTTGTTCCAAATGTGGCAGAACTTCCTACCTGCCAGAATATATGGGATGCAGATGCACTTCCTTTAAGGATAACCTTACGCCCTGAAGTTACAGTTAAAGATGATGCAACCTGAATAATAAACACAGCATTTGAATTTCCTTTCGCATCAAAAGTTAAGTCGCCTGATGAAAGTTCCAGTGTTGAAGTCGATTTATAAAGTCCAGGGGTTAAAGTCAGTCCTCCGATGTTTCCAGAAAGAGTAACGATATCTTTACTGGTACGGCCGGCAGCATCATTATAAGCAGCTGTCAGGTCCAGTTTTCCCTGAGTGGATAAAACTGTATTGATTTGTTGGGTTCCCGTTAAGATACCGGGAGGAAAACCCCCACAAGAAGTACCCGGGCTTAAACCCAAGTCACCGGTTATATTGGTAGCACCTGTACTTGTAATTGCAGAACCTGCAAGAATCGCAAAATTGCCGGCACCCCCAAGAGATACATTAGCCTGAGACGTACTTTGAATCGGAATACCGCCTGGATTGTCAATGTTTGTAGTTGGCTCATCACTTTTACATCCGGACATTAAAACTGCAGCAACTATTGCAAGGCTTGTAAATAACATTTTCGTTTTCATACTTTCAATTTTATTGGTGAATTAATTTTCACTTTGCAAAGTTGAGAGTTTTCGAACAAGTACGTATTACAAAATTCAGTGAAAGAGTTGTAAGATTCACACAGATTCATTATTCACATTGATTATCTGTTGATTACGGACATTTTTATGTAATTAAGTTGAATCAGGGTACAGCAGATGTGTGAATCATGTAAGAAATTTAAAAAGTTATGTAATAGTTATGATTAGTATACCCATTAAATTTGTACTATTAAAATTAATGGGATTTTGGCTAATAAAGTGGATAAAACCACACTAAATTAAAAGTCAGTAACTATTTTATTGTATTAAAATTAAATTCATTCAATACAGACAATAACTATGAAAATAAAAATACCTGTAGCAAAAGCGAAAGAAATTGCAAGGGTTCAGGCACTGAGGCTCAGCGAAAGAACAATAGCAAAAAAGCAGGCAACTAATAACTTTTTTACCGACATTGCTGACGTAATACTATTTATTACCCATCTCTTGAAAGAAACCTTTTCGCGCAGATTTGAATTACGCGAATTTCTGCATCAATGTTTCTTAATAGGATATAAAACATTACCGCTTATTTCAGTAACAGGTACCATCATGGGTTTTGTACTTACCATACAATCACGTCCTGTTCTGGTACGTTTTGGGGCGGAGACTATCTTACCCGGGATGGTGGCAGTATCGTTAATCCGTGAAATGGGTCCTGTGATAACAGCTCTTATATGTGCAGGTAAAGTTGCCTCGGGTATGGGAGCAGAACTTGGTTCAATGAAAGTAACCGAACAAATTGAAGCAATGGAAGTCTCTTCTACTCATCCTATGCGGTTTTTAGTGGTAACCCGGGTACTGGCGGCAACACTCATGATTCCTTTATTAATTTTATATGCCGACGGGCTTGGTATTATTGGAAGCTGGATTGGTGCAAATATAAAAGGAGATGTATCCTTTATTTTATTTTTTTCACAGGCATTCAGTCATATTGGATTCATTGATTTATTACCGGCTGTAGTCAAATCATTTTTCTTTGGTGCTGTTATCGGTTTAGTAGGATGTTATAAGGGATACAATGCCGGGAGGGGCACCGAAAGTGTTGGTAAAGCTGCTAATTCGGCAGTAGTATTGGCATCTCTTTTAGTTTTAATTGTTGATATGATCGCAGTACAAGTAACAGATATGCTGGCAAAATGAAAACAGAAAATACAGAAAGTATTGAAAATACAGATTCTATTATTGTAGATTCTACGAAAAAGACACCCAAGGTT
>Ga0302215_10001394_pt1 | contig 17267 bp, 9 predicted proteins | sample II_Fen_N3_1_FD_194580 | JGI IMG/M metagenome (GOLD analysis project Ga0302215, IMG submission 194580) | Peat permafrost microbial communities from Stordalen Mire near Abisko, Sweden - II_Fen_N3_1 | ecosystem: Environmental > Terrestrial > Soil > Wetlands > Permafrost | place: Sweden: Abisko...
CCAAGTGAATAATTTATCATTTCGCCCTGATACAGTTTGTCATTTCCGATATTAATGCCGGGCTTTAATGTGTTGTTGATGTATTCTATTATACGATAGTAATTATCAGTGTCCTCTGGGTCTTTAAAATTGAGCGAAATCTCTTTTTCATTGCCTATGGTACTTTTGCTAACGAACATTGCATCGATAGTTACGGGATTCGGCATTTTAGATGTGGCTGTATAGGTTTCGCCATCTATTTCTACCGTTAGCGTATAAGTAATTCCGGGTACTCCTCTTAATGAAGATGTGGTATATGAACCGGGTTTAGTTTCAGCCAATGTTACAGAATGTCCGATATTATCATTAATCGTAACTTTTGCACTTTTCACCGGTGGGAAAGCATTTGGTTCTGTAAAATCGATTGTTCTTGAAATTTTCACTTCTGTTGCACTGGGGCGGTCAAATACATTTCCTACAATGACTATTCCATCAGCAGCAGTATCTAAATTAATATCTATAATTTTTTCGCATGATGATAATGAGCTTATTATCATTGTTGCTATGACAGTTTTTTTGTATATTCTCATCTTTTTTAAAATTTAAAGTTGTAGGAGAAAGAAGGAATAATTTTAAATAGAGTGGTTTGAACGGCTTCGGTTTTGCTCGGATCCACTTCATTATTGCGAAATGTAATCATATAAGCATTCTCATGACTGTAGGCATTGTATACCGAGAAAGTCCAACTAGATTCAAAGTTCTTTGTTTTTTTTATCACCCACGTAGCTCCTAAATCCATGCGGTGGTAAGCGGGCATTCTGTTGGCATTGCGATTGGAGTAATAAAACATTGTTTCCCCATCAATCTGATATTTGCCTGTCGGAAAGGTCACCGCATTACCGGTATTGTAAACCCAGGTGGCCGAAAGATTCCAGTGTTTGTTTAACTCATAGATGCCGACGATGGATACATCGTGTGTTCTGTCTTGTTTGGCCGGGAAATACTTGCCATTATTTATTTGATCAAACTTTCGTTCTGTTCGGGATAGTGTGTAACTTATCCACCCGTTGAACCTTCCGTATTTCTTCTTTAGAAAGCATTCCCACCCATAGGCTCTTCCTATTCCATATAGCAACTGTGATTCGGCATTTTCATTGAAGTTTAATTCGGCTCCGTTTTTGTAATCAATCTGATTTTTAAGACTTTTGAAATAAATCTCGCTAAAAAACTCATACTGATTGTCATTGAAATTGCGATAATATCCTACCGAAAACTGGTCAGCTATTTCGGGTTTTACATTGTTGGTGCTTGGCATCCAGAGGTCGGTGGGGTCGCCGGCGGTGGAATTTGAAAGCAGATGCAGATTCTGTACATTGCGTGCATACGATGCCTTTATCGAACTTTGAGGGTTGATTATATAATTCAGCATCACTCTTGGCTCAATATAAACATAGGACGAAATGTATTGACCTTTTTTGTAAGTGGTCGTATCAGTTGCAGTTCCATCTTTGTCGTAGGTGTAAAATGTGCCCGGACCAAGCAGACTGAATGAGCTCAAACGCGACCCGTATTCCACACTGAAATTATCCGAAAACTTGTATTGATGCGTAAAGTAGAGCGCGTTTTCCCATGCATGTTTATTAGTCAGACTTTTCATGTTTACACTGCTGCTGGCAGTAATGATGCCGGGTATAATGTTATGGATAATTGAATTTAACCCAAATTTTAGGGTACTGTTGGTGCCTGAAAAAAGTTGAAAATCCTGTTTTAAACTATAATCCTGAATTCTTGAGATGATGTGCATTTGCACTCCTCTGTTGATGTTGATTTTAAAATTGTAGTTGCTGAAGATCAAGGATGTATTGGAAAACAATCTGTCAGAGAATAAGTGATTTAATCGGAATGTGCCGGTGCTGTTGCCCCAGTTCAGACCATACCTGTTGTTTAATCCTAACACGTCTTTCCCGAAATATCCGGAGAGGAAAATTCTGTTTTTGGCATCAATGCGATAATTGGCTTTGGCATTAAAATCGTAGAAATACAAACTTGAATTGTTTATGGTTGTGTCTTTCGATAGAGCCAGAAATAAATCGGCATAAGTTCGCCGAGCCGAGATGATAAATGAACCTTTGTCTTTCACTATGGGTCCTTCCACTGTTAGTCGGGATGAAATTAATCCAATCCCGCCACTAACACCGAATTTTTTGTCATTACCATCATTCATCTTGATATCCAGCACCGACGACAAACGGCCTCCATACTGAGCGGGTTCGTTACCTTTGTAAACAGCGATGTCTTTTATGGCGTCAGAATTGAAAACAGAGAAAAAGCCCATTAAGTGAGAAGCGTTATACACAGTTGCTTCGTCAAGCAATATCAGATTCTGATCACTGGATCCACCCCGAACATTGAATCCGCTGCTCCCTTCTCCGGCAGATTTTATTCCCGGGAGCAATTGAATCGTCTTTAAAACATCTTTTTCTCCAAACAGGACGGGAATGGTTTTTAAGTCTTTGGTATCAAGTTTTTGCGTACCCATCTCAAGTCGGGTGACATTTTCATTTTTTCGTTGCGATGACACTACTACTTCGCTCAATTCGTTGATTTGCTCTGTAAGTTGGAAGTCGAGTTTCTGAGATTTATCAAGGTTAATATATTTGTTTTGTGGTGTATAACCTACGTATTGAGTTGAAATTTGATAACGACCGGCAGGCAATGTGATAGAATAATACCCATAGGTGTTTGTCGATGAGCCTTTTCCAGGCAATTCTTTGATCGTCACATTGGCACCGATAATATCTTCTCCGGTCTTTGCATCTCTGATGTAGCCGCTTATAGTAAAATGTTGCTGGCCTGCTACAGGGTGTAAAAAGTATAGAAAAAACAAGGACAATAAAAAGACAAATTTGCTTCCGTGCATGTATGATTTGTTGTATAATGAAAATGTATGACTCGTTTAAATCACTCTTTTAGTAATTTAAACGCTTTTCCTAAACAGCTGATAACATCTCCTGCGATAAGTGATTCTTCCGATTCGTGTTCCAAAGCTATATCGCCTGCACGCCCATGAAGAAATACGCCTGTTGTTGCAGTCTCTTCGACCGAATATCCCTGAGCCAGCAATCCGGCTAATATCCCTGTCAATACATCACCCGATCCGGCTGTCGACATCCCCGGATTTCCTGTACTGTTGAAAATCAACTGCCCTGAAGGTGTCGCTATTAATGAATGAGCGCCTTTGAGTATTATGTATATCTTATACTTCTTAGCGTTTTCTTGCGCTTTTGATATCCGTTGGCTGGTTGAATTGCTGGTTCCGAACAGTCTGTCAAATTCCTTCGGGTGGGGTGTTATGATAGAGCCTTCAGGCACCAACTTCAGTAAATCATTTTGCTGACTGATAATATTTAAAGCATCGGCATCCAGAATGCATGACTTATTTATTTGAGACAGAATATCTTTTAAAATTTCGGCGCTTTCAGTTTGTGTTCCTATTCCCGGGCCTATCGCAATAGCATTGTAGTTAGCTGTTGCGGTTAGTGTTGTTTTGAAAATTGCCTCAGGAATAGCTGTTTGAACAATGATTCGGTTGCATTCCGGCCCGAAAACGGTAACCAGACCGGCACCGCTTCTGAGGGCCGCTTTTGCTGCCAGTACCGATGCTCCTGCCATTCCGTTATTGCCGGCTATAATCAGTGCATGACCGAACGAACCTTTGTGCGAAAATTTTGATCGTTTTTTAATTTGATTTCTTATGTCGTCTTCCTCAATATAAGAATAATCACTCGTTGTTTGCGCTATAGCTTTTGGGTGAATTCCTATGTCGATAATCTCCCATTTGCCAACAAAGTCTGCATTTTCAGGCAATAAAAAAGCCAATTTTGGAAACTGTAAGGTGTAAGTGATGGTGGCTTTTACGATTGGGAATTTATTGTCCGGCGAATTTTCCTCGCCTTGCAAACCCGACGGAATATCTATGGCTACCACTTCGCAGCCGGATTGATTAATCCAGTTAACCGTTTCTGCAAAAATGCCTGTAAGGGGTCTGCTTAGTCCGGAACCAAAAAGTCCATCAATTATTATTGTGTCGTCTGAAATCGTCGGAGGTATGAATTTTTGCTGAAGCGTGTTAAGCGCAGTGGGGAATTCATCCAGCAGGCGTTGCTTGTTAGTTTCACAATCGGGCGATAAAGTCGTCGGGTTGATTAAAACTACTGATACGGCGTATCCTGTATGCAATAATTTTCTACCCAGCGCCAATGCATCTCCACCGTTATTGCCTTGCCCGGCTATAATGCATACAGGTTGCAAATGAGAGTAGTAGCCGATAAATTTCTGATAAAGCATGTCAACAGCGCGCTCCATCAAGTCTATAGAGCTAATGGGTTCGTGTTCTATAGTGTATTGATCGAGCTGTCGGATGAGTGAGGTAGCAAAAAACTTCATAAGATTGAGATGATTGCATAAGTTGAAATTCTTCTTCCGATTACAAAGATTGAATAATTATTTGTATAAAAAAAGCAGAAGAACTCATTTCTTCCGCTTTTTTATGAAGTCTTTTTTAAGTTTATAGATTAGTCACAACTGTGCACTTACAATACATTCCAACGCGTGCTTCTCCAACCGTTTTGTTGATCTTTTTTCAAAAATGTCCAAGCCACTATTCTGCTCACTTTAGTTCCCTGGGTCATTGAAATGGTTTTCACCTCCAACGCACCGGCATTTTTCAGTGCTTCGTAAATTCCGGGCAGGTGCGATTGTTTGGAGATTTGTGTTGTGAACCAAAAACAGTTTGAACCAAATTGCTTGCTTTGACGAATCATATCGCGCACAAATCTTCCTTCACCACCTTCACACCACAACTCATTACTCTGACCTCCAAAGTTCAGTACAGGCGTTGTGATTTTTTTGTGGTTTAGACTGCTTAGTTTTCTCAGCGTGCCTTCCTGCGCTTCTTCGGCCGACGCATGAAAAGGCGGATTGCAAATGGTTATGTCAACGGGCTCGTTGCGCTCCATTATTCCGTGGAAAATATCTTTAGGGTTCTCCTGAAGACGCAGGTCAACACTCTTTAGCAGAAAATGATTGTAATTTATTATTTTATTGGCAGAGTCCAATGCCTTCACGTCAGTATCCGAACCAATGAATGTCCAGCCATACTCTTTAACCCCAATAATGGGAAATACGCAACTGGCGCCCACACCAATATCCATACATTTTATTTTTGATCCGGTAGGAATATGTCCGTCGTTGCTGGCAGCCAACAAATCGGCGGCATGATGGATGTAATCTGCCCGTCCGGGTATTGGAGGACACAAATAACCCGTAGGAATATCCCAATAGTCGATGCCATAAAAGTGCTTGAGCAATGCCTTGTTCAGCCACTTGATGGCTTTTGGGTTGGCAAAGTCAATGGATTGATCGTTGTACTGATTGAGTTTAACGTATTTCGCCAGTTCAGGACAGGCAACAATCAGTTTATCAAAATCATATCTTTCTCTGTGTTTGTTTCGGGGATGTAGTACGACTTTTTCGGCAGGGTGTTCTTTTTTTTGCTCAGGCATAGGGTTGGTGAATTGTGAGATTTTGTTTGGATACAAAGATAGACAATGTGGAACTTAGTATGGCATATTCCGGTATAATTATCAATTTTTCTAATGACAGATGGAAGATGTGCCGATTTATAGAACTCTGCTTATTCGATTTTTTAAAAGGAGTGAAACGTATATTTTATATGACCTGTACGCTTTGAGTTTTGGGCTAAAACGCTAATATACTGAAAATAGAGAGATAATTTATTGTAAATCAAAACATTTGAGAGTTTTACTTGTTTTAAGCAAGTGCATGCTCTGCACATTACAAAAATGAAATAAATTCAATTACAAATTATGCAACAATCTCAAATCACAACTTCAAGTAAATCAGACTCTCTCGTTGAAAAGGGAGAGGTAGTTCAGCCATTCGAGTTATTCATTCAACATTTTAAAGATACTCTGAAAAAGGTCTTTCACGACGAGAATGATATAGATAAAATGGGTATAACCCGTGGAATTCCAACAGAAGTATTGAGTAAAATAATGGACTGCAATCCTTTATCGGTTGCTATCCCTAAAGAATATGGCGGTCGTGGAGGTAAAGTCCATGAAAGTCTTGAACTTCTGTCAACTGCTTCGTACGAATCGCTGGCGTTGTCACTTACTTTAGGTATCAATAGTGCACTTTTTCTTCAGCCTTTTGCCAAATATGGTCAGGACTGCGCTAAACCTGAAGTTTTCGGACGCTTTCTTCAGAAACAGAATATGGGTGGGCTCATGATTACGGAATTGGGATTTGGGAGCGATGCCTTAAATATGCAAACATTCTACAAAGAAGACGCTGATCATTTTCACCTGAAAGGTACAAAGCACTGGGCCGGACTAACCGGACAAGCAGATTATTGGCTGCTTTCGGCCAGAAAACAAACTGAACAGGGAGCGCTTCAGCGTGATATTGATTTTTTTGTTTGCGACAATACTCAACCTGAGCAAAAAATTGTGGTGGAAGAGTATTTTGAAAATCTGGGTCTTTATCAGATTCCTTACGGGCGAAATAATGTGGATGTAAAAATACCTAAAGTACAAAAACTTATACCACAGACAACCGGAGTTCAGCTCATGTTGGATTTACTGCACCGAAGCAGATTGCATTTCCCCGGAATGGGAATGGGATTCGTAAAAAGAATGCTTGACGAGGCGATAACTCATTGTCAGGCCAGAATGATTGGTGGAAAAAGTCTGTTTTCGTATGATCAGGTACAGCAGCATTTAGCCCGTCTGCAAGCCAATTTTACTGTAGTTTCAGCTTTTTGTAAACATAGTTCGGGAATGGCAGGCATCGAAAACGATTTGACTCCGTTGGGTTTGGAGGCAAATATCATTAAAACCGTTACTACAGATATGATGCAGGATTCTTCACAAACTCTGCTCACATTAGTCGGAGCAAAAGGATATAAGCTGAATCACATTGCAGGTCGTGGTACGGTGGATAGTCGTCCGTTCCAAATATTTGAAGGCTCGAACGATATTTTGTATGCTCAGATAGGAGAGACACTGGTGAAATTGATGAAAAATGCGAAAGAAACAGGATTGTACTTATACCTTCAGGGACATAGGTTGACGGAGAATGCCGCTAATTATCTTAAGGAGTTGCTTAGCTTTGAAATAGATATACAAATGCCACAGCGTAAACTGGTAGAACTGGGACGGGTTATGAGTCGAATAGTTTCGATGGATTTAGTTCTTAAAATGGGAGACGCTGGTTTTAGATCAGATTTGATAGATAATGCGGTTTCCATGCTCCGTCAGGAAATAACTACTTTGACAAGCCATTTTTCTTATCAGCAATCTACGCTGGTTGTGGCAGATTATCAGGTAGATAGTTTGTGGAGCGATTATGTAGTAAAAAAATAGTTTTTAATCTTTGATTAAAATATACATTGCTTTATACAAAAAGAGCCGTTTCTGGAATTTTATCCCGAAAACGGCTCTTCTATTATCAATAAATTATTCTTCTATCTCTATATTCTTTTTGCGGGTAAACCTGTTTTGAACTTTTTCTACCACCAGATAGGCCATTGGCACTACAAACACTGTTAGAATAAGCGAAGAAGTTAACCCGCCGATAAGTACTACGGCCAATCCTTTTTTCCATTCGGCACCGGCACCAGTGGCTAATGCAATAGGTAACATCCCGAATACCATAGAAATAGTGGTCATCAAGATTGGGCGTAGACGCTCACGACCGGCTTCCAATAACGCATCGTACGTGGACATCCCTTTTTCTTTCATATGATTGGTAAAGTCTACAAGAAGAATACCATTTTTAGATACCAATCCCAGCAGCATAATTAGTCCCAACATCGTAAATATACTCATAGAACCCATGGTGAGATTGAGTGCCAAAAGTGCTCCGATCAATGCCACCGGCACAGAGAAGAATACAATAAATGGTTGAAGGAAACTGTTATAAAGTGCCACCATTACCAAATATACCAGGATAATAGCTGCCAGTAAAGCCAATCCCAGCGAGACAAAGGATTTGGTTTGCTGTTCAACGTCACCACTCCATTTAATGGTTACAGACTTCGGAAAATTAGCTTTCGCAATTTCATCGTCAATTTGCTGAGCCAAAATGCCTGAGGTTATTCCAAGCACATTACTCTTTACGGTAACAGATGTCCGGCGATTTGTTCGTTCCACCATACTCGGACCGTTGCCTTGCTTTATGGTAGCAAATTGGGATAAGGTGATTTTTTCTCCTTTTGAGTTGACAAAAGTGAATCCTGATACATCATTCATGTCGTGGCGATCAAATTCATCCAATCTGATATTGATGTCATACTCATTCAATCCATCGCGATACTTAGCATTGGTATTTCCGGTAAAAGCATTTTGCAACGCGGCTCCTACTTCTCCCATCGATAAGCCAAGAGAAGCCATTTTTTCACGGTCAATGCTAATATTTAATTCAGGATTTCCTTCTTTTACCGTAATGGTAGCATCGTAAGCTCCCGGTAACCTATCAATTATTGTCTTTAGCTTTTCTGCGGTGCGCATCATTGCGTCATGGTCTTCGCTGTTCAATACCAGTATGATGGGTTCCACATCGCCCTGCATCATGCCTATTACGCCGCTCGTGACTTTTACGCCGGCGAATTTTTGTTCGAGCTTTTTCCGAACGGACAACATTACTTCTTCTGAGCTTGCAGTTCGTTTTTTTCTGTCAACAAGTTTTACGGTAAGTACCGATTTGTTCTCACTACTGATTTGAGCCAGCTCGGTTATAAAGTTATCGCTGGCTCCACCCACATTGACCAATATATCTTCAACATTGGGTTGAGTCATGATAAAATTCTCTATCTCACGAGTTCGTAAATTGTTTTGAGCAAGAGTCACTCCTTTATCATATTCCAGTTTAATGGCAAATTTACCTCCATCGCCGTTTGCAACCATTTCCTGACCCAAAATACCCAGACTCATAGTGTAGGCTGTGAGAATAAACAATAGTGATACGATTCCACCACTAATCCATTTATGGTTCAACACCCAACGGAGTTTGTTTACGTAGAAATTGATAGTCTTGTTAATGAAGGTGTCGAACCAGTATAACGGTCTGTGTAACCAGTTTTCGCGAACAAGCTGAACTTTCTTTCCAAAACGGGAATAAAGAAACGGAGTAAGTGTGAAACTCACGAAAAGACTCATCAGTGTAGACACTACTATAGTTACAGAGAATTGACGTAGAATATCACCAATAACCGAATCAACCAAAGCGATAGGCAAAAACACCACAACATCCACCATGGTGATAGCCAGTGCTGAAAATCCTATTTCATTACGTCCATCGAGGGCAGCTTGTCGTTTACTTTTACCCATCGAGAAGTGACGGTGTATGTTCTCAAGTACCACAATGGAGTCGTCAACCAAGATCCCGATTACCAGTGACATTGCCAGGAGCGTCATTAGGTTTAATGAATACCCGAAGAAGTACATTGCCACAAATGTAGATATCAATGATGTAGGTATCGCTACCAACACGATAAGCGAGTCACGCAAACTGTGTAGGAAAAGCAGAATAACCAACGCAACCAATATAATAGCTAACACAAGATCGTGTGATACAGCATCTACAGCTTCAAGCGTTAACTCAGAACTGTCTTCCGCAACTTTGAATATAACGCCTTCTTTTTTATGCTGTTCGGCTACCAACGCTATTTTTTCTTTTACCGTCTGGCATATTTTTACAGCATTCGCATCGGATTGTTTTGTAATGGTAATCCCAATACCTTCGAGTCCGTTGAAACGACATATTGCTGCCTGTTCTTTTACTCCATCGATTACTTCGGCCACATCTTTCAGGCGGATATTAACTCCTGCATGTGTAGCGACTACTAATTCGCTCAATTGTTCTACTGAGCTGAATTTTCCGCCAAGTCTTACAGTGATTTGGTCGCTGTTGTCTTTTACTTTACCTGTCGGGAAATCGAGGTTGGACGAGTTTACTACCTGAGTAATCTGAGCCAGCGATATTCCGTACGACGTAAGTTTGTTTTTGTCAACGTTTACTTTTATTTCGCGTTCGATACCACCGGTCAACCAGACATTACTTATACCGTCAATTTGCTTTAACTGTGGTATAACTTCTTTATCAATAAGGTCGTAAAAATCCCGATCGCCCATTTTTGATACCGCTGTTAGCCGAAGTATAGGAGAATCGCTCTGACTTACTTTAGATACGACCGGTGTTTTTACTTCTTTCGGGAAGTTGGACATTATATTATTGAGAATGCGCTGAGCTTCCTGTTGCTTTTTGCCCATATCTGCTCCTGATTCAAATTCAACAACCACTACAGACATACCTTCGTAAGATTGCGATGAAATTGTACTCAGCTCGGATAAACCGGTGACTGCATCTTCTATTTTTTTCGATACAGTTTGGTTTACGTCAGTAGGCGATGCTCCCGGGTAGGGGGTGGACACAATAAGTGTCGGTATCGAGAAAGGAGGCATAAGCTCATAGCTCAGTTGTTTGTACGAAAACAAACCTCCGAGTATAAGTGCCGTAAAAATTACGATAATCAGCGAAGGACGCTTGATGGCTATTTCGGTAACTGTCATTGTTTTGTTCTTTAATGTTTAAGTTGATTAGGTTATCAGGATATTAAGATTGCAACAAAGGAGGTATTGGGCTAAGTTTATTATTCTCCACGAGAGTTTAATATTCTCAGTTCAGCCATATAAGTTGCCAGACTTAGTATCTTTACTTGCTAAGCTCTACCTTGCAGCTGTCTACGAGGTTAATCTGTCCTCCGGTAATTACTTTCTCGCCTTCTCGTATTCCGTTTAAGACTTCAATTTGCGAACCATTGCTTCGGCCAATGACAATCTCACGCAACATAGCACGACCGTTTTCCACTACATAAACCTGTGGTTTTTTTGCAGAACCAAGCAGAGCCGTACGAGGGATGGAAAGTGCAGATACACTCAGGTTCTTTTCTAACGAAACATTGCCATACATACCGGCTTTGAGTGGATTTTTGGCTCGGTTGGGAACTCTTATTTTTACTACATAATTGTGAGATTCATCACCCCGGGTAGAAACATATTCTATCTTTCCGCGATAGACCTCACCGGGATACATTTCAGTGGAGATGCTCACTTCATGTCCTGCAGAGAAATAAGCTATATCCGATTCTGGTACGTTTACTTCCAACTTAAGCGATGATACATCGGTTAGTCGTCCTACAGGTGATATGCCTACTACTGACCCAATTTCTACATTGCGCTGTGTGATAGTGCCGGAGAAAGGTGCAATAAGTTTGCATTTCCCGATTGAAATTTCAAGTTGACGCAATTGCGATTCGGCGCTTTTCATTTGCAAATAACTGGCATCAAGTTGCATCTTGGTTACGCCTTCGCTCGACGATGAATTCTTAAAACGTTCATAGTTCGTTTTTGAGTTCTCATAACTGGCTTTGGCTGCAATCAACTGCGACTGAAGCAAAGCATCGTCTACCTGAAGAAGTACTTTGCCGGCTCCGATCTGTTGGCCTTCCGTGAAAAATACCCCTTTTACCTCGCCTGCGCCCTGAGGTGTCAGTTGAATTTCACGGTTTGGGGCAAATGTTCCTGAATAACTGAATGAATAGTCGAATGCAGCTTTCTCAATAGTCTTCGACTGTACCACCACCGATTTGTTTAAATCAGGGATGAAAGCTTTACTTTTGGCTACTTTAGCATTTCCCGCCAGTTGGTATCCTATTGCACTAATCACAACTAAGGCGATAAGTGCTGCTATAATTTTGTTTCTCATCTGAATAATATTCCTTTATAGAAGTTTATATTGACTTTTTTTACTCTGAAAATGATATGCTGATTAGTAAGATTTGCTGAGAGAACCATTCGCTTTTTTTAGTTCAATCTCTGCCAAACGTAGGTTTATCAGCGCTGTGCTGTAATTATTACGGGCGGTGGTTAGTTCATTCTGAATTTGGAGAATGTCCGAGAGTGAAATCAACCCGTTACGATATTCGGTATCTGAACTTTTAAAGACATCCTGAGCTAACTCCAGACTACGTTTTGCATTATCAAACGAGTTATTGCTACTCATCAGATTATTTACTGCATCCGACATTTCTTTTTCTGCCGATTGCCTTAGCAATTCATAATTGTTTTGAGCTTTCTGTACCGCAAAATTCTTTTGTTTTACCTGATTGTACCGACTTAAGCCACTAAAAACCGGAATTTTTAGTTGTAGAGCAATATAACTGCTTTTGATCCAGTTATCGTTGATAGATTTAAACGGAGATACTTTGTTGTAGTTGCCTGTAACACCATAATTGAATACACCCGCCAGTGTTGGGTAATAGTCGGCAATGGCAGCTTTCTTGTCTAGTTCGGCCAGACTAATCTGTTCACGCACCAGTTTTACATCCGTACGGTTTTCAACATTTCCTTTACTCATAGCTTCAGATGCTTCCACCGGTTCGAAAGCAGCAACTACTATCGGCTCGGATAGCTGAACACCTAACAGATATTTGAGTAGATTATATGCTTTGGCTCCAACAAGCTGCAAGTTATTACGTTCGTTTTTCAGATTGTCGTAATTTATTTGCAAACGCTTCAGGTTAGTACGGCTTATAATTTCGTTTGCCTGAAGTATCTTACTTGTATTTAAAAGTTTTTCAAGTCTTACAATGTTGGTGTCAATCATATTCAGGTTTTCCTGTACAACCTGAAGGTTATAATATACTGCAGATACATTGTAAATCAGATCTTCTTTGGTTTTACTAACCTGAAGTTCTGTCATGTTTTTAGCTGTTTTTGCTGCTTTAAGTCCGATAAAGACTTTTTGGTTGTATAGCACCTGAGTTACCTGCAATGAAGCGCTGCTGGTTTGCTCGGAGCCGAAAGCAACTTCGGCGTATTCTCCGGCTTTTCCTCCGAAAAATTCTGCCGGTACAAGCATTTTGGGCATCGACAGGTAATATTGATACTGTCCTGTAATATCTACAGAAGGCAAAAGACCACTTTTAGCTTCTTTGATGCGGGAATTGACCGATTTGATGTCAATTTCTCCATTCACCATTTGCAAATTATTCTTTAACGACAACCTGATACACTCATCCAGCGTTACAGTTTTTTGAGCTGACAGATGATTCTGTCCAAACAAGAAAATACCCGAGAGCATTAGTAATAACAATCTTTTTTTCATATAAATTTTTTTACGCCTTGAAGAAATTTTTGATTTGCAATATCTTCTTCAAATAAAGACGTTGTTGATGGGTTTTTACTCTAAAAAAACAGCAGTAAACAAAAATGGTTGTTTTTGAAATCTAACGCAAAAGTAATACACTGTTGACTATTAATAAACAAAAAATCGTCGAATTGGCATTTTTTCCCGATGAATGACCAATGTGGTATGATGAGATGGTTAATAAATGTAATATTGGAACAATGTTGTAATATCCATATCCTATTATATTGACCTGTCTGTTTTTGAGAATGATAATCTTTTCAAAAACTTTTTCAGGTCTAAAAGGTTTATTCAGATAAGTATACGATTTAATTAATCAGAAGTCTAAAACGTTAAACCGTTAGAATTGGTTGCATGTATCAATTATTGCATATACCTTTGCAAAAAATATTAATAACTGAATATGGAAACTACAAATATACCTTTAGGCATGGTCGTGGTTAGAATGCTGAAGGCAATGTTTCGAGTATTGGAAATCAGAGTGAACGAACAGACAGGTATTAAACTCACGATGAGTCAATTTGGGTTGCTTTTTGCAATAAATGAGGAAAAAGATGAAGTAATCCTAAGAGATATTGCAGAGAAAATGGGAAAAGATAAATCATCTACATTAAGGATGATAGATATTTTGCAGAAGAAAGACCTTATTTGCAGAGTAGTAGATCAAAATGACAGAAGAAAGAATAAATTACTCATTACCGCTAAAGGAGAGAAGCTTATTGATGACTTTCGCAAAACTGAGTTGAAGTTGAATGATGAGCTTCAGGGAGGATTATCAATCGATGATATGATGACTTTTTACAAAGTACTCGATCATTTGAAGATTGAATCGGATAAATTATTTACTTCTGTAAAAGAATAATGAGAATATAAGTGTTGAATATAAATAAGAAAAGTGTGTGTTAAAATATTAAATGTATGAAAATGAGAAAATTTTTATTTGGGGGTGCATTACTCCTTTTGTTTTTTACTTCATGTAAAAACAAACAAGCCCAAACCAACGCTGCAGCGCAGGTGAAAGCTTATCCCGTAGCAGTTATTTCTGTCAGTGATGTAGAACTTCATGCGGTTTATCCTGCCGTTTTGAAAGGAGAACAGGACATCGACATAAAAGCCCGTGTGGAAGGATATATCGATAAAATCTTTGTAGATGAAGGCGCAGTGGTTAGAAAAGGTCAGCCTTTGTTTAAAATTAATTCTCCTTCTTCTGTTCAGATGGTTGAAAATGCTAAAGCCAGCTACAATACTGCTAAACTTGATGTTGAGCGTATCCGTCCATTGGCAGAAAAAGGAATTATGAGCGATGTGAAATTATCAGCTTACCAAAATACACTGGCTTCTGCCAAAGCAACTCTTGATCAGGCTAAAGCAACGTTGAATTGGGCAACTGTTACCAGTCCTGTAGATGGTGTTGTAGGTACATTGTCATATCGTCAGGGAAGTTTAGTGACTAATACTACTGTTTTGACAACAGTTTCTAATATATCGAAAGTTGTTGCTTATTTCTCTGTAAATGAAAAAGATCTGTTGGAACTTCTAAAAGAATTCAAAGGAAGTACGCAAGCAGAAAAAATTAAAAATATGCCTGCAATCAGGTTGTTGCTTTCTGATGGAACCCAATATGAAGAAACCGGACGGATCGAAACTATTTCGGGTGTGGTTGACGCTACATCGGGAGCTGTAAACTTTAGAGCTTCGTTTCCGAATAAACATGGATTATTGCGAAGCGGTTCCAGTGCCAAAGTTGTAATTCCATCCGAACATAAAAATGCAATTGTCATTCCTCAGAAGGCGACTTTTGCTCAACAGGACAAAGTGCTGGTTTACAAATTCCAGGGCGATTCGGTGGTTCAGAAAGTAGTTAGTGTAAAAACAACTCCTGATGGTCAGGCTTATGTTGTTACTGAAGGTTTGTCTTTAGGTGACAAGATTGTTACTGATGGTATTGCTACTTTGACGAACGGTCAAAAAATTAAAGAACAAAAGTAGATTAGGTAGTTGCGCGAGTATTTAGTTACGAGCCTGCCTGCGGTAGGCAGGTTGCAAGTCTTATTCTCTGAATGTTATTTTAGAATAACATATCAGTAATTATTTATTATTACTTACTCAAATCAAATAGAAGAAAATGCTAAAAACTTTTATAGAAAGACCCGTTTTATCAACGGTTATTTCCGTTCTTTTCGTGGTGTTGGGGATTATCGGAATTTTCACATTACCGATTGAACAATACCCCAATATTGCTCCGCCTACAGTAAAGGTGTCTACCAATTACAGTGGTGCAAATGCTGACGCAGTACTGAAAAGTGTGATTGTGCCGTTGGAAGAGCAAATAAATGGGGTAGAGGGTATGACGTATATGACGTCTTCAGCCGCCAATGGTGGTACTGCTTCCATTAATGTTTTTTTCAAACAAGGGACTAATCCGGATATGGCTGCAGTAAATGTGCAAAACCGTGTTTCGCAGGCAGCTGCTTTGCTTCCATCGGAAGTGACCAGAAACGGTGTGACGGTTCAGAAGCAACAAAGTAGTACGGTTTTGATGATTATGCTAAAGTCAACAAATCCGGATTATGACGATAAATTTATGCAGAATTACGTAAACATCAACATCCTCCCACAAATTAAACGTGTAATGGGGGTGGGCGATGCCAGTGTGTATGGTGCAAAGGATTACACTATGCGTGTGTGGTTGAAACCTGATGTAATGAAATCGTATAACATCACTCCGAGTGAGGTAAATGCAGCATTGCAAGATCAGAATATTGAGGCAGCCCCCGGTGAGTTGGGAGCTAACAGCAATCAGTCGTTTCAGTACGCTCTGAAATATACCGGGAGATTGAAAAATACAGAAGAATTTGGAAATATTATTATTCGCTCGAAAAACTCCCAGGTTTTACGCCTGAAGGATGTTGCAACGTTGGAGTTGGGTGCAGCAAGTTATTCCATCTTTACTCGCAATAACGGTGCTGAAGCAGTAGTTATGGCTATCAATCAAACTGCGGGATCTAACGCACAGGATATTATCAAGGACGTGAAAAGTGTGATGAAGGTTGCAGGTGAAAAGCTTCCTAAAGGTATCAGTTACGAATATCAAATGGATGCAAGCGAGTTTTTGAATGCTTCTATCGAGAAAGTTCTACATACTTTGCTGGAAGCATTTATCCTGGTGTTTATCGTGGTATTTCTGTTTCTGCAAAATTTCAGAGCTACGCTTATTCCTGCTATTGCCGTTCCGGTGGCTATTATCGGTACATTCTTTTTCTTACTCCTGTTTGGTTTCTCCATCAATTTGCTTACACTGTTTGCTTTGGTGCTGGCTATTGGTATTGTGGTGGATGATGCCATTGTGGTAGTGGAGGCGGTACACGCCAAAATGGATGCCGGTATGACAGATGCTAAAGAAGCTGCTATAGCTGCGATGGGTGAAATAGCCCCGGCCATTGTTTCTATTACTCTGGTTATGGCTGCCGTATTTATCCCTGTAAGTTTTATCGGTGGTACAAGTGGTGTATTTTTCAAACAATTTGGACTCACACTGGCTGTTGCCATTCTCATCTCGGCAGTGAATGCGTTAACGCTCAGTCCTGCTCTATGTGCTATCTTTTTAAAGTCTGAACATAATCCTGATGTACACGATAAAAGTTTGATTCGTCGGTTTTATTATTACTTCAATGTCGGATTTGCGGCTTTAACGGCTAAATACAAAAAGACGCTTGAGTTTTTAGGAAAGAAAAAGCATCGTTGGATTACAGTTAGTATTATTGTAGTGTTTACTGCTATTTTGGGAGTAACAATGAAAATGGTACCAAACGGATTCGTGCCAAGTGAAGATAGTGGAAATGTGATGGGTATGATTAGCCTTTCGCCAGGTTCTTCGCTCGAACGTACTGCTCAAGTGACTGCACAGGTGACAAAGATTACAGAATCTATTCCACATGTACATAATACAATCAGTCTTACCGGACTTAGTTTTACAAGTGGTATGGGTAGTTCAT
>Ga0302215_10001395_pt1 | contig 17266 bp, 12 predicted proteins | sample II_Fen_N3_1_FD_194580 | JGI IMG/M metagenome (GOLD analysis project Ga0302215, IMG submission 194580) | Peat permafrost microbial communities from Stordalen Mire near Abisko, Sweden - II_Fen_N3_1 | ecosystem: Environmental > Terrestrial > Soil > Wetlands > Permafrost | place: Sweden: Abisko...
TCCGCCCCAATCTACTTCAAAGGCAAACTTTACTAATGGATATGTACTCATAATTATTTATATTTAATTGTTATTTACTATATTCTATGATTCCTGTAATTTGTGCGAAAAACGCAACACAATAAATTCAGCAGGTCTTACTGCAGCCATCCCAATTTCGATCACCATTCTTCCTTCCAAAATATCCTGAGCAGACATTGTTTTATTCAAACCAACGCTTACATAATAAGCTTCTTCGGGTTTGCTTCCAGCCAATGCACCGTCTTGCCATTGTTGGTTAAGGAAATTTTCGATCATTGTCTGTACACGAATCCACGTATTGGCAGTATTTGGTTCGAAAACGAAACGTTCTGTAGATTTTTTAACAGACTCTTCCACCATGTTGAAGAATCGGCGTACAGAAATATATCTCCACTCATTGCTGTTTCCGTCTAATGTTCTTGCGCCCCAAACTAAAGTTCCTTTTCCTGTAAAAGTTCTAATCGCATTGATGGATTTACCGGCTGTTGCATCTACGTTAAGATTTTCCTGGTCTTCGTGAGAGATTTTTATTTTAGGTGCTACCACATAATTAAGTCCAACGTTAGCCGGTGCTTTCCATACTCCGGAAGTGCTGTCTACTTTAGCATAAACTCCTGCCATTGAAGATGATGGAGCTAATACTACTCTGTTGGATTCAATTGCTGCTTTAGCCAAATTGTACAATTCAGAATCTTTAGTTTTCCAATACTCTAAAGTTTGACCAGAAACCATAACAACTTTTGAATCATATCCATAAGTCAAAACTGTTTCTAATTTTGGGTGATAAGCTGCTCCATATTTCAAACGCTCACCGCTAGGTCCAGATGTCACATTATCTCTGAAATTCTTCACTGCGTTAGTTGTATTTCCAACAACGTCCATAATCACAAATCTATCTTTCATCAATTCAGCTTGATCTAAAGCTAAACCATATAACACATAAGCATCATTTTCTAAAGTTAACCCTTCAGCATCCGGGAAAACAATAAGAGTTGGTTCATCTTCTTTCTCTAAAATTTCAAGACCTGCTGTTAAATCAGCCAATTTTACTTTTTTATCCGATGGATATTCTCCTACAGAAACGATATAACATGGTCCTCCACCGTTTGCAAAATACATTAGCATAGCGTAATACATTTTGAAAGGACTAGGTGTTAAATTTGCTGTAACAGTTCTGGGGTTAATTGGTGGCGTTGTAGTCGCCTCAACTACGGCAAATATGAAATCTTCATTTTTTGCTTTTCCAAAAATTGTTTCGTATTCCAACATAGAAGAGATTCTTGTCGGTTCATTTTTTGGTCCTTGTGCTGTGTATCCGATAAAAGCAGGAATCGCAGTTTCTACTTGTGCTACAGATGGTGGGAATTTTGCAATTTCCTCTACGTAGACTCCGGGTGTTTTGTAATTCATTTTTTTTAAATTTAAAGTTAATATTAGTTATTTTCTATAGTTAAACCTTCGTGCGCAATTTCTAAAGTTTCAATAGCTACCTCGTTACCTTCAGCTTTCAAATCTGTTGCATTCACTTTTAGAGGGAAGGCATTTTTTACTTTCCAGGTAACTGCAGGTTCTCCGTTCTCGTCTAAAAGTGAGATCGTAATCGATCTTCTTTCTACCGTATTCAACTGGATTGTCTGAAACCATGCAAAATATTCATTATCACTTTTGAAAGTTCCTCTCTTTAATGTGATGTTGCTGAAAGTTTTCAATCCCGGCATTTTAATCTTGCTAAAGTCCGGACTTGCACCGTGTCTGTATTCGATCAAAGCTGCTTCGGCGTTTAATCCGCTCACTTCCTGAAAACCTACTTTTGTTCCGCCCCAATCTACTTCAAAGGCAAACTTTACTAATGGATATGTACTCATAATTATTTATATTTAATTGTTATTTAGTTTATTCTATGATTCCTGTAACTTGTGTGAAAAACGCAACACAATAAATTCAGCAGGTCGTACTGCAGCCATTCCAATTTCGATGACCATTCTTCCTTCCAAAATATCCTGAGCAGACATTGTTTTATTTAAACCTACACTTACGTAGTAAGCTTCTTCGGGTTTGCTTCCGGCCAATGCACCGTCTTGCCATTGTTGGTTTAGGAAATTCTCGATCATTGTCTGTACACGAATCCATGTATTGGCAGTATTTGGTTCGAAAACGAAACGTTCTGTAGATTTTTTAACAGACTCTTCCACCATGTTGAAGAAACGGCGTACAGATATATATCTCCACTCATTGCTGTTTCCGTCTAATGTTCTTGCGCCCCAAACTAAGGTTCCTTTTCCTGTAAAAGTTCTGATCGCATTGATTGATTTTCCTGACGTTGGATCTACATTCAGCTTATCCTGCTCTCTATCAGAAATTTTTACTGTAGGTGCCTCTACGAAGTTTAGTCCTAAGTTTGCCGGTGATTTCCACACTCCGGAAGTACTGTCTACTTTAGCATAAACTCCTGCAATTGCTGAAGATGGAGCCAATACCACTCTTTTGGACTCAATTGCTTTTTTAGCTTGATTATAAAAGTCAGAATTCGTTGATTTCAATCCTGCTAAATTTGTGATACCAAATGCACCCGTAACTAAAACATCAGCATCGTTAAAATCATAGCTCAAAACTGTTTTTAATTTTGGGTGATAAGCCGCACCATATTTTAAGCCTGCAGCAGTTACTTTACTTCTAAAAGTGACATCATCATCTCCAAGAACATCCATAATTACGAATCTGTCTTTCATGAGTTCTGCCTGATTCAAAGCACTATTGTATAAAGAATAAACAGTAGTTACACCAGCAGAATCAACACCAGCAACAAGATCAGCATAATCTGCGGCAGCGTCTGCGTTATTTGTAGCAGTAGTAAAAACTGCATTAAACACATTAGCAGCAGCTTGGGCAGCACTCTTTACACTAGCAACAGTAGCACCCATAGCATTCCCTGCAACTTGAGCAGCCTCTGCAACAGCTTTAGCAGCTTGATTAGCAGCAATCTGAGCAAGATTATTAGCATCAGTAACAGGAAATGTACTAACTTTAGCAACAGCAGCAGCAACAGCAGTTTGTACATCTGTACCACCATTAGCAGCAACAGAAACAGCGGTAGCAGCAGTTTTGGCAGCATTAGCTACACCCTGATTATTTCCTGCAATTAGCGCAGCAGCTTCTGCAGAATCAACATCAGCGGCAGTGGGAACTAAACCTTGAAGATCCGGAAAAACGATAAGTGTAGGCTCGTCTTCTTTCTTTAACAAGTCTAGACCGTATGCTAAAGTTCCTACTGATGTAGAATTTCCCACAACCACTATATCGTTATAATCTCCTACCGAAACGATATAACAAGAACCACCACCATTTGCAAAATACATCTGCATGGCATAGTACATTTTAAAATCGCTTACCATAGTTTGTGTTGCTGTTGCAACGCCATCTTTGAAAGCTACAGCAAAAGCTTCCGGTTTTGCTTTTCCAAAAAGAGTTTCGTACTCCAACATCGAAGAGATTCTTGTTGGTTTGTTTTTTGGTCCATCAGCGGTGTACCCGATAAAAGCGGGAATAGCTGTTTCAACTTGCGCTACGGAAGGTGGAAATTTTGCCAGTTCCTCCACGTAGACTCCAGGGGTTTTGTAATTCATTTGTTAAAAATTTAAAATTAATATTGATTATTCCTCGAAGTCAAGCTTCGAATATTTATTTATGATTGATTGTGTTTTTAGAATTGTTGTAATTTGTGCGAGAAATTCAATATGATAAATTCTGCCGGGCGCACTACTGCTATCTGGATTTTTATATTCATCATATTTGGATTTCCGCGTTCAACTTCTACTTTGTAAGCTTCTTTCGGAGTACTACCAGCTAATGCACCATCCATCCATTGTTGGTGAAGAAAATTTTCTATCATTGTTTTTGCCCGTAACCATGTTTGTGGGATATTGGGTTCGTCAATAAATTTTTCGAATGCATCTCGTATCGACTGATTAATCATATTATAGTAGCGACGTACTTGTACATATTTCCATTCATTATCTTTCCCATCGACTTTTTTATCTTTTGCATCAAGAGTTCTTGCACCCCAGACTAAAATTCCTTTTCCTGTAAAAGTTTTAATCACATTGATCGATTTTCCGGAATCGTGTATGTTGAGCTCAGATTGTTCCTGCTCGGAGACTTTTTCTGTGGGATTCATTACATAATTAATACTCACATTTGCCGGAGCTTTCCAAACTCCTCTTGTACTGTCTATTCTGCCATATACTCCTGCTATTGCTGATGATGGTGGTAATACAACTTTCAAAGATTTTATCGCTTCTTTTATTTGATTGTAGAGTAAAGAGTCAGATGACTGCAGACTTTTCAAGGTTACACCATTAGCATTTCCCACAAAGTCTTCTGCACTGAGAATCGCAGTCTTTAATGCTTCAAACTCTCCGCTAAAAACAGGTGCATTTTCATCTAAATCTTCCGGAATAATAAAATCATCAATCGTTCCGTCATATATAGCATCCAAAACTGCTTTTGCCTCTTTAATTGCTTCTGTTAAAGCAGTTTTTTCATCAGCTGTTCCATTAATTTCTTCTGCAATAGCAATAGCCTGACCCAATAAATCGGCAAGTACAAAACCATTTGCAGATCCGCCCATAATCTCGTCACTTGCTAAGTTTTTTAATTCATCTAAAGCAGCAATTTCACCTGCATAAAAATCAGCGTTCGTTTGTTCTGCATTTTGTAAACCAGTATGCGAAATCTCTGTCTCAACCTCATCAAAACTATAATTCAGAATAGTTTGTAAGTGAGGAAAATAAGCTGCAGCGTGATTAGTTTTATTTATTTTAGCTCTGAAAGATTCAATCGTAGTAAGATTATTTGACTGGATTGTAGAATTTCCGCGGTAGGTATCTACTAAAACAAATCTATTTGTCGTCTCAATTTCTGCTTTAGCAATTGCCTGATTATAAATCGTATAAAAATCGTTTTCAATAGGTAAAGAAATGGCGTCCGGGAAAACAATAAGGGTAGGTTCCTTTATTTCGTCAATCTTATTCAACCCCTCTTGTAGTGAAGATAATTGTACTCCTGCTGAAGTATAAGTTCCTGTAGAGATAATATAACAGGAACCGCCACCATTGGCAAAATACATCTGAAGCGAATAGTACATTAAAAATTGTACAGGAGGTGCTTCTACAGTGAGTCCTTTCCCTGCAACATCTGTCAGTTGAATGCTTTCTTTTTTAGCCTTTCCAAAATATTTTTCATATTCCAAAAGAGAGCTGATTTTTAAAAATTTGTCGTAGTCGACAGGTATTAATTCAGTATACCCAATGAATGTAGGAGTAGCTGTGTCTACTAATGAAACTGAGTAAGGAAATTTTGTAATTTCTTCAACTGAGACACCCGGAGTTTTTGGATTTGGCATGATTAAAATTTGAATAAATGGTTATTAGTTTTTGGTTTTATCTTTAATTTACTTTGATACTTTGTATATTGATGTCATTAATTAGTTCAACAGGAGTAACATCCTTCGCCACGATTTTTATTACACTGATTTTATATAAAACAGAAGGTATCACTTTACCGCCCAGTAATCCCCAGATGTAGCTTAGCTGCTCGAAAGGAATAGAATGCAATTCGATTCTGAATTTGAAATCATTTTCCTTTTTGTCATCAGGATCAATATATTCCAATACATTGTTGGTCTGAAAAACTTCGATAATTTTTGAAAGATTTGCCAGAGAGTTAGCATAAGTCGATCTGTTAGCCGCAATCATCACATACAAATTCAAATAAGCCGGAGGACTTTCCATTTTCATATCATATTGAGTTGGGTCTTCGCTTATAAGTACCTTATTGTACCTTGATCTGTTTTTCAATGTCGATTCTTCCTCAACATTCAACAGCGTAATCACCACCTTATTATCAAGACCCGATGTGTCGTCGTCATGTTTTGCTATGTCATCAACAACAGCAATATCACCTAAAACATCCTGTAAACCTTCTGTATCATTCAGCTGATTTTTTAAAATTGTCAATACTTCGTTTATCATAATTTCTGTTCTTAATTATTATGATGCAAACATACAATGATCCCCAATCAAAAGACAAATATTTTGTGGTATCAAACCTGTCTTTGCAGTAAAACATATTTTCACCCAATAATGATAATAACAAAAATTAAAACAAATAATAAACTATAAATCAAACCTTTAAAACCGATATCGAGAAGCAAAAATTTAAATAAAAATTATTTAAATCCATATATAGTGAAAATAAAGTTGCGGATTTCAGCCTACCTTCACTATTAAAAATTATTTTATTTCAAAGAGAAAAATGATAATTAATTAGATAACATTTAAATGGTTTTTGAATGAAATTTTATACAAAAAATCTTGATTTCAAATAATAAAATCTTGTGATAAATTATTTGAATATTACTTTTAAATGTAAAATCCGATTATTGAATAGAAATATCATTTTTCAGGCTAAATAATTTCCGGGAATTGTAAACCTGCATCATCAGGAAATATTTTTTCTTCTACTGCAAAGACTGAATAGAGCGGCGTCATAATTCGTAAAATGGTTTTTGTTCTTCTAATTTTGACCCCAATAATTTTAAAACTTTAATCACATGAATATCAAAAAAATTTTTAGCAAGCGCAATGAAATCATTGGTGGCCATTTCAATGAATTACGCTCAAAAATAGGCATGGCCAATCAAACCGAAGAATACGTTTTCTCAATAAGAGAAGAAATTTGCAACAAGTGTCCTTTGAAAAACGGAAATAACTGTAACGCTTTAAAATGGCTAAATCCCAATACACTGGAAGTCTCTGATCATCCAAAAGAGGGTTTTGTAAGAGGTTGTGGATGCAGATTGAGTGCAAAACAGAGATCAACATTAAGTCTGTGTCCTGCAGGTTTTTGGGGTGGAGAATTTGGCTAACAAAACAATTTAACAACTCCTAATTTTTTATAATTAAAACTCATTTAGTGTGAAACAAGATCATATCATTCAGAAAGTTTTTGTTGAAATTACAGTAAACAACAAAGAAAAAGCATTCAGTATAAAAGAAAATATCAACAGCTTTTTGTCTATTGAGGTTTTTCCGAAAATCGAAAAGTATCTTAACGATTTAGAAGACAAGCTAGATCATCACACTCTACAAATCCCTCGGTTAGAACTGAATCTGGATGTAAAAAACAGCTCGCTAAATTCTGAATTAAAAGATAAAATTGCTCAACTCTTCAAAGAAGAACTATTAGAAATTGCTCGACCAATTGAAATTTCAGGTCAAGAAAAAGAAAGTGATTCTAAAGCATATCTAATTGACAATCAAGAAAAAATGATTCAAACTTTTATCTTTTTTTTAGAAAAAGGAAATATGCCTTGGTGGAATTCGGATAGAAAAGAGATTGCTTTATTGGATCCAACAGTATTTAACGTCCTGATTTTGAACAACAATTTCCAAAAAAGAATTACATCTATTTTGTCAAAAACAAATGTTCAGGAACGCATCATCAATCAACTTTCAAATGATCAGATTGTGCAATTATGTTTATCGATTTTAAAAAACAAGGAGCTAATTTTAAAAAGTAAGGAGCTAAAAATCAACTTAGAAACTGATGCCGTATATTTAATATCAAAACTTAATCATACCGAAAGACAAATCATCTGGCGTTTGGTTCTGAACGTGGTATCACAGCACATAAGCTCATCGAATATTGATCTTCGGGAATATCTTTTGCAACAAATAGTAAAAACAGAATCATTTTTAGGTGGTTTTTCACAAGAGAAAAAGATCCCTCAGAATTTGAAAACATTAGTTAAGATATTCCCTTTTATTAAAGAAGATGAAATTTTTGAAAAAATCAAAAATAAGGTGATGAATCATTCGGAAAGTGCAAAAACTTCTATTGAAACAATTGGTCAAAAGCATGTAATAGTCGATGAAAATTTAAGCAAGAATGATGATGAAAATCATTTAAGTCTAAACGATGACCATCAATTAAGTCTGAACGATGACCATCAATTAAGTCTGAACGATGACCATCAATTATGTCTAAACGATGACCATCAATTAAGTCTAAACGATGACCATCAATTAAATCTAAACGATGGATACTATGTTCAAAACGCAGGACTTATTTTGATTCATCCGTTCATCAAAACCCTTTTTGAACACTGTGATCTCATCAATCTAAAAACTAAGCAACTCATTGACCCTGAATTATGTGCACATTTATTACATCATATAGCTACAGGAAAAACAAATGCTCCTGAATACGAAATGGTTTTTGAAAAATTCTTATGTAATATTCCGATGAATCATACCATTAACAGGCATATAAAACTTTCGCACAAACATAAAATACAAGCTAAAAATGTAATAGAAAGTGTACAGCAAAACTGGATTCCAATGAAAAAATCATCTGTAGAATTACTGCAAAATGAGTTTTTTCAACGATCAGGTAAGTTAGTTGCCACAGACCACGATTACACCTTAACTGTAGAACAAAAAACACAGGACATTTTACTCGAAAAGCTTGCTTGGGGTCTCGGTCTCGTGAAACTGCCGTGGCAAGAAAAATTCATATTTGTAAATTGGTGATTGAAAATGAAGATTTAAAGCAATTAATTTTATATGATTCTTCAGATTATTTCCCCGATACGTATCTACAGATTCTTTTATTTATGGTAGTTTAAAGACATAAAGGTGTACAAAAGTGGTATACTATTAAGATACTGCAACATTTTTTTTCTACATTTTCACCAAAATCTCGTCACCGCAAACACCTATGAATAAAGGGTTTTATATTTTTTACAGATAAATTTAAAAATACATTTGTACTACTTTTGTAAACCTTCAATCTTATAAACTATTGTAGTCAAACAATTAACAATTCTCGATTGAACCTGTGATAATTGATACATTTCGCCTGTACATCTCAATTTTTCATATATTTTTAGAACAAAAATAAATTTAGAAATCATCGTAACTACTATCTGAAAATCTAATCAAAAGGTTTTTCACTTTCAGATAAAACCTTCACTTTTTTATAGGAAACCAGTTTACCATTAGATGATTTTGAATAAATCTTGTGTAAAGCAGATGAAATCAAAGTTTCCCCAGAGTCACCCAAAGGTAAGAGAGGCAACGAAGTATATTCATCCACAATAATCTGTGGATCAATTCCGTTGTTGTAGCCGCCTTCTCCGTTTGCATTGAAAACTTTATAAATAACAGGATGCAATTGCCACGAAATCTTTTTAGGTTTTCGTTTGTCCTCAATCGCAAAGCCTGCCATATCTTTACCTAATGTTTTTTCACCAACCTGAATAACCTGCATATAAGGCTTTAAATTATTGACGACAATTTCCGAAGCCGAAGCAGTACTGCTTGAAGTAAGAATATATACCTTATTTAAACCTAATGAATTGGCATGAAGCGCATCAAAGTCAATAGCATTGGGATCGTAAGCAATCTGTTGTGCGAATGTTCTTTTTACTTCTCCCCCGTTCTTATTTCCTTTATAGGTTATAAATTGCGAATTGGCTGTTATCCCGGACGGTATTAGTGCACAAAGTGCCGCCGCAGATGACACCGAACCACCGTAATTGTATCGAAGATCAAGAATTAATTCCTGCACTCCGGCTGTTTTGAATGCATTGAATTTCTGATTCAAGTTCTGCGTCATCCCATCGGGAAAATCATAGATGTAGAGATACCCGGTCTTTTTGCCGGCTTCTTCAAAAATTTTGGAAATTATAGGCTGATCAAAAGAATATCCGTAATATACTGTTGTATTTTTCTCATTAATAATTGTATTATTCTGCCAATCTCCTACGGTGAGATGAATAACGTTTTGATTGGGAAGCGAGGATGTTAACTGTTCTGCATTGGAAGCTGTAATTGCAGTTCCGTTAATTTTTGTGATCATCATTCCTCTTTTTAATCCTGCGTTCATTGCCGGAGAATTGCTGAGTACAACTTTTATTACGGTAACAACATCACCATTTCCCAGCTGTAAAATAGCATAATCGAAACCATACATTCCGCGGATAGAACGTGGATATGTGGAAGTATCTTTTGTATCAACAATGTAAGAAAAGCGATCCTGAGGAGATAATAAGCTTTTGAAAAAATCTTTTACCGGAAGATGATAGTCTGGTTTTGCTGGTATTTGATCTGCCCAATAATAATAGCGTCTCATACTGTCCTGAACCCACAGATTTACTGATTCTGTACTACCTTCAGGAAATTCTGGTAGGCCCTCATCTTCTCTGCACGACATTGTGGCAATGGCAATCAATGTCATTAGAAATACCTGAAATTTTAAAAAAATATTTATTTTTCTCATTGTTCTATAGATAATCAGCAACATCAATATCACCCTTTATGACTAAAATACCATTATCCATCTTTTCCTGAATAACAATCATATTAGCCCCAATATCCTGCTTTATCTTAAGCTGAATCAAATTAGACCCCGTAAAAGGTTCTGTAGTTCCGGGTTTGTATAATTCTAAATAGACCGGCGCTGTCGTACTGAAAAAATTATAGATTTTAACAGCTGTGAAGTCATCTTTTCCGATGCTTTCAAATTCCGCCAGAACTACTCCGTTTTCCCTTTTCAAAACTCCCTTCACGTTGATAAGAGAAGATCCTGAAAACTCACCTAAATTTGGAAAGATAAATTCAAAGCCTACTTTCCCAAGGTTTACCTGAGGTTTTATGGCATAGGTTTTAAGAAAAATCCCAGGAAGATTAAAGAAATTTAGGTTTTCAAAATCTTCAAAATTATTGTAATTGATATTATATTTTGCGATTTGTGCCCCAGTTTGATTATTGTAAATTGCAAGTTCATCAGTCTCACCTTCATTGAGCACAAATTCGATCTGAGTTTCTATTTTATTGGTATAAGAAGTATTTCCATTAATAATTACTGAAGAGCCATTGTGCCTCAATTGTAGCACATCCGGATTAGAATAGCCTTTCACATTCACTATTACGGGTTTTTGCGCTTTGTCATATTGCTGCATCACATTATTATCGGTACAGGAAAATAATATGGTAAATAGAACCAGTGTTATGATGTTTTTCATCGATATTAAATTAAATTTTAAAATTGAATAAAAATTGCCCCACCTGCTAAAGCAGGGCAATGAGAATTATAAAAAAAAACTAAGTAAGAAATGATTCAGAATAATAAATTTTAAATTTAAAATCTAACATTATTTTAAATTTTCATGGTTATTTTTAAATTGCTGTTCGTTTTAAGAAAAACTATTTCTTGATGAATTTTAATCTTTCATTTGTGTTTCCGTCAGAAACCTCAGCAATATAAGTCCCTGTTGATAATGCAGTAACATCAATATTTTTTGCAAATTTTGTCAATACAACTTTTTGCCCTGCCATATTATAAATAGCAACCATGGTTTTACTATCTTTTAATTTTGGATTAAGCTTTAGCTGCAAAGAATTTACCACAGGATTTTCCATTATTTTCGATATATTTTTAACTTCGTTTACTTCTTTTGTATACAAGACCGATGAAAAAATAGCCATCTCATCAATATTGATATTCTGCACGTTATATGCTCCGCCGGATGATATTCTGTTTGACCATAAACCGAGGTAAATCTTTTTTCCTGCAAATGCCGAAATATTTACTAAAGATTCTGCGAACTGCGTAAGATCTGTTGGCAGTGATGTACTAGCACTGAATCTGTATGCTGCTCCTGCATTTTGTGCATCTGTTGCCAATTGCTGGAAATCTGACAAAGTAGGTACAGGCTTTTGAGGTGTGCTTACGAAAATATAGATATCTCTGCTCACACTTGCATGGGTAGATCTTTGTCTTCCGATATAACCTGCCAATGTAATCGTTCCGCCTGCTCCTGTAAGATCAATCTCAGGTGAGATGATCCAGTCGCTTTCGGTTCCAAAACCAGTTGCATTCCCCGTTGGAACCAAATTGATAGAGTGACGGAGAACCCCTGAAGTTCCGTACGCCAAAGCAGTACCGTTATGATAAATATTCTGCCCTTGTACCCATCCGTTTCCGTTGCTGTTCAAATCATGAAAAGTCCATCCTTGTAAAGAAGCCGGTGTATCAAAAGTATTACTCCATACAGGATATTGTGCAGAAATTGCTTGTGATAAAAATAGAATAGAAAATAAAATTAATTTTTTCATAATACCAATTATTAAAGTTTGTTTGTAATAAAAAGCAGGGAATGGCAATATTGCCAGCCCCGCCTTTAAAGTAAGATTATTCTACAACTGAGAAATCATATTTTGTCCAGATACCCTGGAAATCTCCACAGTTTCTTGGAGATACATTCCATCCTCCGTTGAAAAAAGGATTTGACATACTAAAAGTAGCTGCAGGTGATCCGTTAGCTATATTTGTTATACCTGCAGTACCTGCTCCTATTACTGGAGTGGTAAATCCGTGTACAAAAATTGAGCTGTATGCTGAAGCTGAAGATAGCGCAGAACCAACACCTTCTACCCTAATCCCTGTAGGATATCCTGTAACTACGGCGTCATTTAAAGTAAGCAAACCATTTCTTCTGATATGGATACCGTTCTCATATGCCAAACCTTGTCCTGTAATACCTACACTTGCTCCTACGATCGTAAGATTATTGATTACGGGGTGAGTAAGCAATGCAGTAGCAGTACCAGCAGCATTATTATCCAACTCGATACCGTTAGAATCAGGACTTGTACCACTTACTGTGTGACTAGAAGTATAATCTGCTAGTGAAAGTGCACAAGAGATTGTTCCTGTATATCCATTGTCAAAGTCAAAATTGTCATCTTCCGGTGCAAATGACACTAAATTAGTAGCATTTACAGTACCTCCGAAGAATTCGAAAGAATCATCTTGACCGTAAGAAGCCTGAATATGGTCTAAAACAGTACCATTTCCAACACCTGCCAAAGTTAAAGAGTTGATCTCGTTACCGGAATTAGGTGCTGCAAAATCATAACCAGCAAACTCAATACGAACGTACTTCATCGTTCCTGCACTATGACCAGAATTAGAACCACCGAAAAAGAATTTAGCGTCCTGAGGAAGACCTTCAACAACAGTAGTTGTAGGTACATTTGTAGGAGCGTCACCCAATAAGACAACACCTCCGAAATCTCCCGGAAGCGCCGTAGTATCTTCATTGTTATCTAATAATCTGTAACTTGTAAAGATAATTGGCTGAGATTCTGTACCGGTAGCATTGATGGTACCTGTTTTTGTGACGATCAAAACACCTCTACCTTCTCCGTTTGCACTAGGTTTAGCTTTGATAAATGTTCCGGGTTGTATTGTTAGTACGGCACCGTCTCTTACAGATATATTACCATCCAATTCTATTACTCCGCTCCAGGTTGTGTTTGAGGTAATGTCTGCATTAACAGTAGTAACAGGAAGGCCTGCTGCTGTAACATACTCGGAAGAAGCCGATTGCATTTCAAACGAAGATGAAGAATCTGTAAGTGAATCATTTTGACAAGCAATAAGTGATAAAGCTGTTGCTGCGATTAGAGTTAATTTTTTCATTGTTAAAAATTTTATGATCAGGTCGGTTGTTTATGTTTCAGACCTGAAGTTTTATATGGTAGAAATACCCGCCTCTGTATTTCTGCGATTTGGTTTATTTTTTTTACTCTTTACTATAGGAGGAGCCATATTGGAGAGTTCCCAATTTATTTCTGCTCATATTTGGGAAGATATGAGCATCGGTTTTTGCCTGAATCTTTACTTTTGTTGCGCACCATCAGTAGTTTATTCGATTCATTCTCAGGTTACCGAAACCTGTACGTCGCCACTGAGCTCCTTTCTTTTATTTTTAATAATTAAAAAGTGTAATTAACACTTAAACCTAACATTCTCCCGCTGTACGATCGAAACAAAATCTTATCTATATTCTCGTCATATTTATCGGTTGCACCCGGAAGAAGTTCCCACAATTCTCTTTCTGTCTCCGAAGCACCACCCTTCGCCACCAGATAGGAATTAAAATTATTATAGAATTCTTTTACTCTGTTAAATAGATTTCTGGCATTAAATTTTACTTCCAGATTTCTGTCTCTTAAAAATTTATACGAAATCTGCGCATCTGCCACTGCATAAGGACGCTGTATTTCTTCACCACTATAAGCGTATCCCACAGTGATATACTGGTCGCCTTTGGCGTTGTATAAAAAGCTTAATCCCAACCGCTCCCCATCATATATTAACACAAAATTGTATGCATACGGAGTTTGCCCATATAGCGGTCTGTCTACCTCATAAGTGTCATCTGTATCCTCTTTTTTAAATTTGTTTTTAAAAGAGATTACTTTGGTATCGTTGTAGGTGAAGTTTCCACTTATAAAAAGTTTTTCCAGAAAAGAATCTGTGGCGATGAAGCCTAAATTTTTTCTCACTTCAGTTTCAAAGCCTTTTAGTTTTGCATTTTTTGAGTTTCCGTTGTAAAGATGTAAGTTTCCTTCGTTTGATATAAACCCTTCTCTCTCAAGTGGTCTGTCGATATTTTTATAATACAATCCCGTTGAAAAAATTTCTCCTAATCCCGGAAACCATTCAAATTTGAAATCATAGTTTTTCACTACGGACGATACGATATCCATATTATGGATCATTCCGTTGGCAATGGGATCAAAAAAAGGCAATCCTGTTCTTTCGTTAAACTGAGGTCTGATTACGGTTTTGCTGTAGGCAAGTCTCACATTAATTTTATTCGTGGGGCTGTAGGTAAAATTAGCAGAAGGCATAAATTGCCAAGGGTTATCTTTAATAGGAGTCGTATTCACATTATCTGGATCATCGGAATCCAGCTGTTGAGAAATGAGATTATATTTAAAATATTCGGCTCTCAATCCCCAAACTAATCTGAATTTACTCTTCCAGCGATTATCAAACATAATATATCCGGCGTGCTGATCAACTTCGCCCTCGTATTTTTCATTAGTATAGAGAGAACTTGTCTGCCATCCGATTCCTCCCGGTCCATAGTGAGAGCCGTCTAACCAGTCAGAAAGTGGTCCATACAAGTCCAGCGACGAAACTCCGGTCACCATTTTATCCACTCCAAGATAAAATTTCTGCTGTACATTCATATTACTTTTTGATGCACCGGCGTACCCAGCTTTTATATCATTTTTAAAATTTTCTGTATTGATATTCCATTTAAAAGAGGCTCCGTAGTTGTAATCTATCTGTCTGTTTTCTATATAACCTCTTGCAAAATCACTCGAAGAACTATTTACATTATGGTATCCTATTGTCTCATCTCCAACGAATTTATAAAGCATAGGATGTGTTGTATAATCTTTGGTATCAGAAGAAACTCCTGTTCTTGCAAAAAACCAATCAATATCTGTTTTTCCTATTTTGTGGTTTCCTTCCAGCTTATTTTGTAAAAGAGTCTGATAAACAGGATAAACTGTATTATCAGTATAAGGGTTGTCTAAAGATTTGATCTGCGAAGGATCATTGTTGGGTATAACTCCGTTATAAAAATAATTGTAAGATAATTCTGCATTACTCGGCAAACCGCTTCCTGTAGAATATTCGTTCCAGCCGGTAATTCTGGTAAGTGTATTATCATAAATATGGGTGTAAGAATTTCGGAATGAGAGTCTGCTTTTTCCTAACTGCAACCCAAAATTCAACATTCCCGCTATGGTAGAATTATACGTATATGAAGCACCGCTATTTTTAAAATTATAAAACTTTATAGGTGCTGCTCCGTTTTCTTCCCATTCTTTAATATTCTGTTGTGTTGTATCTAACCAGTTTCCTCTGCCTGTATGGTCAATATCTAATTTTGTCTGTTCATTTCTTATAGTCAATGCTCCTGCAAATCCCCATTTGTTGTTACTTTTCAGCTGATAAGTTCTCCCTAAAGCCAACTGCATATTTGAACCTAAATCAGCAGTTGTTCCGTAGGTTGTGAAATTATCGTTGACAAACTGTTTAGATTGTTCAAAAAACAATGGATCTCCCCAGTTCATCGGATTTTTACCTTTCGGAAAATCTCTTGTACCGTCATCAAACCCGAAGTAATCATATTTTCCGCGTTGGCGAGTCAGAAATTCTTTAAATGTAGAAATATCATTATACGATGTACCTATACTTACCGTGGTAAAATTCTGGTAAGGAATATCTTTGGTTTTTATTTCTACATAACCTCCTGCGAAACTGGCATTCATATCAGGTGTTGCGGTTTTACTCACAATCACGCTCTCTACCATGGCAGTAGGAATAATGTCGAATGAGAAATTTTGATTATACGCTTCCGTACTTGGAAGATTGATCCCATCCATCGCAGCAGTATTCCAGCGTTCTCCCATGGAACGTACAACCACATATTTGTTGTCAATTGTTGTAACTCCCGTGATTCTTTTCAATGTTCCTCCCAGGTCATTGTCAGGTGTTTTAGAGATTTGCTCGGCAGAAATACCGTCGCTCATCTGTGCTGCTTTTTTCTGTAAAGCTAACAATCCCGCTTGGGTATCTGCTTTTCGGGCTCCCGAAATGATCACCTCTTTAATATCTGTTATATGATCAGAAACCGGTTTCATGGCAAAAGAAACGTTACTAGTTTCACTATTGTTTACCGATAATTTTTCTACTCTTAAGGTATTGAAACGTTTTGCTTTAATAGAAAGAGTGTATATTCCGACAGGTAAATCGACTGCAAAATCACCATTATTATCGGTTGTAATTGTTTTTCCTGCAATTGTCACCTCAGCATCAACAATTGGGTTACCGATTTCGTCAACGATCTTCCCGGAAATTCGACCGTTTCCCAGCGAAGAAATATTCGCACCCTCATATTTTATAGAAATAAGATCTCCACGTAACCGGAAAACTATCGGAAGACCTGCAGTAATGATGTTCAGACAGTTAGTTACGGGAATATTTTCACACTTTGTTGCTTTTACTTTTAATTCTTTAATATCTGATTTAGAATACGCCAGTCTAGTACTTGTTCTGGCTGCAAATTCTTCCAAAACATCAATCAGCGGCTGATTTGCCGGAACAGAAAACGAAACTTTCTGTACTAATTCCTGTGCCTCTACGGCTGAAACCGTAAAAAACAACACCGCGATTGTAAAACTACATTTCAAACTTCTCATCCTCTTTTTAATTAAAATTTTTGATTTATTTGTTTTGATTTAATTCTTGCGGATTGTTACTATTTTAAGATGTAGATCTGGTTCTCTTTTTTGACTTCCAAACCTACTAT
>Ga0302215_10001397_pt1 | contig 17259 bp, 15 predicted proteins | sample II_Fen_N3_1_FD_194580 | JGI IMG/M metagenome (GOLD analysis project Ga0302215, IMG submission 194580) | Peat permafrost microbial communities from Stordalen Mire near Abisko, Sweden - II_Fen_N3_1 | ecosystem: Environmental > Terrestrial > Soil > Wetlands > Permafrost | place: Sweden: Abisko...
ACAACTTGAATTGCTCAAAAGGCACAAAATAACTTTTTGTGTTCTCGCTCGTTATATGCAGGTACTATCGGCTGATTTTATCGATCGGTATCCGAATAAGATTATAAACATACATCATTCCTTTTTACCTGCATTTGCCGGTGCAAAGCCGTATCATGCAGCCCATGAACGTGGGGTAAAAGTGATCGGTGCTACCAGTCATTACGTGACCAGTGAACTGGATGCCGGTCCGATCATTTCACAGGATGTTGTTCATATCTCGCACAAAGACAATGTTGATGATTTAATAAAAAAAGGACGTGACCTTGAAAAAATAGTACTTTCGCATGCTGTTGAGAAACATATCGAACGTAAAATACTGGCATATAAAAACCGGACAATTGTTTTTCAGTAAGCTCTGTTTACTTAATACTCGATGCTCAACGCTCGATGCTCGATGCTTAATAATGACTTTATGGAAGTAACACGATTATTTGATTTACTTGACAACTACCTCGAGAAATATCCTGATCAGGATACTGCACTTGCTTGCAAGCGGGATGGTGTCTGGTTGAAATTCGGCATACAGGAATATGTAGAGATTACTAACAATATTAGTTACGGATTGATGGAATTAGGCATTGCACCCGGTGATAAGGTAGGGATTGTGAGCAGTAACCGTCCGGAATGGAATATGATTGATTTTGCAACCATGCAGATTGGTGCTATCTCCATACCCATATACCCGACCATCAGTCAGGATGACTACCGGCATATTCTGAATCATGCCGAAATGAAGATGATTTTTATTGAAGGTAAAGAGTTGCGCAACAAGCTGAAACCCATTCTGCCAGAAGTAAAAACACTCCGGGAAATATATACATTCGTAGATCAGGGTGGTGAATACAAATACCTGGACCAACTAATAGAACTTGGCAAGAAACACCCGCAACCCGAAAAGCTTGCCAGTTTAAAAGCAGCAGTCAACCCGGCTGATATGGCTACTATCATTTACACCTCAGGCACTACCGGATATCCCAAAGGAGTGATGCTATCCCACAGCAATATCCTTGAAAACGTAAAGCATTTATCGGTCATTCCATCGAAATGGAGCAATAAAGCATTGAGCTTTCTACCTTTGTGTCATGCCTACGAACGTATGCTGGTATACCTCTACCAGTATTTAGGAATGTCGGTGTACTATGCCGAAAGCCTGGGTACTATTGCTGAGAACATCAAAGAAATAACACCAACCATGATGTCGTGTGTACCCCGGTTACTCGAAAAAATATACGACAAACTATACCTCTCCGGCAAAAAACTGCCTTTTGCAAGCAAAATAATGTACTACTGGGCGTTTAACCTGGCTACAAAGTTCCAACTGGAAGGCAGGGGATGGTGGTACAATGTGCAATACCAGTTAGCCGACAAGCTGATCTATTCAAAATGGAGAGCTGCCATTGGCGGCAACTTCGATATTGTGGTTTCAGGCGGTTCAGCCATCCAGCCACATATAGCATCCTTTTTCTCAGCTATTGACATGCCTGTATTCGAAGGCTACGGACTGAGTGAGACTTCACCCGTCATAGCGGTAAGCCAGCGTGGCAAGAACGGGCGTAAACCCGGTACGGTAGGTTTACCACTTGCAGGTGTTGAGGTAAAATTAGCCGAACGCGATGAAATTATATGCCGTGGTCATAATGTTATGCTGGGTTATTACAAAGACCCTGAGTTGACGGCTCAGGTAATCGATGCTAATGGCTGGTTCCATACCGGGGATACCGGGAGATTCACGCCCGAGGGACAACTCATTATTACCGGCCGGTTAAAAAGCATTTTTAAAACGTCGTTTGGTAAATACGTAAATCCGCAGGCCATAGAATCAAAATTCACAGAATCACCATTCATTGAAAACATGATCGTACTGGGTGAGAACAAGAAATTTGCAGGAGCGTTACTATCTCCTGACTTCACGTATTTGAAATCGTGGTGTACGAAACACAAAATCAAGTACACCACAAATATTGAAATGATTGAACATCCCCTGGTAGCCAAAAGGTTTCAGGAAGAAGTTAAACGATACAACCAGCACTTTGGTGATTTCGAACAAATAAAACGATACCTGCTGGTCCCTGATGAATGGACACCTGCTTCAGATTTTCTTTCACCAACACTCAAAATAAAACGGGATGTAATAGAAGCCTATTACGTGGATAAAATCGATAAGATATTTCAATAAACGAATCATTGGCAAATCATTGGTGCTCATTTTTAAAAAGCAGAACAACAGCATATTGTCCTGCTTTTTTATTACTCATCATCATGTATTGTTAACCTGGAATTGTCAGTTGTCAATTAAACCCGTATCTTTGCCGTGTGAAAAAACGGTACTTCCTCTATTTTTCGTATAAAGGCACAGCATATCACGGCTGGCAGATTCAGCCCAATGGCATTTCAGTACAAGAAGTGCTCACAAAGGCATTGTGCACAATATTACGTACTGAGACAGAACTGGTTGGAGCAGGTAGAACCGATACAGGAGTACATGCACGGCTTATGGTGGCACATTTCGACCTGGAAGGTAACCTGCCCGGTGAATTTAATTTTATCGCCAAACTGAACAGCATTTTACCAAAGGATATAGCCGCCCTGAAAATTGTAGAAGTGCAACCCAATGCCCATGCACGTTTCGATGCTATATCCAGGAAGTACGAATACCATATCGTGTTACAAAAGTCTGTTTTCAAAAATGAACTCGCAGCACGCATAAGCAACAAACTCAACTTTGAAGCCATGAACCAGGCCGCAGAAACGTTGAAAGAATATACGGATTTTACAAGTTTCAGCAAGTTGCATACCGACGTAAAGACAAACAACTGCGTTATCAGACAGGCACAATGGACCCAACAGAACGATGAATGGGTATTTACCATTGAAGCCGACCGGTTTCTGCGCAATATGGTCAGGGCTATTGTGGGCACCTTATTCGAAGTAGGACGTGAGAAAATGACTATTGAAGAGTTCAGGGCAGTCATCGAAGTAAAAGACCGTTGTAAGGCAGGTACCTCTGTCCCGGCACAAGGTTTGTATCTGGTTGATATAAAATACCCTGATTCTATTTTCACCAAAGAGAATCAGGTTTAATTATGAATTATTAATTGTGAATTACTAATTAATCTATGTGGTTATTTCTCGCTTTTGTCTCAGCTCTTTTATTAGGATCGTATGAAGTATTTAAAAAAGTTTCATTAGAAAAGAATGCGGTAATACCAGTAATTTTAGTTTCTATTTTAATTTCCTGCCTGATTCTTACTCCCTTCTTATTCATTTCCGAGGTATTCCCTGACGTTCTTAAAGGAGGAATTTTCTTTGTTCCACGGGTTGATTTCCATACCCACCTTTTATTTGTCATAAAAGCAGTCATTGTTTTAACTTCGTGGCTCTTTGCCTATTTCGCACTGAAGCATTTGCCTATTTCGCTGGCTTCCCCGATCAAAGCTACACAACCGGTATGGACTGTTGTAGGGGCTATGCTGATTTTCGGAGAAAAACTGAATGGTTTTCAGGCTGCTGGTGTAGGATTAACGCTCATATCTTTTTTCATGTTCTCGGTAGTTGGCAAAAAAGAAGGCATATCGCTGAAAAGCAACAAATGGTTCTGGTTTATCATTTTGGCAACCCTGACAGGCGCCCTTAGCGGGTTGTATGACAAGTACCTCATGAATAAATATGATGCCATGTCGGTACAGGTTTATTACACCTTTTACCAGGCCATCATTATGGGAATTATCACCCTGTTTTTATGGGCACCCACCCGTAAAAAGACTACACCCTTTAAATTCAAATGGGCCATTGCCTTTATATCCATTTTTCTGGTTATAGCCGATTTTGTTTATTTCTATGCGTTAACATTACCCGGCTCTATGATTTCAGTGGTATCGACTATCCGGCGTTCGGGTGTGATCGTACCATTTTTCTACGGTGCCATTGTTATGCACGATAAAAACATACGACTGAAAATAATCGACTTACTTGGAGTTCTCATTGGGATGCTCTTATTATATTTCGGCTCCAGATAAACCTGATTATTCAGATATTCTATCTGGCTATAATCCAGACAATTGCAATGATAAAAATCTATTTTCACATCAATTACACTTCGAACAAAATAATATTCATTGAAAATGTTGGATAGTTAGATGAAAATTAGTACTTTTGCAAGCCGAAATAACAACATCGAAAAAATAAATTAAAACTTAAAGATATGAAAAGCGGAATCCATCCAGAAAATTATCGTCCGGTAGCATTTAAAGATATGTCGAACGGTGACACCTTTATTTCTCGTTCAACTGTAAATACTAAGGAAACTATCGATATTGATGGTGTAACTTATCCTGTAGTAAAAATGGAAATCTCAAGTTCATCACATCCTTTTTACACCGGTAAATCGAATTTGGTGGATACAGCAGGTCGTGTTGATAAATTTATGACACGCTATGCAAAACGCGGAGAAAAGAAATAAGGTTTTTATAAAGCTATAAAAAAAGCCCCTTGCAAATTGCGAGGGGCTTTTTTATTACTACTTCCGTTGCCACACCTTGTCCTTTAACCCAAACGAAATGGTTTTATCCGAAACGTAGGGTGCAATGACCTTTCGATCTTCGTCACTTAAAAAATCAAGGGTGTTATTTTTAGCTAGTATCAGTTGACTCTTATCCGAAAACTGCAGGGAGATAAAACCAACTCCCATCAGGTTACGTGCCCATTGTATATCAATTTTATCTGAAGGAATACCTTTTACATCCAGCCATTCGATTGCTTTAGGCATGTCGAACTGCACTGGAATTGTATTCCATGCCGAATCATAGAACTCTACGGACGACAGGCATACCGGAGCACAAACTGTACGGATAATTCCGATAATCTTTGTACTATCCTCCAGCGTAAGTATTTTCATTTCAAAAGTAGAAGTGGGTGTATTCTTTACCAGTATATGTTGATTCAACGTATCAAGGTTTAACAGGAGACTCTGGTTACCGAAACGGTTAACAACACTATCACCTTGTCCTGCCTTGTGATACTCCAACAGTTCCAGCCTGTTTTGCTTCGTTAAAGAAGGATTAAGAACATCCGGCATACCCACATACAATTTTTCGACCGTTTGTGACATAACACCCTGCCCGAATAGAAACAAGCAGCATAATACGAACAGGTTATTTTTCAGTAGCAGGTTTTTCTTCATTTGTATTCTTGTTTTTATTTCCGGTTAATAAATGCCAATAGTAGCTGAACAGATCTTTTACACTGACAAAATCCTCTTTGTAAATAAAACCTACTCCTTGTGTCTGAGTAGCCGTTCGGAGCTGATAACGATCAACCGTATGATTATACGCTTTAAACCTTAATTTCCCCGATTCGGTGAGCAGGTATTGGAAATCCACATCACTGATAAAGCGGTTGGTATTGGTAGTCAGAATATCATTCCGGTATCCTATATTTCCATTTACAATCCATCTGTTGTTCGGTTGATACAATATCTGAGCCTGATAATCACTGCTCAACTGGTCAGTTTGACGGTAATCAAAACCGATTGACAGGTTATTGCTTTTCGACAACTGCGAAATCCAGTTATTAAGTTGCGCGCTTAAAGTAGAAGTAGCAAATGAAAGGGCTTCATTGGTTCCCAGGTTGGAGGTGGAAGCCGTACGCATATAGTCGGGCGTATAAAACCTGTTGAACACAAGCAAATAAAGTATCTGACGGTTCATCATCTCATCGGTATTGATGGTATTCCTGACCAGTTGTTTAACCCCTTCATCGCTTTGCGGCAAGTCAATATCAAATTTTATATTCGGTTTCATTAAGTTATCTGTCAGTTTCAATACACAATTAACCGGTACACTCGTTCGCATGTTTCCAAGCTGGGAAGGATCGATTAAATCTTTCAGTGAAGCAGTAAGCGGATACAAGGCCCTAATATTTACCTGTGCACTCCGTGGGTTGCCCGACCATGCCAGTGTACTTCCCTGATCAACCTTGAACTTTTTCATTATAAGGTTCTGAAGGGTAAACAAATAATCCCCGGTATTGATGGTATACGTGCCATAAAGCTTCATGTCGGTAAATGTATCGAATACAACGCGCAAAGTGCCATCTCCATTCCCACGCAGCATGTCTCCGCCTTTTGGATCGACTATCAATTCCATTTCTGCATCGGGTGTGCAATCGATATTTAAATCCACTTTTACATTCATATCCGTTCCCACCGATTTGTGGGTAGCCGGAGTTGTCCTGGCAGAAGTATTTACTTTATTTACAAAATTGATGAATGTATTGTTGGATGCCTTGGATGATCCCCCCATTTGGATATAACATTTTGTATGCGGTTGTGGCGTGGCAACAACATAAATATTTGCTTCTTTTTCATCCCCGTATATATGAACAGATCCGTCGGCATATGCTTTCCCAAAGAAGTAATCGTTATCCGATGACTGCGTGTTGAGTGCCAGGATATTTTGTCCTGAAATCCGTGCATCAAACTTCATATGCTGAAAAAAGCCATTGTGCGTGAGAGTTGCAGATAAAGATGCAGGATTATGTTCCTGATCGAAAATTCTTATATTATTAAATTTAATAGTCTTTTGTGTCAGATGAACCGAATCATTCAGAAAATAGGTCGTATTCAGCATCTTGATAGAAGCCTGACCATTCTTGAGCAATGCATCACCTTCAAAGCTGATCCCATGCTTCAGGGGTCCGAACATCCGAATCCGGCCCGATACATATCCTTTTAAGTTCTGTACGACACTTTCAAGGTAAGGGGTTAAAAATTCAATGCTGAAATTACGGGCATCATAATACACGTTAAGGGTATCATTCTTTGGAGTATAAACACCATTTGCCACAACGACAGTATCATTTTTTTCATTCACAAATGCACCATGCGCCAGCAACTGGTTATTTGGTTTATCCCAGTTCGAGGTTATGCGGCCATTCCCTATCCATTTATGGTTTAATTTCAAATCCTTAACCCCGATATTGGCCTCAAAAATTGGTTGCTGCAATACGCTTAACAAAGTAGCCTTCCCCGTAACAATGCCACTAATACTGATTCCTCTCAATTTAAGCAGTCCCAGAATAAAATCAAGGTCGAGGTCATTCATTACCAGATTTAGGCTATCAGTCTGGTGTCTGGACAGGACTCCGTTGATATGAACAAACTGGCTATTATTATCGAAAATAAAATTATGGATCTGAATCGTGCTGTCGGCCTTGAAATCGACTTTGCATGGGTGGATAATCCATGTTGAATCGGAAACAATAACCTGTGAGGGCAATACGGATAATTGTGCCGTTGTTTTACCATTATTGGTCATGAATTTGGTAATTGTATTAATCTCACCTGCGTTAGTTACCTGTTGGGCATTCTGCCAACCCAGATGAGTTTCAACCGAGTCTTTGGCCGCTGAAGCCCTCAGGAAGATATTTTGCAATCCATCTTTCCCCTGAAGTTGTGCCCTGGAGGTCAGCTGCAATTGTTGATTCGAGTTCACGAAATGTAGTGTCAGGTTATCAACCTGCTGTTTGCCTGATTTAAAAGTAGGGATATTGGCTGAAACATCTATTTTATCCGTTCGCTCATCAATAAACCCTTTGATGGTTGATGCACCCTCGAGTGTAAAAGGCAACCCGAGGATATCGGATACTTTGCCTGTATTTTCAACTCTTAAATCTATGTCTATGTGATTCGTAAATTTATCGGTTGTTTTATTTTTTGCCAGATTTCCCAGTGAAGGTAAATACTTCTGAACAATTTTATCAATAGTTTGTCCGACAGTACTGTACCTGAAATTCCCGCTAAAGGCACCGTTAATGTAATCGGACTCAATATTAAAATGTGTTGATTCAGCATCAATGCGCGAGACGAATTGTATTTTGTCTATTGCTAAGGTTTTATTTTGATTTGTAAACCGGATACTGTCGAAGCGGATAAATCCATTGATATTATCCAGAGAGTTACCCACAACATTCGTAGTCCCGTTAAACGACAACACTGCCCCGGGATATGTATCAATCAGTTTCAGGGCATTTAAATTCACTCTTACCACATTCAGTCCGAAGGCATAAACCGGTAATTTTTGAGTCAGGTCAATCTTCCCTACAAAATGGGCATCCAGGTTCTGGTCTTTCAAATCCACCGTACCATCATATCCTTTCCCATCGTATTTTCCTCCTAACAAAACATCCTTGTAAGAATAATTATTAAACTGGAATTCCGAAACTTTACCTTTCACAGTACCCTGAAATTTAGTATTCTCCTTTTTCGTTCCAATAGTATTTAAATTGAACGATACCTTTCCAAGCTTTTTATTGCTTAGGAATTTTCCAAGCATCAGGTTTTCCGACTTAATGGTCCCGTTATACATCAAATTATGTAACCGGTTTTCAAATTTGAGTAATATATCCGATGAAACATTTCCAATATTGGTATTCAGATTTCCGAAAACAACCAGGTTATTTAGAAATCCGGTGATGTTCCCCTTATATCGTATCAACCCCAGCTGGTTCAGCTCTGCCGGAAGTATAAAAGGTTTATTCGACATCTGGGAGATAAAGTCCTGTACATCCGATTTCTCAACCTGAAGATCCTTTATTTGTCCATAAATAAATAATTCACGGGAATCGGGAAGCCCGTTTACATCCAAATCGGCATTGAAGAGAAAAGATTTTCCGTATTTTATCTGGATCTTCTGGAAATGCAGGCTCGAAAGCCGACCGGTAATCAATCCCTTAATGGTAGCTGCCCCTTTAACATTTCTAAACTCAGGAACAAAAGCCTTAAGATCGGAGAAAGCAATGTGTGAAGTACTAATGGGTGCATTGAGCCTTACCCTTTCAAAAAAGTGGTTTAAATCGGAAAGACTGTCGAATTTTAAATGGATATCCTCCAGATGCAACTTAGAATTAGGTAATTCAACATCGAATGCAGGAATGTGAACACCTTTTTTTGAGCCAAATACCTGTGTTTTTAAATTTACCAACACCAGACCGGTATGTTCGGTTGCACGTAAGCTTAGAATCCGTGCACTCAGTGAATCCTTATTCAACACATCCAATGAAATATCGGCATTTATCCCGCTGAATTTCATTTTATTCCCGTTGAATTCACCCCTGGCAAGTGGTTTGAATTGCTTTAAATTGGTAAAATTAAAGGAGCAATTACGCAGTTTAAAACGATTGATACGGTATTCCAGATGTGTCGTATCGTTACCAGGCGGTTTTTTAAAAGCCTTAATCACAAAATCCAGGTTGGAATGACCTGCTTTGTCAATAACAATATTCCCGTAAAGCCTGTCAAATGATGCTGATGTTATGATAACTTTACCATGAAGAAATTCCCACATGTCAAAGTGTACATCAGCCCTGCCTGCAAACAGGAGTGTATCCTTCTGCTGGTCTTCCACGTACAAATCAGTTAAAGCAATGTCATTAAACAGTTTATATTCAATAGAACCGACACGCACCCTTGAATGTAGCTTATTAGAAAGTTCATATATTATCGCTCTGGTTATAAACCGATGTAAACTGCTGATTTGAAGCAGCATGAATGACAAAACGAGAAATATAATTATTCCGTCGAAACTAAAACCTAATATGTTATTTGTTTTTTTTATACCTTTGGACTTTATTACGCAAAAGTAAAGAATAATTCGTGAAATCAGCAATGAAACACCTATAAGAATTCACATTTCGCTAAAAAACACAACACCGGGGTAGAATTCTCATTTTGTGATTTTTGTGAGTAGAACAATTTTACCTTAAATTTGTTAATACATTAGAATAGAACGCAGATTATCATTAATCTGTCGGATTTGTGTTGTTAAGAATCCCGGAATAGGCTTCTTAATGGTTATGGCTTATGAAGGCATGAAGCGCGAAGACGTTGGGTTATGAAAATCATTTATCCAACGACGATATGAAAAATCAGTTGTTTATCCATCAGCACACTAATTATCAGTATTCTATTCTCATTTTATTTGTTATTAAAGATACGGTATCATATATTTTCTGTTTGTTTAATTTACACAGTATTTTTTTACGTAGAATATCACTTTTTTACCAATGAACCCAACTATAATTTTAGGCATTGAATCGTCATGTGATGATACGTCTGCCTCAGTGATCCGTGATGGAATTATGCTCTCGAATGTGATTGCCAACCAGGCCGTTCATGCCAGTTTTGGTGGTGTTGTCCCCGAATTGGCTTCCAGGGCACATCAACTCAACATTATTCCGGTGGTACATGAAGCTCTGAAGCGTGCCGGGGTTGACAAGAGTGAACTCAGCGCCATTGCTTTTACAAGGGGTCCCGGCCTGTTGGGCTCGCTGTTAGTGGGAACTTCGTTTGCAAAAGGAATGGCTCAGGCACTGGATATTCCGCTTATAGATGTCAACCATTTACAGGCCCATGTGCTGGCTCATTATATCAGCGAAGGAAAACCCAACGAACACCATCCCGAATTCCCTTTTTTATGTCTGCTGGTTTCAGGGGGCAATTCCCAAATTGTATTGGTAAAAGCCTACAATGACATGGAAGTCATAGGACAAACCATCGACGATGCAGCCGGCGAAGCTTTCGATAAATGCGCTAAGGTCATGGGATTGCCCTATCCAGGTGGTCCCCATATTGATCGTCTGGCAAAAGAAGGCAATCCCAACGCCTTTACGTTCAATAAACCACAGATCAAAGATTACAATTATAGTTTCAGCGGATTAAAAACATCATTCCTCTATTTATTGCGTGACAAAGTTAAAGAGAACCCTGCCTTTGTTGAAGAAAACCTGAACGACCTGTGTGCGTCCATTCAGGCTACCGTTGTAGATGTTCTAATGAATAAACTTCGTAAAGCTGCCAGGGACATGAATATCCGACAGGTAGCTGTTGCAGGTGGAGTATCGGCAAACTCTGCACTGCGTCAGGCATTTCTTGATCATGCATCGAAATATGGCTGGGAAGTGTTTATTCCCCCCTTTGCCTTTACCACTGACAATGCCGCAATGATTGCTATCACCGGCAATTTCAAGTATCAACATGATGATTTTTGTTCTATTGAAGAAGTCCCGTTTGCACGAGTCTCTAATCAATTTTAAATGAAAACACCCACATTTGACTATCAGAAAAAACTTGAACCGATACGAGGTATCATCCTGTTTTTCTTTATTTTGCTGGTAGCTAATGTCTTCTGGAAGTTAAGCTTGCAGGGCGAAGAATCAACAAATGCGGATTCACTGGTTACTTTCTGGGGTATGAATATCTCCGCCCCTTTTAATTGGATGGCACATCATGTGGCTCAGGTAACAACTGCTATCCTGCATTTGTTCGATTCGCAGGTATCCCTGTTGCCATCAAATATTCTCCGTTATCCGAACAGCAACTCAGTACAGATCATTTGGGCATGTACCGGCATCAAGCAGGCATATATTTGTCTTTGCATACTTGCTTTTGCCCAGGGTCCCTGGAATAAAAAAATCTGGTTTATTCCCTTGAGCCTGTTGGTGGTATATATATTTAATCTTATCCGGATCTTTTTTATTGTTATCAGTATCGAAAATCACCCCGGGTGGTTTCACTTCCTCCACACACACTTTTTTAAATACATTTTCTACGGAGTCATTTTCCTGATATGGCTGTTTTGGGAAGAAAATTTCGTTGGAAAAGAAAGTCGTGAACCGAAAGAACTTAACTAGCATATTGTTCTTTTCAGGATTCAAACCAGACACATCATTACCGGGGCTTTATTACTTTAAAAAACTCAACTTTGATCCCATTATAGCTCCCCCTTTACCTTTAACACATAAGGTATACCTTGTTTCTTTTCAACTTTATTTTTAGAGCCCACCGTCGTATGCATAAATAATCGTGATCAAATATTTATACACTTTATCACAAATGCTTTTATTGATCTGAGTTCCGATACTTTTCTTTTTTTTAAATCCCAGCCCAACAGACTCTGTCATTCTTCATGTTTATGTATAAAGTTGAATAAGAGAAATTTTCCAGAGGATTGGTTGAGGATTTAGAGAGGAGAACCTCATTGAACCCTCAACCAATCCTCAACCAATCCCCTATTAATAGTAATAGCGAATAACGGAGAAATGATTTCGATCGTATCGTTGTTTTACCAAATCATAATTAGAATGTGATACAGGATATCCTGAAATTAGCCAATCGGGCCAATCTAAAAGGAAACAAAAAAAGTTATTCATACATTGCAGGGTAGTTCGTTTGAAACTATTTAAAAAAAACATTAATTATTAAAATTAATCGATTATCTTTGCCGGGTATTTGTAGATAGGACAACGCATTAGCAGATAATTACAAGCACATTTAAAATCTCACCAACACTATGAGAGCATTAAAATTTATAACAGTTATGCTTATTCTGATTGGATTGGTGAGCTGTGACAAGAAAACCGATATTACTTCAGGCAACCTGACAGTAGAGCGGTATATTGCATTATTAAAGACCAATCAATACGACTCCTTGAATTTGCCTGCTTTTACGAACCTGGATATTCCTGCATTGCTTACATACAGGAATGAAACCCAAATCATCCATAATTTTCCCCGCAATGGAATTTCTTCATTATATTCACAGGATTGCACATTGGGAATGTACGTACTATGGACCATTGAATCCATCAGGGCAGTGGCCATTCAGAGTGATCGATTGATCATGAGGTTTCCTTCACAAAATTCCATACTTGCATTGAGGAACTCAACCGAAATGAAATTAGTGGACGACAACCTGTCACTTGAAATTGCTGCAAAGGCATACTGTGACTGGTGGGAAAACAACAAGCAAAAGGATTTTAATGATTTTAAGAATGTTGACCCTTTAGCCGGAACAATCTACAAATGGCATTAAAGCTGAAAAATATACCTAATAAAAACCAGAAAAGAATGCGATTTACAGGCATCATATTTATACTTTTATTTTCAATCCAGGTTTCATCTCAGGTTAATCTGGTTACACCTTATAAAAAGTGTAACTTACAAGGTAGCACAACCATTTACGATTACAAAAATAAAAAATGGATTTTCAGTAATGTTGTCGATGCAAACAAGGAAACATTGCCTGCTTCCACGTTTAAAATCATAAACTTATTGATAGCACTTGAAACAGGGGTGATAAAGGACAAAAATGAAACAGTGAAATTTGTAGAAAAACAGGATACTTCCCTATATGGATACCGACCGGATATTTATCATGATATGACAGTTAAAAAAGCATTCGAGGTATCAGCCGGCTGGGTTTTTGTTGAACTGGCGAAACGAATAGGAAAGGAAAGATACCGGCATGATCTGAAAGCCTGTAAGTACGGGAACGGAAATCTCACAGAGAAAGGCGTTGATTTTTGGAACTTTGGTTCATTTGCTATATCACCACGAAATCAGATTGAATTTTTAATCAATGTATACGAAGAAAAAACGCCTTTTTCAAAACGTAATATTGCCATTCTGAAAGAAGTAATGATTACTGAAAAGTCAAATAATTATATCATTCGTTCAAAAACAGGCTGGACAAGGGCCGATGGAAATGACATAGGATGGTGGGTAGGGTATGTTGAACGTAAAGACAATGTATACTTCTTTGCTACACGACTAACCAAAAAATGCAGCACGATTAATCCTGACTTTGGTTCATGCCGCAAGGATATAACGAAGAATATTTTGAAACAGCTACATGCAATTGAATAACTTATACGCAATATAGGATTGTAAAATGAAACCTGAATTGGGAATAAATATTGCATTTTAAATATAAAAAAACGAGTTGCCAATACATGGGTAACTGAAAATAAGATTTATAAAAAGCAATCGTTACAATGCTAACGTAGTTGACATTGGGGGCAATATTAACTACGGATAATATTACAACTACCTCTACTTCAATCTACTATCTACTACCTACTACCTACTATCAATACTCCCTACTCTTCTCCCCTCTCAAAACCCGTAGCCCACTCATAGCAAGTGCTTCCATTTCATCTTCACCGGGATAAACAGCGACTTTTGCCATAGGTGAAATCATTTTTTTAATGTATTCAACAATAAACTGACTGTGGGCAATACCACCTGTAAGAATCACAGCATCAGCTTCTCCTTTCAGTACAGTCAGCATAGCCCCTATTTCTTTGGCTACATTATAGGCCATAGCTTCGAGAATAAGTTTTGCCTTTGCATCACCTTCTTCAGCTCTCTTTTCAGCAATAAGTTCCTCGTTAACACCCAAATGGGCCATTAAGCCACCTTTGCCCACCAACAGTTTACGGATTTCATCCTGCGTATATTTTCCATCAAAACAAAGGCTTACAAGTAGTCCGGCATCAAGGGTACCCGCACGTTCAGGAGAAAAAGGACCATACCCATCCAATCCCTGTGTGACATCAATCACTTTGCCATACCGGTGGGCAGCAACAGATATACCACCACCCAAATGAGCAATTACCAATTTCAGTTTATCATAGGTTGTACCGTTTGCAGCGGCATATTTACGGGCAATCGCTTTATGATTGAGTGCATGAAACATGGAACGGCGGGGTATTTCGGGCAATCCACTGATGCGTGCCACATCCTGTAACTCGTCAACGACTATTGGATCGGCAATAAAGGCCTTACAACCCGGAATGGCTTCTGCAATTTCATGGGCGATAACTCCACCCAGATTACTGGCATGTTCGGCCCTGTGTGGGAATTTCAAATCGGAGATCAGTTTATCGTTTACTTCATAAACGCCCGATTCGAGCGGGCGAACCAGACCACCACGCCCAACAACAGCAGACAGGTCGGATAAATCAATCCCATCATTTTTTAATTTATCCAGCATGAGGTTCTTTCTGAACTCATACTGGTCAAATAATGTTTTGAAAGGTTTCAGGTCTTGCGGAGTATGACGAATGGTATGCAGACTAATCAGGGTTTCATCTTCGTAGACAGCGAATTTAGTAGAAGTTGACCCGGGATTGACGGACAGTATTTTAAACATAGCAGTGGAATTATGATTAAAAATAAGTAATTAAATTTAATACAAAGATAGGGTAAGAAATGAAAACTCCAAATTAAAATCCGAAAGAGTTTTACCTGAATATTTGTAGAAAATGATTGAATAAATGGTGTCAAGTAATAAAAAAACCAAATCAAAACATGTTGTTAGTGATTTTTTATCTTATATCTTTGTATTATAAAGAATTATTTTGTACTTTTGCAAAGAATTAGGATACGGAGGAGGGGACAACAGTCCCCTCGTTTGTTAAAATAACAACCAATATGATTTCAAAAGACTCTGTACAGCAAGCTATTGAACAATTTATAGCCAATACTGAATATTTTTTGGCTGATATAAAAATCACTCCGGATAACCGCGTTTTGGTCGAAATTGATTCATTTGAAGGAGTCACTATTGAGTTCTGCGGGGAATTAAACAGACACATTGAATCTCAGATTGATCGTGAAATTGAAGATTACGAACTGGAAGTGGGTTCTGCCGGGCTAACCGAGCCATTTAAGGTCCTGAAACAATACGAAAAAAACATTGGCAATGAAGTTGAAACACTGACTAAAACCGGAACAAAATTTACCGGAATCCTTATGGAAGTGCACCCAACAGGATTTGTGTTAGAAATTGAAAAATCCGAAAAGCCGGAAGGAGCAAAACGGAAAGTGATTGTGAGTGAGAATCTTACATTTTCTTACGAAGATATTAAAACTACAAAATATATTATTAGATTCAAATAGGCCATGAGCAAAAAAGAAACAATTAGCTTAATTGATACTTTTTCGGAGTTTAAAGAGCTAAAAAGCATCGACAGAAGTACATTAATCAGTGTAATGGAAGAGTCGTTCCGTAATGTGATTACAAAATTGTTTGGAACAGATGAAAATTACGACGTGATTATCAACCCTGACAAAGGTGACTTTGAAATCTATCGTAACCGCACCGTAGTAGCCGACGAGAATTTAGAAGATCCAAATCTTCAGATATCTCTTACTGATGCAAAAAAGATTGATGAAGACTACGAAATTGATGAGGACGTAACAGATACAGTTGATTTTTTGAGTTTTGGCCGTCGTGCTATCCTGACTCTGCGTCAGACACTCTCATCAAAAATACTTGAACTCCAGAAAGATAATGTTTTCACAAAATACAGTGAAAAAATTGGCCAGATTGTTAGTGCTGAACTATACCAGATATGGAAAAAAGAAATGTTGCTCATTGATGATGAAGGAAATGAACTTTATTTGCCAAAATCGGAACAGATTCCAACTGACTTTTACCGCAAAGGGGACACCGTACGTGCGGTAGTTGCCATGGTTGAGAATAAAAACAATAATCCTAAAATTATACTTTCACGTATTTCACCTGTATTTTTGGAACGTCTTTTTGAGCTGGAAGTACCTGAGATCCATGAAGGACTTATTACCATAAAAAAAATCGCCCGTATACCGGGTGAACGTGCCAAAGTAGCTGTAGAATCATACGATGATCGTATTGATCCGGTTGGTGCTTGTGTTGGAGTTAAAGGATCGCGTATTCACGGCATTGTTCGTGAATTGCGTAATGAAAATATCGACGTAATCAACTATACAAATAATATCAATTTATTCATTTCCCGCGCATTGAGTCCTGCAAAGATTTCTTCTATCCGACTAAACGAAGTGGAAAAGAAAGCAGAAATATACCTGAAGCCGGAAGAAGTCTCACAAGCTATCGGTAAAGGCGGATTGAATATCAAATTAGCCGGATTGCTTTCGGGTTATACACTTGATGTATTCCGTGAAATGGATGAAGACACCGAAAGTGAAGATATTTACCTGGACGAATTCAGTGATGAAATAGATCAATGGGTTATTGATGCGTTGAAAGCAATCGGTTGTGATACCGCGAAGAGTGTGCTGGCAATTACACGTCAGGACTTGATTCGTCGTACAGACCTGGAAGAAGAAACCGTTGACGAAGTATTGGCCATTCTTACTGCCGAATTCGAAGACGAAGTATAAAGTATTTCGTGTTTTGATTTCCGTAATCTGGGTTAAGTAGAAAATTAGCCTACGAACGGAGAGTATTGACCGGAAACTTTTTAAATAAATAAGAAAAACTGTAATTATAGCATATGTCCATAAGATTAAGTAAAGCCTGTAAAGATTTAAATGTTGGGATGACCACCGCAGTTGAATTTTTGGCAAAAAAAGGTCATAAAATAGTCGTCGACCCCAAT
>Ga0302215_10001399_pt1 | contig 17254 bp, 19 predicted proteins | sample II_Fen_N3_1_FD_194580 | JGI IMG/M metagenome (GOLD analysis project Ga0302215, IMG submission 194580) | Peat permafrost microbial communities from Stordalen Mire near Abisko, Sweden - II_Fen_N3_1 | ecosystem: Environmental > Terrestrial > Soil > Wetlands > Permafrost | place: Sweden: Abisko...
GTTTATAGGGAGAGGGTTGGAAATTATCAGGGTGCCGGGATGGTTTTCATCGGTGAAAATTAACTCAATAACGTGTTAAAAAACATCTTTCTACTGGAAAAGTCTGAGAATTGCCCCCGACCCCTAAAGGGGAGGAAGGAAATAAAGAAACACAGTATAAACTGAGCTGGTTTTTCTTCCTCCCCTTTAGGGGTCGGGGGTTCTTTTCTTTATGTCCTTTATCTTCTTCTTACTGCTTTCTATTTTTGCTTATCAATTATGGAAAAGCGGATACATATCAGTAAGATCTGGAAGATGATGGAAGAAAAAGACCGGACCGGAAAGCCGAAACCTTTTACTTTCAGGTATGCCAAACTGGACGGCGAACTGAAAACATACAAGGATGCCACCATCACAAGTATCCACTCGAAAGGATCGACGGTGAACATCATGCCGGCAGGCGAAAAGGTTCCGCACACATTCCGTAAGATATTGATAGTAAAGTTTAACGAATATAAAGTATACCTGTAATGGCAAAGAAAGTAAGTAAAGAAAATTTTGAGGTGTTTGATTTTGGCCAGAGCGCATTTCTTTCCGGTGGTAAAGCTATGGTGATCATGACCGACAGCCGCGATATGGTGGGCGATGTGAATACTCCCACACAAAATTTTACTTTCGCAGGTTCCAAAGAGCCGGTGAAGTTTGTACGTCGGGGAGCGAACAATAAGCTTCCCATTGAAGTGATGGAGAAAGTGTATGCGCAGACCACCGTGGGTGCCAACATTGAATTCAATTCGAAGATGGCGTACGGCGATGGCATTATGGTAATGAAGAAAGTAAAGGATCCCATTACCGGTGATATTAAACTGCAGGAACAATTGCCATCCGAACAACCCGATATCTTTAAGTTTCTGGAAGATAATAATTATATCAACAGTCAACAGGAATGGGCAAATGATCTGTCGGTGTTCTATGAAAGTTATGTGGAAATCATCATGGAAGCGGGCAGCAATAAGATTTATTCCATACAGCCGGTAGAGTCGATTAACAGCCGGGTATCGCTGGTAAGTCCTACAAGCAAAAAAATAGAGTACCACGGTTTCTGCCTCGACTGGCCAAATGCTGCCGGGGATAAAATAACACTTACGCCACTGCTCGATCGTCGTATATTCCTGATGGACCTGAAGCGCAGGCTGGGAATTGAAATGGATCCGAAAACAAAGAAAAAAAATGTTGTTACGGATAAATCATTTATGCTTCAGCTGATGCTTCCTACTCCGGGCAGGTATTACAACGGCAAGCCTTATTGGTGGAGCATCTTTACCGATTGGTACGATTTCGCACTGGCTATTCCGAAATTCAAGAAGGCGTTGCTTCAGAATCAAATGGTGATAAAGTACCACATCACCATCATCAAAACATTCTGGGATAACCTGTACAAAGCCGAAGGAATTACGGATAATGATAAAAAGATGATTCGCCGTAAGAAGTTCCTGACCGATATGGATAAGTTTCTGGCAGGGTCGGAGAATGCGGGTAAATCGTTTGTATCGCATTACGAGTACGATAAGATCAAAGGGTTTGAAATCAATGACATTGTGATTAAACCGATTGAAAGTTTTTTCAAAGGTGGCGAATACATTGATGATTCGGAGGAAGTAACCAACATCATCAGCAATGCCATGGGCGTGCATCCGTCCATCGTGGGTGCCACTCCTGGAAAAGGCAAATCTATTAACGGCACAGAAGCCCGCGAACTCTTTATCATCAAGCAAGCCATGATGAAACCGATCCGGGACATGTTGGTGGCACCGCTGTACCTGGTAAAGGCTATCAACGGATGGGATGCAGATGTGTATTTCATTATCCCGAACATCATGCTCACCACATTGGATCAGGGAACAGGGGCGGTGAAGGCAATCGGTAACAAAATTGTTTAGTCGGTAGTTGGTAGTCGGTAGTAAAGACGTATTATCTAACCATCAACCAATCATAAGAATCATATTAATCACATAAATCAAAGTTCAGATAATGGCAGCAATAATCAGTACAATCGATCAGTTGGCTACGACTGTAAAAATAAATAAGAGTATTCCGATGGATGTGGTAGAACCATTCCTGCAGACGGCACGGGATATTTATCTGGTGCGGTACCTGGGCGTGGAACTGGTAGAGGTGCTGGAATTGGAAGCTACTCCGGAACGGGCGGTGAAGTTGCTGAAGCTCGTGCAACAGGCATTGGGTCCGTTGGCTATTTGGTTGGGTACGGCTGAACTGTCGGTACGATTTAGCGACGTAGGGTTTACGGTTTCAAAAATGGATGGTGCTTCGGGTTATGTTCCGGCCAGCGATACCAAAATCGGGAAGGTGGAAGAAAGCCTGGAGCGTCGCGGATTTCAATACCTGGACGCGGTTCTTGAATACCTGGAAGCGAATGCAGACCTTTTCCCTGAATGGAAAGCCAGCCGGTATTACACACTCCGTGGTGGCAACTACATTCTGTCGGCTACTCAGTTTCAGGAAATCGGGTTGGTGGATATCGATTACAGCCGGTTGACGTTCGAAAGCCTTCGGTCGGTTATGGGAATGATTGAACTTCGATTTGTCAAAGAATTGCTGGGTGACACGCTGGATACGTTGCTCCGAAGCAAACTCAACACACTGCCTACTCCTGCCGAGATTCAACTGATTGCTGCCGTACGCCGGTTCGTGGCATGCAAAACGGCTCAGATCGTAACCAGTGAAGCCTCCAAATCGAACAGAAGCGGTGGTGACGCAAAAGAATATAAACCGCTTATCCGTCCGCTGTATGCTGATCCGACGGATAACGGCAACTTTTTCGCGGAACAATCGGGCTACAACTTTAGCAAGATTCAACAGGTGCTGGTAATCTATGCCGTTGAGTTTGGCATCTCCGCACCGGTGATGGCGATGGAGTGGAATACGGCGGAAGGAAAGATATTTAATATGGAGGGATGATATTACTTCGTGATAGGATCTTCGATGATATGATCTTCGATGTTATGATTGCATGATATGATTTTATGATATGATTTTATGATATGATTTTATGATATGATTTTATGATATGATTTTATGATATGATTTTATGATATGATTTTAATAACCAATAACCAACTATGAGAACATTACATATCGGTGACTATGATTATGATCTGCCTACTCATTTGGATGAGATGTCAACTCCGCAGTTGGTATTCCTGTCCTCGTTGGTGGCTCAGGCTATTCCTATTCAGGAAGTAAAGGTGAAGATGTTGTTTTGTTGCCTGGGTGCCCGGGTGAAGCGAATGAGGAACGCGGGGTATTACCGTATCGCGATCGGGAAATATGTATTTGCGCTCACTGTTGGGCAGGTGGCTGAAGTATCGGGTGCATTCGATTATTTATTTACCGCTCCGGATGACGATGGTCGTTGCTTTTTCGACTGCCGGCTCACGGTGAATCCTTACCCGAAAGTTCATGCCGGACGTAGATCATTGACAGGTCCCGCCGATGCACTGACCGATATATGCTACAACCGGTACATTTACCTGGAATCGTATCACTCGGTGATGGAACATAAACCGGAAGCGGTATACGCGTTCCTGGGATGCTTGTTTATGAAGCCCGGTAACTTTAATCCTTCCGAACTGGATGTGTCACGCATGAAGAAATTAAAACCGGAAGTGGTGATATTGATGTGCTGGTATTACCTGGGAAGCATCCGGTTTATTGCCGATAAGTTTCCACGGATATTCTCGGGCGACGGACAGGGCAGTGACCTGAGCGCGTACGACGGTCAGCAAAAGCTGATGGACTTTATTGCCAAGGGTGATCCGGCAAAGAAACGCATGAATAAGGAGGACAATTTGTATGACATCCTGTATTCGTTGGATTATATGCTGGAGCAACAGGAAGAGAAAATAACCCCCAACCCCTAAAGGGGGGGGGTAAGATAATATATTTGTATAGTTTGATTTTTTTCGCCCTGTGCCTGTCTGTGAAGATCGGTGCAGGGTCTTTTTTTTTGTGTTAATGTTTTTACATATCTTTGTAGAACAATTATTATTAACCCTATAATGTAAAAAGTTTATGAAAAAAATTCTAATCAATTATTCCGGGAGTGGTATTAAAACATTACGTTTTCTTGGATGGATATTATTTCTATCTTCTTTTATTTCATCGATTATAATTTTGAGCAATTATAGTAGTTATGGCTCTGAAAAATACAATGTTTATTACGCAATCGCTTCCATTCTTTTGGGATTTACTTATCTGTGTATATCGCTTGTTCTTGCTACCATTGCTGAAAATTCTTTGTTTCAAAAAGCAAAATTAAATTTTGATCTTATTGAAAATGAAATTGAAATTGAAAAACAAAGTGATATTGATACATCTATTTAAATAAACGATTTATGAAAAAGATTATCTTATTAGCTATAATGGCAGTCTTGTTTATTTCTTGTAATTCGAATGTTGATTTGGATGTTAAAGACAATTATACATTCACCACAACATATACTATAAATTGCTACCCAAATATTATTGGTTATCCTCGAACGACAATTATTGTCACTACTAAAAATGGAATTACGGAAAATGATGCAAAATTAGTAGCAGCAAGTTTAACGAATGCTACTTCCGAAAAGAGTGGAGTTTTTAAATTTACTTCTACATGGGAGTGTATTTATATATTGACGAAAAATTATGTAGATCCTGGTGACAGAGTGGTTAACTAATATTTAAATAGACTGGATATTTTACAATGTCCTTTAAAAGCTCACTTCGGTGGGCTTTTTTTGTATTCATAAATTAATACTCCCTATTTATGGAACTATACGATCACATTACCTACGGGCTGGACCTGACACAACGGATGAAAATGTTCGTAAAGAAAACGGATAAAGACATCAACTATTATAAGGCTCCGAACTCCGATACGTTGATTTCGATCAGCAACCGGTTAAGTCATATCAACTATCCAGTGTTGGTTGCCATTGATGGAAAGGATTCGGATTTTGATGATAACGATTCGGATGCATTGCTAAAAAAACCGCAGTTCTTTTTTATGATCCTGAAACCTGCACGCACGGATGATCCGGATGAGATACTGGAGGCACAACGAGTATGTGAGGCCAACGCGTTGCAGATCCAGGCTAAACTTATTGCCGACTGCCGGAATTATGAAAAAGGATTAACCGGATTGCTGCTGAATACATTTACCATCCGTAGTATTGGACCGGTAGGTGAGAACCTGTACGGTGTGATCATGGGATTTAATATACAGTGTGGAGTGGATTACGGGGTGAAGGAAGAATTTTGGAACCCCTAACCCCTAAAGGGGGATAAGACGCACGTTATAAAAAAGAATAAGATGATCAATACTAATATTTCTCACTTCCCTTTAGTGGCTGGGGGTTCTTTACAATGAGACCGGAATTAACGGAGATGACTGCCAGTGATTGGGTGGCTGCTAAAACGGGAATGAATAACAGCCAGTTTAAACAATTGGTTCGTGTGGCTAAATCCGGTGGCATAGAGGTTCCTTCTTTTATTGTGGCAAATTTCAGTCCGCGGATCACGTTTGGAAATTACGGAGGCGATACCGGGACGTTTTTGCGGGTAAAGGATATTGAAGCGGTGAATACTTTCAACTCGAAGGTGAAGCAATGGGCCGCCAAGGTGGAAGGTGAACTGAAACAAAGTGCCGACTCACGTTTCGGACACCGTATGAGTGAACAACTATCTACGGAATTTCCACGATTGAGTGATTCCATTAAAACAAACCTGCGATTTGATAAACAATACAAACTTGAAACACGGTCGGTGGGATTTTCATTGGCCCGTCATGGCGTATACCTGCACGAGGGCGCGGGACGTGGATATGCCGGCATCACGGGAAGCAAGTGGACGGATAAATATGGGACATTGAAAACTACTGCTTCGGCCAGTCAGGGAAAGATGGGAACCGGAAACCGGCATGCAGAACCGTGGTTTAATGATATCATCCGCAATAACGAGGAGGAACTGGCGGATATCCTGGCAGAATATAGTTTAGATCTTGTTTTAAACATGAATTCAATATTTCTACCAGAATAATATTACTTCGTGATATAATTTCATGATATGATCTTCGATGATATTATTTCATGATATGATTGCATGATATGATTTTATTCCTAATAAACAATTAATCAAAAATGAGAATAATAGCAGCATCAGGAGAATTTGAATTACCTACCGATTTCGCGGCTGAGTTGACACGCAATAACGTATTGTTAACTGAAGCGGGTGAACAGACGGCTCCGATCACATTACCGGGATCGCCACATAATTTACGGTTGGTAGGTTACAGCGATCGTATCGATGCATTCTATAAACCGATAACCGACCTTGACGTGACTGTGATGGATGGATTGATGAACCGTCCCTGTAACCTGGGAATTCATAGTGCTGATCCAATTGATGGAATATCGGCAACTATTTATTTGGCAACGGGAGATTTTTACAGCCGTGCAGGTGACAAAAAATTAGCATCACTTCCGTGGCCAATTAATACCAGCACAGTTGCAAACCTTATTACTCAACTTAAGTCGGAATATGTCACACCAACTGATGAATGCGTTTTTCGTATAGTTCCTGTAATTACAACTCAGGAATATACATTTGTCAGAAACGCAGTCACCTCTTTATCCAGTGAAACTGTTGTAGTTACTGCCGGAGTACCGTTATTAGATGAATCAGGAAATCAACAATATAATCTTGATGGTGAAGGAAACAGAGTGTATTTATGGGAAACAGCTCCCGTTACAAAAATAGTTTACAGTTCTGTTCGCACTGATATAGATTCAACTGAAAAATTGATACTAAACTCTTTTGATCAGGATTACGAAGAACCATTACCGGTCGGTTATACTCAAACTTATCATCTGTCCCGTTTTTCTGGAGAATCCGTTCAAAAAATAAAAATAGATAAAGATATCATAACGCTTCCTGTAGGTTATGGTATGACTCCATTTTTGAAACTTAGGTTTATCATTGAATTTATATTTCAACAGTTTGGATATACTGTCAATACGCAGGCTATATCAAATGCTCATGCGGAATATAATAATAAAATGCTTGTTGTTAATAATGTAGCAGATGCTATTTGTTCCGGAACTATCCGATATAATCAGTTAGTTCCCGATGTGACAGTCTCAGAATTTATTTTAAAGATAGAAAGTTTATTTTCCGGTAAATTTATTGTAAATGAAGTGAATGATACAGCTACATTTTATAGTTTTAAGAATCAGTTAAATTCTATTCCAGATTTAGACTTATCGCAATATATAACTTCAAAACCAAAAATAGGAACTTCAGAATTTAGCATCCTGCAACTTATTGATAATTCAATTGAAGTCAAAACTTCAGAAACGGATGAATCTAAATTGAAAATAAATAGCATGACTTTTGATTTTGTAAAGATATCAGTGCTTTATCCTACTAAATTATTTGTAAAATTAGATTTAGGAAAATTCTACTATTTAAGTTACACGTTAGAAACATCTTCTATCACAGATATTATACATAAAAATACATCAATCGTTATAGCAGATAAAACTATAAAAGAAGATGTAAAGTCTAATTCTAACATCTCAATAATAAATACGCGATATGAAGAATATTGTTGGGGAGGAGATCAAGCTAATGGGGAAATCATTTATATTGCATATAGAACGGCGTCAAACATGTTTTATAGTAATAATTCTGCAATAATTAATACTATTCGAACAGCCTACACAGAATATGCTGCATTTCTTCTAAATTCAAATATTCCTATTAATAGCGAAATGGATATCCCCACTTCGGTGCTGGAGCAACTAAAACTTTATATTCCAAAACTGCTACTTGGTCAACCTGTCATGATAGAAAGCATTAAAGATACATTAGGGAAAAAAGGAACACAAGCGGTTACGTTTCGAACGCTAAGACCGTATTCGGATCGATAATTTATGTCCTTTATTTCACTTATTAAAAGCCCTATTTTTGAATCATGATAATCAAATCCTCACAAAACACACCGGTAGCAGCTCCACAATTCGCAGACACGAATGCGGCGTTGGTGCGTTATCGAACATTCAGGAATAACCAGGTACTTACTATGGCTGACTTTTTGAAATTCGTGACTACTCCCGGAACGGATAGGGATGAGTTTTTGAAATTGTTCACGGATGAAGTATTGATAGAGGATTCGTACGCTCAAATAATATACAGTTAATTATGGGATCGAACGACGGCATAAACTATCTGGCGGGAAATCCGATATTGCTTACCATCTCGGCAGGCAGGTACCGGATATATACCGGTGCGGATTATCTGAATTTAATCTTCGAAGGAAGTGCAGCTTCATTGACTGCCACTACCGTTATTAATATTACCGAACTGTTTGAAGGCATGAAAGAAGATGCCGGGGTTACCGTGGCTAAAATGGTGACAGTATCGGCACTGGGCGTGGAGCATGCCGATGAAGGCAACGGAATAAATGTATTCCGATTTAATGTATACGGTGGAGGAATTAGCAAGGCATTGCTACGCAGATTGAATTCGATCAATACAGATATATTTGCCTGGAAGATTAAATCAACTGTCAGGAACTTTTTTCTTACCAGTCGCACAAACGGTCCTGTGATCTACATTCCGGAGAATGAACTTATGCCGTTGGGATTTTACACCAAAGGTTTAAATTTTTCGGTAAAATCAAACGATGAAACAATTGAATCATATATTTATTCCAACAGTGAAGTTGATAGTTTTGAAACGCTGAGTTTTGCAGCCCTGCGTGAATTATTTGCCACATCAAAAAATAAACTGGTAAATGTATTTGATGTGATCACTCCATCGGGAACTGCCTGCACGATCGTTATCACTGAAGCCAGGCAAACGACTGATTATTTTATCCGGTTTAAGAATACCTGGGGTGTCTGGGAAAAATTAGCATTGTATGGCAGTCTGACATTTGAACCGGTATTCTCGGAAGTTGCCCAGGTAAGCAAGTGGGATGATGTGATCTCAGACTTTACACCGTCAAATCCACGAAAGGAAATAAGTAATTCGTTTACCTCCAGTGTAGGTTACCGTACCGATTCCGAACGGCTTTTTATTATCGACATGCTAATGAGTACGGCAGTGGTATTGATAGCCAATGATCAGGAATATGCAGTAAACATCTCAGGGGAACTTCCGGCACTGATCAGCACGGAAGCGCAACCGGTGGATGTAGCCATTAAAATAGAATTCATCGACAAAGAAACAAGTTTCAGTGACTTAAGTGCCATTGAAATTCCGTATAAAGAAAATAACAGTTTTGAATATTCATTACCATTTAATTTAGACTAGTATGGGAAAAGTAACGTATCCAAATAAATCATTTGGCAATCAATTTTCGGCAGCCAATGCCAACGAAGTAAAAGCAGTAATTAACGAGCATGATGATAAGATAGCTGGAGCCGTTTCCGGTTTTATTGATGCCATTGCCTTTGATGCTGCTGCACCGGTTCCCGGCAAAAGTGGATTCTATGAATTTTCTTCGGCAGGAAGTTGTGCATGGATAACCGGTGGTGCTGTTGTAGTTGGTATTGGTGACAGAGTTGCTGTAAAATTTACCACGCCATCGACGTATACGTATAAATATATAAAGGTGAATGTGAGTAATTTGTTGGCGGCGAAAGCAGAAGTAGTTGCCCCAATTCTTACCATACAACCGGATGTTGCTATATTTGCCGATCTTGCAACGATATATTCGGAAGCTGTCTTTGGCTTTGCTGCACGAGTTTTAAGTGATGGGTATATTTATTCGTTTAATGGAACTTTGCCATGGAAGAGTACTGGTTTAACGGCTTTTCCAACCGATGTTATAATTAAATCAGATATGTTTGATATTTATAAATCTCCTAATTTGTTCGATAAAAATAATATAATAGCTGATAAATATCTTAATACTGGTAACGGTGATTTAGTAAATACAGTAGGCTATTATACAACTGATTTTATGCCATTATCAGCAAGTGCTTTTGCAATATCAAATTCAAACTTTACATTTATTGCCTTTTACGATTCGAATAAAGCATATATTACAGGAATAACAGAGGGTGGTCAACGATCGATTCAAAATCCGGCAAACGGTGCCTGTTTTCGTATTTCATTTACTTACGTAGCTGCACAACCAGATACTACTCAGGTACAACTTGGAATTGAATCAACGCCATATGAATCCTTTGGGACAACCATTACGCCTAAATTTAAATCTATTGAAGGATTTACAACTATTACAGCTCGCAGATATTCAGGTGGTCAATTTAACGGTAATAACGCAATTCAGGATGCGATTAATTCAATTATGGATGCGGATGAAACAAATCAGTATATCATCGAACCTGAAGGGGTGTTTGTTGCTTATTTGCCTGAGCATTATACGCAAAATTTTGGAGCATTAAAAAGCTTTATTCAGACGAAGCCTTTTGTTCATATTATTTCAAAAAACAAAAATAATTGTATAATCAATTGTTTTTTAGCTGACAATTTAGGACTTGATTTTCCATATTATAATTACCAGAATATAAATCACAATGTAAACAATTCTCGTATCGAAGGATTAACATTTTTGGCATCAAATATACGATATGCAGTTCATATTGATGCAGATAATGAGAATTTTAATATACCCTTTAAATTTTGCACGGTTTGGAACAAAGGTAATATTGGCGACGCATTAGCTGTATGGGCTTCACCTTCTCCGTTTGGTATAGGTATGACATCGGGTATGAAACTATTGATTGAAGATTGTGAGGTAAAGGGTATTGATTACGCTATGTATGCGCATACTAATAATACCTTTTCAAAACCATCAGAAATTAAATTCAACAGATGCAAAATTATAACGACTAATTGTCAGGATAATATAATAATGCATGCACTACCCTTAGGTACAGGTTGTATGGATAGATTTATTGTCGAAAATTGCGATGTTGATGAAGGTGGAATAGATATTCGATCTACCCCTTGGTATCCGGATGAGTTGGTTAATCAACGGGCAGATCATGCCGAATATGAATTGATATTACCTTCAATGAAACCACGTGCCATATTCAATAGCTCACTAACCGGAAAAGGGCTTCGAATTAAAAGTAAAAGTACAGGCGAAGGTTCAACAGTTAACTTTGATTCAACTTCAACTGCTTTTAACGCGATAATTGGAAACTCACTGATATCTGTAGAGATAATAAATAAGTATAACAGGTGTGAAATATTTGGATATCAATATAAATATGGTGGTCAAGGGCTAAGTGGTTACGCCATTGGTTCATTAGATATTGGTCAATATCTTGTTGGTGGATCAGTAAATAAATACATTGGAGCATTGGGTAAGAGACTCGGTGATTGTTCTACTATTAATAAAACTTTAACGGTATATATCGATGGGGTAACTCACAATATCGTATTCAATAAGAATTATAATGGTACCAATGAATTTACAGCTCCGACATATTCGAATTCTCAAATATTATCAGAAATAACAGCGATAATAGGTACTGTATCTACAGTTGATGAATACGTTGTTGGTCGTGATTACTATCCACAATTCAGCGGTGTATTAAATATGAAAAATGCTGACACTACAGAAGTTTTAGCAGGCATGGGCGTAGTTTTTACAGGATTGAAAACATTCAGAAAGGCATTGAATTCAGATGGTAGAATAGACGGGATTTGTCTTGATGATGGAAGGGTTGGAGATGAATGTCGAGTTATTATAGAAGGTGAAATCTATTCAAGTGCGTCAAATGAACGCTTCTCAACATATGATTCAGCCGGTTGGTTGAGCATGGGGTCAAAATTCGGTATATCATCAACAATTCCAGGTAAATTTGATATTGCAGCAAATCCTAAAGTTTTAATTTGTAATCGCGATAACGTAGTAACGTTCATTAAATAAATTAATGCCATGTATGAATTTTTAGACAGCTTTTGCACCTACATGAAACCGTTTCTCATGTTCGCGATCACGGGAATAGTGAGCGTATTTTCACCGCTTCATGATGTGTTGTTTGCTTTATTTTTATCGTTTGCTTTTAATATAGCAACCGGGATCATTGCAGACATTCACGCAAACAAAGAAGAGTTTAAAATAAAGAAAGCATTTGAAGCGATTGTACACCTTACATTTTACGTCGCTTTGGTTTATTTTATTTACAACATTGCACTTAGTTTAGGAGATGCCGAATCAGGAAGGATTGGGGTTAAATGGGCTACTTATATAGTCGTTTACTTCTACCTCACGAATATTCTTCGAAACGCTTCTTTGTGTTTTCCGAATAATCAAACAATATCCTTTCTCTACATGGTCCTGACTACTCAGATATTTGCGAAATTAAAGGATATGTTAGGGATTAAATCAAATAAAACAGAATAATATGGCAAACTATAAATCAGCCATCTCAAAAGTCCTGTTAACTGAAGGCGGTTATGTGAATGATCCGGATGATAACGGAGGCGAGACTTACAGAGGTATTGCCCGTAAGTTTTGGGCGAACTGGTCGGGATGGGTCATCATTGATATTTGTAAAAAAGACCCAAAAAACTTTCCAAAAAACTTGAATACTAATCCTACTTTGAATGAGTTGATAATTGGGTTTTACAAGATCAATTTTTGGGATAAAGTTGGAGGGGATGCCATCAAGGATCAGAACATTGCCTATGTGTTGGTTGATACGGCAGTTCTGGAAGGAATAAAGCCGGCTGTAAAAAGGGAACAGGGAATTTGTGGCATGGCTCAAAATGGAATTATAGATCAATATTTAGTAGGTAAATTAAATTCAATGGCATGAAAAAGATACTCTTTTTATTCTTCATTTTAGCGGGTTGTACGCAAATAAAACCCGTTACGACTCTTCCGGACGCAATTGATTCAACTTCGTATTATAAGGCGAAATGTGATTCGATCACAACCCTTGCTATGAAATATGAAACTTATTTAGTGAGTTACGAAAACCGGATATTGGATAAGAATGATTCCATTCAGGTATTATCTGATTCAATTTTAAAACTAAATGTACGTCCATTGATGTCAACGTCACAGTTTTTGAACTTGTATAAGTACGAAAGACTTTTGAAGTACTATAAGATTTGCAAGAATAAACCTACCCAGTGGAAGTATTACAAGGGTTGGTCAACCAGGGTATTTGAAAATTAAAAAACAATCATTATGAAAACTAAACTCCTTTATTTCGTATTCACGTTCTTGTTTCTGTTCGCGTGTTCCACGTTGAAGAAAACAAGTGAAACCTCTTTAAAAACGTCCATTGACAGTAAAGCAAGCCTTACCAAGGATATTCAGCTAAACACTGATTCAACGAAAACGGATAAATCGAAAACCAACAACGAAAATACCGTTGATAAATCATTCGACCAGGTAAGTAGCCAGTCGGGGAATATAACCGGTACGCTGAAAATGTATGATCCCACAAAACCGATTGATCCGCTGACCGGAAAACCTCCGCTTGTTTCGGAATTGGATTTTACAAATAAAACTCAAACGGATAATACTGTGACAGAAAACGTAAAGACAGGATCTAAATCAGAAATCATAAACGACATAAAAACCGCCGTAAAAAAAGGACTTGATGTCAAAATAGATTCGGCAGCCGAATCGAAAGTAATCTCCGATCAGAAAGCATTGACCACGAAATCACGAACTTCAAATAACTGGTGGTGGATCATTATCCTTGTTGTTGCCGGTGGTGGCGTGGTTTTCTTTTTTATCCGGAAGATTCCGTTTGTAGTGATATGGAATAAAATAAAGAAATTGGTTTAAATAATTCAAAATAAAGGGGGAACTAAAAAGCCCCCGGCAGTTAGTAGAGATACCACTCACGTACTAACACAACGATGCGACTTAGCGCATACCGGGGGCCAAATGCCTTTAGGTTGCCAAGTCGCATTTTTGTATTTATAAAGTACGTGAGTGGTTTTGCAAAGATATAAAATCACTACTGTCCGACTAAAAAAAGAGTGATTTAGATAAAAGACAAAAGGGAAGCAACCCAATTTGGATAACTTCCCTCGATATAGTATTTTTGTTGTACCACCAATAAAAAACTATATGGGCAAAAATACAGAAATTAATTTAGTCGGACAGCCGATTTTCAAACAAATTATAAATTTACTGGACGTAATAAATATAACCTGCATAGTGAAGCGTCACGAAGCAGATCGTTATTATAAAACATATCCATCCAAGACGCAGTTAATAACAATGCTATTCGGTATAATAAGCCGATGCGATTCTATGGGTGAAATCTGTGAAGGACTGCGAGCAATGAGTGGGAAGTTAAACCATTTGGGTTTAAAAGGATCTCCCGCTAAAAGTACAGCCTGCGATGGTTTACGTAACCGGACAGATAAGTTTTTTGAAGATGTTTATTTCACCTTGGTAAAGCATTATCAAAGTTTTTTATCGGACAGCCGAACTTTTGGACTGAGTTTTAAGGAGGTTCTTTTGATAGATTCAACCACTATCACCTTGTTCAGTGACATACTTAAGGGTGTTGGTCGCAATCTGAAAGGAGATGGCAAAAAGAAAGGCGGTTTGAAGGTACATATGCTTATTGATGCAGTTCAATCTGTCGGACGTTTTATCAAAATAACGGAAGCCAAGGTACATGATAAAAACTTCTTAAAATCATTAGATTTAGTTACAAACACGATGATTGTCTTTGATAAAGCATACAATTATTATCATCAGTTTGCTTTGTGGACGAATAATAAAGTTTATTTTGTAACTCGTCAAAAATCAAATGCAAAATATGAAGTTATAGAAACCAAACGCAGACATGATCGTATCAAGGATATGGCCATGGTCTTAATGGAGGAGATTATTGAACTGGTATATGTTCCAGAAGATGAATCGGGTAAACGACAAAACAAAAAACGAGGACGAGTAACATTAAGAAGAGTTTGCTATCAAGATGAAAAGAATAGACATTATGTGTTTTTGACTAATAATTTGGAGATTCCGCCTGAAGAGGTTGCATTTCTGTATAAAAAACGCTGGGGAATTGAACTGCTTTTCAAGAAAATGAAGCAGAATTTCCAATTGCACTTCTTTTATGGAGAGAATGAAAATGCAATACGTACTCAAATTTGGTGCACTTTGATAGCGCAACTATTATTGACAGTGTTACAGAGAAAAGCTGAAACAAAAAAAGCTTTTTCAATAGTGGCAACCCTGGTAAGAATACATTTGATAAGCTTGTTGGATGTATATGAATTACTAAGAGGAACCAAAAGAACTTTCGAAAAGAACCAAAACTCTCCACCAAACACAGGACAGTTTACACTGAACCTGCAATTTTGAGGGGAGGTCTATTTTTAAAATCTCAATTCAATGCCCATTTTATAGGCATTGCAAAGAGTTTATTGATCAATTTTAATTTTAGTCGGACAATAGTGATATAAAATAATATATTTACTAATTCAAAAAACAGATTTTAAATGAAAAATTTTACTCAGGCACCATTGCCATTCCAAGGTCAGAAGCGTAGGTTTCTAAATGATTTTAAAGAAGCTTTAAAAGATTTCAAAAGTACACCATTGTTTGTCGACCTATTCGGGGGTTCCGGATTATTATCCCATACCGTTAAGCAACTGTATCCGGATGCGGATGTTATCTACAATGACTTTGATGATTATCATCTCCGAATTGAAAATATAGAGCGTACTAATGCTTTAATTTCTAATATAAGAAGTCTCACTTCTGGCTCATTGGATGACAAAGTAATTAGTAAAGAAATAAAGGATAATATAATACTTCGAATAGAACAGGAAGAAAAGACCGGGTTTGTCGATTATATAACACTTTCATCTTCTTTGCTTTTCAGCATGAAATATGTTGTTAACCTTGATGATCTGAAAAAACAAACATTCTATAATTGTGTAAAAAAGAACGATTATGAACCGGCTGATGACTATTTGAAAGGTGTCACAGTTGTAAAAAAAGATTACAGAGAATTATTTGAACGTTGGAAAAATATAACCGGAGTAGTATTCCTGGTTGATCCTCCCTATTTAAGTACGGATGTATCCACTTATACTAATTACTGGAAGTTGGCTAACTATCTGGATGTGCTAACTGTATTAAAAGGTACTTCATTCTTTTATTTTACATCCAACAAATCATCCATACTTGAGTTTTGTGACTGGGTAGAAAATAATTTATCGGCAGAGAATCCATTTAATGGAGCAATTAAAAAAGAAATGTCAGTGAGAATGAATTATAATTCTGGATATACAGATATCATGCTATATAAGAAATTTAAATAGCGAATAATTTGTCCTTTATCCGGAATAAATAAAATTGAAAATTTGCATTGAAATTATTTAGTACTAACAATCAAAAATTATTTACATGAAAAAGTTTATTTTTCTTATTGCGCTATTTTCGTTGACATTTATGTCGGCAATAGCATCCGATGTTGGTAAACAGGCCAACGACATGCTTCAGAACTCGTATGTAGTTCAGCAAATTTCAACAGTGCCGGTTATCAATGCTGTAAATTTTGAGACTGCACAGGTAGTTTATAATTTTACAAGTACCATTTTGATGGCCAAAACCGAAACTGAAGTGCAAACATGGAATTTGGATACATGGAGGAATCCGGACTGGGGTCCACGCATAGCATCTTCCAAAAATATGAATATTAAAAATCAAACATACAATCATAGTAATAATAATAGTTATACGCCATACTTGTTGTTAACTGCCTGCTACAGTCTATCAACTACCAACTATTTGCCGACTGCCCGACATGTTTAATTTGTTTCATACATTTTTAGATTTAAGGTTAATTGCACATCCCCTGCTCGTGAGAGTCGGGGATGTTTTTGTATGTCTTTGTCCTTTAAAAGAAATTGGTCATTGATTTTCTTTGTACAGTTAATTAAAAACCGGCAAAAATGGCAAACTATTTTAAGAGGGGAATCCGCGTATACCTGGACTCAAGTGACTACGGAAAGGGTATTGATCAGATGGTGGCTTCTACCAAGAAGTACGAAAAAGAGATTGAAAGTCTGACCACCGAAAGCAAACGCATGACGGCAGCCGGTGAGAACTCCGGAAAGGCATGGGATGATAACCAAAAGAAACTTAAAGCGTACGGCGAACAGGTAAAGAAAAGCCAGGCGGTGGAAGCGGATTACCGTGCGAAACTTCAACAAACTGAAAAGGTATTGAATAACCTTT
>Ga0302215_10001400_pt1 | contig 17253 bp, 13 predicted proteins | sample II_Fen_N3_1_FD_194580 | JGI IMG/M metagenome (GOLD analysis project Ga0302215, IMG submission 194580) | Peat permafrost microbial communities from Stordalen Mire near Abisko, Sweden - II_Fen_N3_1 | ecosystem: Environmental > Terrestrial > Soil > Wetlands > Permafrost | place: Sweden: Abisko...
TCTGACGCTATTTATCTTATTCCCGCAAACCCCAAATTTCAACCGATCAAAGTTACCGAAGAGAATAATTTCTGCATCTGGGGGGTGGTTACTTACTCTATCAAGAATCATAAAAGGAAATAAGTCAATCGGACATTATTTTGAATAATCAGCTTTTTCGTAATTTCATGTTTGGCCTTCTTGACTGTAATAATTTCTATGCTTCGTGCGAACGGGTTTTTAATCCAGCGCTTAATGGAAAACCCATTGTAGTGTTGTCAAACAACGATGGATGTGTCATTGCGCGCTCGTCGGAAGCAAAACTGTTGGGCATTCCAATGGGTGAACCAGCTTACAAGCTAAAGGAATTGATTGAGTCCAATAAAGTGGTTGTTTTCTCGTCTAATTATGTGCTTTATGGAGATATGTCACATCGTGTGATGAACACAATATCTACTTTTGTGCCTGATTTAGAGATGTATTCTATTGATGAAGCATTTTTACATCTTCACGGATTTGATAATATTGATTTAAAGACTTATGGTGAAAAAATTGTTCGTACAACAACCCGAAACACAGGTATTCCGGTTAGTTTAGGCATTGCGCCAACGAAAACGCTGGCTAAAGTGGCTAATAAATTTGCAAAGAAATATCCCGATTATAAAGGTGTTTGCATTATAGATTCACCAGAAAAACAGGAGAAGGCATTACAACTAACTGCCATTGGCGATGTGTGGGGAATTGGGCGGCAATGGGCAAAGAAACTGCAATACTACAGCATAAACACAGCCTGGGATTTTACGCAACGAACCAAAAGTTGGGTGCGTCACACTATGGGGGTAGTTGGCGAACGAATCTGGCTGGAGTTACGTGGAACATCATGTATTGAAATGGACAGGCCAACTGCTAAGAAGTCGATTTGTACCTCTCGCAGTTTTGGCGATAGGCTTACTGAACTTGCTCCTATATCCGAGGCTGTTGCTAATTTTACAGCTTCTTGTGCCGAAAAATTGCGCACTCAACACTCGTATGCTTCTGTGTTGACGGTTTTCATTCATACAAATCCACACGCCACTAACCAACCACAATACTATAATCAGGTACTCATTGAATTGTCGGTTCCAACAAATGATAGCTCCGAATTGATAAATACAGCTCTCAAAGGCTTAAAGTCGATATTTAAAGAAGGCTACCGATATAAGAAAGCTGGTGTAATTGTGAGTGATATTGTTCCGGAGCGCCCACTTCAAGGCGATTTGTTTGATACCCGTGATAGAGAAAAATATCGTCGGGTAATGATGGTGATGGACAGTCTGAATGCTTCGTACGGTAAACAAAAGGTCAAAATTGCAGCTCAGGGTTTTGATAGAAAGTGGAAATTAAAGAACGAGAAATTATCGCCTTGCTACAGCACTTCATTGAAAGATATTTTGGAAATAAAAGCTTCAGAATAAGTGGCGGTTTTGTGAATGTATTTTTTTTATTACTTTCAGTATCAAAGCTCATTAAAAATTTCTGAAAAGCTATTTTCTCAATAATTTCGGCGTTTCTCCATGAATTAAATCAATACCTACTTCGTATTGCAATCGTTTGCATTGAAATTTTAGGAATCACATTTAAGTTGCAAGTTGTCAACCAAACCAAAGCGTGTATATTTGTCTCGATTTAGGTATTGAAATCTCTGATACTAATCGTTTAAACTTAAATTTATTGATAAAATGAAAAAAATCACTCTTTCTATTTTAGTGCTATCTATTTCAGTCTTGAGTTGGGCTCAAATAGTTACCAGTACCCCCGCATTTGTAACTCAGGATGGTGGAGCTGTAGATGTTATTTTTGATGCAACTCTTGGCACTGCAGCGCTAAAAAACTACACAGGCACCGATGTTTATGCCCATACAGGGGTTATTACATCTGCAAGTACGAGTAGTAGCGACTGGAAACACGCGCCAACCTGGCTCGACAATTCGGCAAAATACAAAATGACCTCATTGGGAAATAATAAATGGAAGCTGAGTATTACTCCAAGTTTGAAGGATTATTATGGATTAGCTACCGGTGAAGTTGTAAAAAAAATGTGTTTCGTTTTTAGAAACGGTACCGGATCTTTGCAAGGGAAAGATACAGGTGGAGCAGATATATTTCTGGATGTTTATCAAACCGGATTGAATGTTGCATTTACAAATCCAACTTCGAGCCAAAGCCTTACTGAAGGCACTATTATGAATATTCAGGTTGCTGCTTCCGGCTCCGCAACTCTTAATTTACTTATAAACGGAACGACTGTTCAAACAGCTACAGCAGCAACCAATCTTTCATATTCATATACTTTTGCTAGTGCTGGTGATTATACTTTAATAGCTCAGGCCATTGTAAGCAATGTAATTGTTGCAGATACAGTTAATGTTTGTGTACCTTCAGCAGTTGTTACCCAAACCAGACCAACCGGTTTAAAAGATGGAATTAATTATATCGACAATACTACGGCTACGTTAATAATGTATGCTCCCGGTAAAACCAATGTTTTTCTAATTGGTGATTTCAATAACTGGACTCAATTAAATGCCTACCAACTGAAGAAGGATGGAGATTATTGGTGGATTACACTTTCAGGACTAACTCCGGGAAAAATGTATGGTTTCCAGTATCTTGTAGATGGAACTCTGAAAGTGAGTGACCCCTATACAGAGTTAGTTCAGGATCTCTGGAATGACAAATGGATTAATCAATACTATACTATCTACCCTAACTTAAAAGCTTATCCTGAAGGTAAAACTACTGGGTTGGTAGCTACATTGCAAACCGCAAAAACTGCCTACAGTTGGGAAGTTCCAAGCTTTACCATGCCATCCAAAGATAATATGGTGATTTACGAGCTCCTTGTACGTGATTTTACAAAAGAAAAATCGCTTGAATCTGCCATATCAAAACTTGATTATTTAAAGAATTTGGGTGTTACAGCTGTTGAATTAATGCCAATTCAGGAGTTTGACGGAAATAATAGTTGGGGGTACAATCCAAGTCATTATTTTGCTCCGGACAAAGCATATGGTTCGCCGGAAATGTATAAGAAGTTTATAGATGAATGTCATAAACGAGGCATGGCGGTAATTCTTGATATGGTATTTAATCATGCATCGGGTTTATGCCCATTTGCCGCACTTTATTGGGATTCAAGCTATATAAATCCTACAAATAACAAAAATGATCCACGTCCAGCAGCAAATAACCCATGGATGAATGTAACTGCCCCTCACTTATATGGTGTATTCAATGATTTTAATCATAGTTTTAGTGGAACAAAAGAGTATTTTAAAAGGGTTCTTCAATACTGGATTACCGAATATAAAGTGGATGGATATCGAATGGACTTAACGAAAGGATTTACACAAAATTCAGGAACAGAGGCTAGTTATGACCAAACGCGAGTTGATAATTTAAAAGATTATTACAATGCTGCAAAAGCTGTAAAAATAGATGCAATGTTCATTTTGGAACACTTTGTTGGTGGCACCGAAGAAGATTATCTGGCTGCACAAGGCATGTATTTGTGGCGAAATGTAAATACTTCATACTCTCAGTCTGCAATGGGTTATCAAACGAGTAGCGATTTCGGCGCTATGAGTACTTCGCCTCGTCAGTGGGTTGGATATGCTGAAAGTCATGATGAATATCGTAATTTCTACAAAGCTAAACTATATGGATTAGGCAGTATTACCTCAGATTCCATTGCACGGATTAGTCGGGTACCTATGAATATTGCTTTCAGTATTCTTATTCCTGGTCCAAAAATGATATGGCAATTTGGGGAAATGGGCTATGACTATAACAGCAAAAATTCAGATGGAACCAATGATACCAGTCCCAGACCGGCAGTTTGGGACGGAATGTATACGTTGGCTCATCGTAAAGCAGCTTCAGATGCATGTGCTAAATTTATAACCCTACGCAAATTATATCCTACAGCGTTTACGTATGGAACATGGGCACTTAACATTGGTGTCAACGACTGGAATGCCGGACGAAGAATTGCACTTACACATACCGATTTGAACATGGTTGTTTTAGGTAACTTCAATGCAACTGCATCAATTACTGCCAATCCAAATTTCCAAAAGACCGGTACATGGTATAACTTGATGACTGGAGAAACATTAAATGTTACAAATACTGCAATGACAATCAGCATGACTGCCGGACAGTTGTTGATTTATACGGATCGTAAGGTGAATTTGTCGAGTGCCATCTCAAACCCAACAACCGATCCCGAGTCTTATGTTTATCCTTCGGTTACGAGTGGAAAGGTATTTGTTTCTACAACTACTAATCTGAAGAATATACAGGTTTATAATCTTCAGGGATGTCTGGTTAAATCGTTTACAAACAACATGCAAATTGATATTTCTGACCTTTCAAAGGGACTGTACTTGATTGAACTGAACACAATTCAAGGTAGAAGTACTCATAAAATTATTAAAGAATAATCCACTATCTTAATTTCCTTTCAGTACCAATTGATTTGATTCAAATCTTTGGTACCGGCTAAGTAAAACATAGCCGAAACAAAACAGGAGCTCCAATGAATTGGAACTCCTGTTTCTCTTTTACGACTTAGCTGTTTAGTGCTTGTTTTTTAGTTGCTCTAAAGCGCGTTTTATGGTGATATCGTCTTTGTAAAGTACGGGGTAGAAACCATTGTCACCAAGTGTATTGCGGCAAATATAGGCTTGTAATTGATTTACCAATAGTTTTTTCGATACGTTTATTTGAGCCTGATTGGCAGCAACTCCTTTACTGGCAGCAAATTGAACAAAACCTGACAATAGATTCTGAGAATTCAAGTACTGTTGCATTGTTTGCCATGTTTTAAAAGACTTTAGCTTGTCGCGATTTCTATCGGTATATTGAAAAGCATATTGATACAGATAACCATAATTAGTTACTTTATTCAGATAAGACGTGTACTCTGATGTGTCGCGAGGTACAAACAGATCAGGCATAATACCACCACCGCCATAAACTGTACGACCGCCTACTGTCTTGAATTTTAGTGAATCGGCCACATGAATACTGTCCCTGCTGTCAAATTCGCCGTGTTTGTATCTATTTATAATATCCATTTCATAATCTTCAGCTTTTCCTTTTACATAAGGTTTTTGAATGCTTCTACCGGACGGAGTGTAATAGCGTGCCACCGTTAAACGAATAGCCGAGCCGTCTTTAAGAGGAAGTTGCTGTTGCACCAATCCTTTACCAAACGAGCGGCGACCTATAATCATACCGCGGTCGTTATCTTGTATTGCCCCGGAGAAAATTTCACTTGCCGAAGCGGAGAATTCATCCACCAAAACCACAATTGGTTGGCTTATACAGCTACCTTTTCCGTCAGCTTTGTCTTCTCTGCGCGGATAAGCTTTGCCCTGCGCATAAACAATCATTCTTCCTGCCGGCAAAAACTCATTTACCATGTTTATAGCCTGATCCATTAGGCCGCCAGGATTCTCGCGTAAGTCTATTATGTATTTTTTTGCACCCTGATTCCGCAAATGGGCAATAGCATCTAAAAATTCAGAATAAGTAGTTTCGCCAAACTTATTTACTTTAATAAAACCAACTCCAGGTTCAATGATGTACGCAACATCTACAGTGTTTACCGGTATTTTTCCTCGAGTAACCGAATAATGAAGTATTTCTTTTGTTCCATGTCTACGAATACCAAGCTTTACTTTTGTGTCGGCCTTTCCACGAAGCTTTTTCATTACTTTTTCGTTAGAGATTTTCTTTCCAACAAAACTAGAATCATTTACCTGTACTATACGGTCGCCTGCCAACAGACCCACTTTTTCAGAGGGTCCACCACTCACCACCGCAATGATCATAACTGTATCGTTCTGTATGTTAAACTGAACGCCTATGCCACTAAAACTGCCTTCCAATTCGCTATTTACATCAGCCAAATCGGCAGCAGGGATGTATACTGAGTGTGGATCTAACTTGGAGACCATATCAGTCATCATCTCTTCAGTCATTTGATTCACATTCACCGAATCGACGTATAAGTTATCTATAATTGACATTACGTCAGATACTTTGTTGTGCCCTTTTTGCGAAAACAGACTTGCACCTATTGCCCTGCGAGACAATAAATTTCCCAACATAATACCGGCAACAATTGAAACAAATATAATTACTACCAGCAGTAAATTCTTTTTATTCATAAAATTCTTTTTCTTATATTTACAAAAAAGGAATGACTATCTTTCCGATCATTCCCCTAGATAGATGATTTCTATACCGGCACGCTCCAACAGCTCCACACCATCCATAATGCGGTATTTTTCGCCATATACTACTCGTTTTATGCCCGACTGAACAATTAGCTTAGCACATTCAATACATGGGGATGCTGTTACATACAAAGTTGCGTTGTCACTACTGTTGTGCGAGCGGGCTACTTTGCTTATTGCATTTGCCTCGGCATGTAAAACATAGGGTTTGGATACATTGTTCTCGTCTTCACAATTATTTTCGAAACCTGAAGGTGTTCCATTGTATCCATCGGAGATAATCATCTGGTTTTTAACTAATAATGCTCCTACTTTCCGACGCTCGCAATACGAATTCTCGGACCAAATGCGAGCCATCCGCATATATCGGTTATCTAATAATTTTTGCTTTTCAGTCATGCTTACAATGTTTGTAAATCAGGAGTTTGTGTTTGATACTAATGTTATGAAAAATCAGAGATTACTGAATAAAATTGTTCATCGGTCACTCCAATTTGACGGCAAGCCAAGCGGGCTGCATCTAAATTTTGCAAGTTGGAATCTCCGGAAATTTTCAGCGGAATTTCGCCATATTTTGTGATTAAATAAGTTTTCCCTTCTTTAATTATATGCTCAGGAGTATTGTATGGAAACGAAACAATGTCACGACGAAGATTTTTAGCAATCGTGTTCAGATTTTCATCACCATTAAAATAAACCAAACGTCCCTGTACTTCCATTAATTCGGTGAATTTTTGAAAGTGCTCCACATAAGTTTCAAAAGTCTGACAAACTATGTCGGGATTTTTTTTGATGCCAGTAATAACGGCAATATGAGGTTTGTATAAATGAAATTGTGGGCGAGGATCGATTGCTGACGTAGGACATTCATCGCCTTCAAAAATAGCTATACGAGATTCGTACGATAGTTTTACCCATTTGTCGTAGCCTTCAATTTTACTACCAATCATGTAATCGGTATCAATTTTAGATTGCTTTAAAACGAATAAAATAGCTGCAGTAGTAATGGTTTTACCATGACTTCCAGTTACTACAATACGTGTTTTGCTACGTGTTTGTTGGAAAATATATTCTGGGAATGAGAATATTTTTAGTCCAAGTTCCTTCGCGCGAATAAGTTCAGGGTTGTTTTCTGTAACATTCGCACCCAAAATTACAGCGTGTAACCCTTTATGAAGTTTATCAGGAAACCAACCTAATGCACCAGGCAACAAATTATTTTCGGTTAACCGGCTATAGCTCGGTTCAATAATTTCATCATCGGAACCAGTTACCTGAAAATTATTTTTTTTGCTGATAGCTATGGCTAAGTTGTGCATGGCAGCTCCACCTATGGCTATAAAATGAACTCGTTGCATACGATTGGTAGATGAATGTTTTTACTTATTTTTGTCGGTAAAATAGTATAAAACGCAAATGTACTAAAAAGTTCGGCAAAATCATGAAGTTTTAATACTCCTTAAACAACCGGATTGCTACAGACAAATGCAAATTATGTATTTTGAATTAACCAAAAGTTAGATTGATAAATTGATAAAATGAAGTTGTATAAAATTGAAGCCGGAACTTTTCATGTAGATGGTGGTGCGGCATTTGGTGTTGTACCTAAAAAAGTTTGGCAAAAACGCTACCCCTGCGACGAGGATAACTACTGTCATATTACCATGCGCTGCCTCCTGATTGATACTGGATGCAGACGAATTCTAATTGACACTGGTACAGGTGATAAGCAGCTGGAATATCTGAAATATTATGGATTCGAAGGAGTTATAAACTTCGATAATGAGTTGAGTAAGTTTGGCTATTCGTGTGCTGAAATTACGGATGTGATTTTTACTCATTTGCATTTTGACCATTGTGGTGGGGCTACACGCTATAATGCTGATAAAACCAAAGTGGAACTTGTTTTTCCTAATGCAACTCACTGGGTGGGCGAAACGCAATGGAATAACTTTTTGAATCCGAATGTGAGAGAGGGCGATTCTTATTTTTCTGAAAACATGATTCCAATTCAAGAGGCGGGTAAGCTGAAATTGGTTTCCGAAAATCAGTTTGTTTGTCCAGAAATTGAGGTTCGCATCTACAATGGGCATACACTCGGACAATTGGTGAGTTACATTAATTTGGGCGAAAAGACTCTGGTTTATGTAGGCGATGTAATTCCATTGGCTGCAAATGTGCCACTTGCATGGATTTCGTCGTATGATATTTTTCCAATTTCCGCTATGGCTGAAAAGAAAATCTTGCTGGATGAAGCTGCTGAAAAAGGTCAGATTTTGTATTTTGAGCACGATGCTTTTACTGAATGTTGCACCGTGGTGGCGCAATATAATAAGCATAAGGTGGATAAAACATTGACTTTTGAGGAAGCAATTCGCTAGTCGTTTACCAATAAGAAGAGAGAATCGGGCAGATTCTCTCTTCTTGTTTTTATCCTTAACTTCTCTTTTTTGTTAATTCAATTGTCACTCTATCTACCTTACCTCCAAGGGGTGGATTTAATTTCGATAGTTTTACTTCCAGACTGTGAATTTGTGGAAAATCGACCATGAGATTATCTAAAATTCGCTGACCAACATGCTCTATCAATTTCGATGGCATTTCCATTTGACCTTTAATCACATCGTACACAAGTTGGTAATTTAAAGTGTGCTCCAGAGCATCGGTTTTGCCTGGTTTTGCGGTGTCCAATTCCATACTGACGCTTACAACAAACGTATTTCCAAGTGTTTGTTCGTGCTCCAGGCAACCATGAAAGGCGTGGAACTCCATATTTTCAAGAATAATTTTTGCCATAAAATAGAATTTTTTTTAATGTGTTTTCATTCAGCCAATTAGACTTTCAAAATCACCATCGCCTACAAAAGTACGGATTTTGTCTCCCGTTTTTACTTGTTTTGCTGAAGTAATTCGTTTTCCATTGAGGGTGGTAATGGTATATCCATGTTTCAATAAAAAACTTGGCGAATGTGTTTCAATATTTTTTTCGAGCATGACCAATTTGTTGGTTTGTCGCAATAGTTGCATGCGAACGCTTGATTTTAATCGGCTCTTTTGTCGGTCAAGAACATAATTTTTTTGAATCACCCAACTTCTGAGGATCTGCTTGATGCGTAATTGAGTTTGATCGATAAAACGACTCTGTGACTCAATTTTTGAGCTGATTAAATTTTGTATGCCTGCAATAATATCTATAACACTGTTTTCGGCTTGCTGCATGTTGTATATCAGAAATTCAGCAACTGCAGTAGGTGTTTTTACACTGGTATGAGCCACCATATCCAAAATGGAAATGTCGCGTTGATGGCCAATCCCAGCAATAATAGGCAGCGGGAACTGAGCACAGTTCAGGGCTAAATCGTAAGAGTCGAAACATGCTAAATCAGTAGTTGCACCACCGCCACGGATAATTATCACTACATCAAATAGGTCAATATTGTCGTAGATTTTTTCCAATGCTTGAATAATGGACGTTTCAGCCTGATCGCCTTGCATAACGGCCGGAAAAAGTTTACTAAAAAAAGCAAAATGTGATGGATCGTTAGTCAGTTGATCGCAAAAATCGCCATAACCAGCAGCTGTTGCCGATGAAATAATGGCTAAGCGCCTGGGTAAGTGAGGAAACTCAAGTTGCTTATTCATTTCCACAACTCCGTCTGCTTCCAGTTGACGAATGATTTTGAGGCGACGTGCTGCCATTTCGCCAATGGTGAAAGTGGGATCAATGTCGCGCACATTGAGACTAAATCCATAAACGCCATGAAAATCAACACTTACAGCCACCAATACTTGTAATCCGGCACGTAACGACTGTCCGGTGCTGCTCTCAAAATATGGTTTAAGCATTCGGTAAGTACTTGCCCAGATGGTAGCTTTTATTTTGGCCAGTAAAGTGTCAGAATTACTGTCTTTCTCAATAAATTCCATGTAGCAATGACCACCCGGATTTTCACGTAATTCACTTATTTCTGCGCGTACCCACACCGATGAATCAAAGCTGGTGCGTATAGTGTCCTGCACTCTCGAAGTAAGTTCTGAAAGGGTTATAGAGGTCATTTCTTCTTTTTTTTGTGTTAATTGCGATCTTGTCTGATTGTTATCTTTTGGGTTTCATTTTTCCCATTGCCCGAAACGTTAATCAGGTAAATGCCGGTTGAGAAATTTTTGACAGATATGACCGAAATACTTTCACTTGTCTGTTGCTCAAGCAATGAAATTCCTGTCAGAGAATATACCCGAACTGTTTTCGTACCTGTATTTTCTCTGTTTAAAAATAGAATATGAATTGTTTTATCCTGAGAATTATAAGTTATTCCAAAATTAGTTGCGTTGATTTTAGTCAATGAATTCAATGTCGGATATTTGAGCGCATACTCAAAATTTGGAATCCCGTAGCCAAGTTGAGCGGTGGGCGAACTGTATAAACTTGCACTCAGAGTCAATGCTTTTCGTACCGATTCAACATCGCGTGGAGCATTTCGTTCTTTGTATCCTTGCAGCAAACAAGCAATCATGCCTGCCATTAACGGTGACGAAAAGGAAGTGCCGCTACCGTTTGTTGGGATTCCGGTTGTTGAAACAACGGCTGTTGAACTTCCCATGGCACTTATTTCTGGTTTTATTCGTCCGTCTGAACTTGGACCGTAGGAAGTAAATGAGCTTGGGCTTCCGGTTGATGTGGTTGCTCCGATTGAAAATATACCATCGGCATCAGCCGGAGCTCCTATATAATGCCAGGTTTTACCTCCATCGTTTCCGGCACTATTGCACACCATAATTCCTTTTTTTGAAGCTATGTTAGCCGCCCGACTAGCTCGTGAAACCTTTCCGTTCATATCGGCATACGTGTAATTCATGCTTGCATCGTCAAATTGCGTGTATCCAAGCGACGAATTTATCACATCTACCCCAACACTGTCGGCAAATTCAATGCCCGCTGCCCAAAAATCTGTCTCAACCAAATATTCCGTTGGTGCGTATTCTGTTCTGATCAACCAAAATGATGCATGGGGAGCAACTCCCAGAAATTGTCCGGATAAATTGCCAGTCATTATGGATAATACATACGCACCGTGCGAGTCGAGTGAATAAACATTAGCGGTTGGCTCTGCAAAATCTTTTGTTCCCAATAGTCTGTTTTGAAGTCGTAAACTATCAAATGCTGGATTTACGTCAGCGCTATTGAATCCTGCATCCATAACGCCTATAACTATTCCTTTGCCTGTGTATCCGGCATTGTGTAAGTATGCTCCGTTTACCTGATTTATTTGCGTAGCGGCTGACCCATAGTTGAAAACCGCTGTTTCTGTTTTTATTTTAGCTTGTATGGCTAAGGCTCCGGCTCTAAGACCTGTGTACTGTACTTTTGTTACAAATGGTAATGTCCGAATCAGACTCATTTTCGATGTGTCTGAAAGTATTACTGTAGCGCCGTTCAGCCATTTACTCTTGCAATAAACATGTATTCCGAGATTTTCAATTTGAGCAATATAGCTTGGATTTACAGGTAAGTCAGTTGAGTCAATTGCTATTCCAAGTACTTGTCTCCGGTCAATTGCCCGTGGAGAAAGATAGGCTGTTGGAGTTGATAATGAATAAGGTGAGCTATTTTTATTTGCAAACTGAACGTAGAAAAAGTACCCCGTAGTTGCCGACAGAAAGGAACCCGGAGCAAAGGCCACTAAAATAAACAGAAACAGACGGAAACTATTGTTGGCAATCTTTTTCATCATTACAAACATGATTTATTACAAAAATACAATAATTTGTTGAACGTCAAGTTTTGCCCTGAAGTTTATGCTGTGATTGAGAAATGGTAAATTATAATTTTATGCCCAATGCCCAATCAAACTATCCTTATTTCTTTTTGATAGAAGTATATTTTCTTTTTCTAATCACTTGATATCCAATTCCAAAAATAATGATCAAGGCTATAGGAATCAGCGTGTTGATTAGTTGCCAGATTAAGCGTTCATTGTTGGTTATATTCTTGTTCAATAGCCTTAATTTCAGTGTTCGGTTGCGCAATTGCATCCACCCATCGTTATCGGTAAGGTATAAAATGGCATTCTGAATAAAGTCTTTATTTCCGTATTGCTGATTGGTGTAACGGTCAAAACCAAGTGGTACGATGGTGCTGTCCTTGGCGCTGGCTCTTTCATTTCGGATGATATCGCCGTCAGCTACAATTATCTGTTTTGAAAACAAGCTTTTATCGCGCTTAGACAGAACTCCGGTCATTCCTTTAGGAGTCATTCTGTTTGCAAAATCAGAATCGAAATTTCCTTCCATTGCAACAGCTACAGGCACATAGCCCAGGTTAAAGTACGCTTTGTCGCTGGCTTTAGGTTGCTGGCTTAAGTCGATAGTAGTTGGTGTTCCAACAATATGTGTATTGTCTGATGTGGCTAGAAGTAATTGAGATTTCACCTTTTTGTTCTCGCCAACAATATCAATTCCGGAGCAAAATTCGGAGCGAACCTGCGTAATGTTGCGGGTTACCGGATGTTCTGGTGAGGTGAGCAATAGTGGCGCGTAAAACCATGGGATCGCTTCAAATTGTGGTGTTGTACCTACTGGAGCAATATTTACCGGAACAGAAGCGCATTGAACGTCTTGCAGCAATACCGGATTGATACGAACCCCATAGCGAAATAACTGATCGCTGAGATTTACATCCAGTTCCATAGCTGGCGAAAGTCCAATGGTTGACAGGTTTTCTTTTGCAATGCGAACGCCATCAATAAGCCAGAGCACATTGCCACCATTCATAATGTATTGATCAATAATGAATTTGTCCGACTCACTAAACGGTTGAGTTGGTTTGGCAATAATGATGGCCTTGTAGTCTTTAAGTATGGCAGCATTGTTTCCTAAAACTCCTCTATCAATCTGAAAATAGCGGCTCAATGATTTGCAAATATCATAAGTTTCGGGTTCAGTCAGTTCACCATGACCTTCGATAAACGCAATTTTTCGGACTTCGGCGCTTGTAGCTCTTCGGATGCCATCTGTAATCTCAAATTCAAGGTTTTCAATGGAGATATTGAGATTTTCTTCTCCTGAATTTCCCAGAATATTCTTAAGCAGGCAAACTGCCACTTTTTTTCCATTACTGCTAATTTCAATCCATGGAAAAATTACTTTCTGTATTGATTTTCCCTCTTTATCGCGCTCATAAACGGCTGTAGGGGCTAATCCACGACTTGCAAGTTCGGTGTATTTTTTTTCTCTTTCGTCCGGTGTGTCGGCTAATGAGGGGTTTATGTAGTGTACGTTTACGGTTTTGTTGGCATAAACCGACAATTCGTCTAGCAATTCGGTTGTTGATTTTTTTAAACGTTGAAAACCCGGATTCAAATCTCCATCCAGATAAACTATCACTTCAACTGGATTTTCGATGCCCGACATTAAGCTTTTAGTTTGGTCCGAAATGCTGTAGCGTTTGTCAGTTGTCAGGTCAATTCGGAAAAAAGAGAGGAATGATAGGCCTGTGAGCAGCATTAATCCGCCTATAATAACAATAATCCGCGTGTTTCTAATTTTCATTTTTGGGAGAATATATCTATTGATGTTGAATTGGAATAATTTGAGATAAGAAACTTAAGTTATTCTAATGCTAAAATTATATTCCGATTTTCAGACTACAAAGATAATCATTTTAGCTACATGCTAACTTTCAAAAATGATGATAATTAAGCTCCATTTATAAGTGTTTTATTGTCATTGATATGCATGATAACTCACAATTGACATAAGTGTTTATTTGTCTTATTTACAATGGTTTTAATGGCTACGTTTAAATTGGTTATGTAGATTTTATTGTTTAATACATAAAAAAATGTATTTCTATTTTGCAATTGTTTTGCAACTTGAATGGGTGGATTAATTTTATTATCTTTGCCAATTCATAAGGTGAAACTGATAAAACTGCTGATAATTATGGCAACCAACACCTTGTGGGCATGTAAAAAAATATTTAGTTGTGCTGTGGTCTGTATTTATGACTTTATGGCAATGTTTTTGTTGTTCGCGGCACGTAACTATTAAAAAAATCCTTTAAAAATGGGTAAAATAATTTCATTAGCAAATCAAAAAGGTGGAGTTGGTAAAACCACAACAGCCATAAATTTGGCGGCGTCTCTTGCTACGCTTGGTAAAAAAGTGTTATTGGTTGATGCAGATCCACAGGCAAATGCGTCTTCCGGTTTAGGTATTGATATCAGGACGCTGGAGTTTACCATTTACGAATGCCTTATTGATAATGTTCCTTCAATTCAAGCTATACACCCTACTGATATTGAGAATTTATTCATATTACCATCGCATATCGATTTGGTTGGAGCTGAAATTGAAATGCTGAACATGGATAATCGTGAGCGGGTTATGCAGAATCTACTAACTCCGCTTAAATCTCTTTATGATTATATTTTGATTGACTGTTCTCCATCGTTGGGGTTAATAACAGTGAATGCGCTTACAGCATCTGATTCGGTAATTATTCCGGTACAGTGTGAATACTTTGCATTAGAGGGAATCAGTAAATTATTGAATACTATTAAAATAATAAAAAGCAAGCTCAATACTACACTTGAAATTGAAGGTTTTCTGCTTACTATGTACGATAATCGTCTCAGATTGGCCAACCAGGTGTATGCCGAAGTGAAAAAACATTTCCAGGGTATGGTTTTTGAAGCTGTTATTACTCGTAACGTTCGTTTAAGTGAAGCTCCCAGTCATGGTAAACCAGTATTGTTGTATGATCCGGAATCAAAAGGCTCATCAAACTACATGGATTTGGCCAAAGAGCTTATTGCAAAACACAAATAATTGATCATTGAAATTATGGCAAAAAATTATGGTTTAGGTTTAGGCAGAGGTTTGGATGCGCTAATTGATACGGAAACTATCAGCACTAGCGGCTCATCATCTATAAACGAAGTGGAATTGAATTTGATTTTTGCAAATCCAAATCAACCCCGCACACATTTTGATGAAGATGCGCTAACCGAGTTAGCAACTTCCATTCGTGAATTAGGTGTAATCTCGCCTATTACTTTGCGCAAAAATGACGATGGAACTTATCTGATTATTGCGGGTGAACGTCGTTTCAGAGCATCGAAACTTATTGGTCTGAGTACCATTCCGGCATACATAAAAACTGCTGAAGACGAGCAAGTTATGGAAATGGCGTTGATTGAAAATATTCAACGTGAAGACTTAAATGCCATTGAAATAGCACTGACTTTTTATCGTTTGATGGAGGAATATAAGCTTACTCAGGAGCGCTTGAGCGATAGAGTCGGTAAAAAACGTGCAACTATTGCCAATTATCTCCGACTTCTACGGTTGCCGGCTGAGATTCAGATGGGAATTAAGGATAAGAAAATTGATATGGGTCATGCTCGTGCTATTTTGGGAGTTCCTGATCCTGCGGTTCAATTGCATTTATATGAGTCAATTTTATTGAAAGATCATACAGTTCGTAAAGTTGAGGAGCTTGTACGTCAGTACCTGGAAACAGGAACTCTTGAAACTCAATCAAAGCCTTCACCTAATCCGGTGAGTGCACTTCCAGAGTTAGAGGATTTAAAAACACAGTTGAACAAAGTTTTTGGTACTAAGGTGCAATTTTCGTGTAATCCAGCAGGTAAAGGCAAAATTTCAATTCCGTTTTCTAACGATGAGGATTTGGCTCGTATCATGGAATTGTTTGATAAAATTTAATGAGACTTTTGGTGAATAAATATCCGGGTATAGTTCTGTTGTTTTTCTTTCTGATGTCATTTGGTGTAAAATCTCAGGTGGTTTCGGATAGCAACAGAGTGCTGCTTGATACAACTAAAGTGAATGGTGCTATTTATATTGCCGGAAATAAGGTGATAAAATTAAATGACTCATTGGCGGCGTTGCAACCATTTAAGCCTGACCCGGTTAAAGTTGTTTGGATGGCTGCCATTCTTCCCGGTGCCGGACAGATAATGAACCATAAGTATTGGAAACTACCTATTGTTTACGGTGGTTTTTTGGGTTGTGCCTATGCTATAACATGGAATGGGAGTAAGTATCAGGACTACCGAACTGCCTACCGCGATATTATTGATAATGATCCTACTACTAATACCTTTTTAGAAATAATTCCTAAAGGATTAACGATTAATAGTCCTCAAATTAACGGTATTGCCGGTTGGACAAAAACGCTGAAGGCCAAACAAGATGCTTTTCGCCGTTATCGCGATTTGAGTATAATTGTAACCATTGGAGTTTATGCACTCACCATAGTTGATGCGTATGTTGACGCACAGCTTTACGACTTTGATATAAGTCCTGAATTGTCATTCCGTTTCCAGCCTGCATTGTTGGAGAGTTCTCGCGGCACAGGTCGAGCGCTTGGAATGCAATGCACTTTTAATTTGAAATAGATAAAAATTTGATAATGAGATTTAAAACCATTTTTTTAATAGGTTTATTTTATATATTTAGTAATACATGTGGTTTTTCTCAGACAAATGCGAAAAATGATTTAAAAACTGGTGATATGGACACGATTATGTCCGTGCCGAGCGATTTTGACAATGCGCTTGACTTAATGACCAATTCATGGATTATTCAGAGAGCTCAAAAATCCAATTGTCAATCAAGTGATGATGTTCCGGTAGCAGATTCTATTAGTAAAATGAGGTTGTCTAAAATGCCTTGTTTGATGGAAATGCCGTATAATTCTACTGTTCAGTCTTACATTGAGTTGTATACAGTTCGTAAGCGTCATCAAGTGGAGTTTATGCTTGGAATGAGCGAGTATTACTTTCCGTTGTTCGATCAGGTTTTAGGTGCTAATAATTTGCCACTTGAGCTAAAATATCTTTCAATTATTGAATCGGCGCTTAATACTACTATTGTTTCGCGCATGGGTGCTGCCGGTTTGTGGCAGTTAATGATTGGTACTGGTCGGATGTATGGTTTGGAGATAAATAGCCTGGTTGATGAG
>Ga0302215_10001401_pt1 | contig 17249 bp, 14 predicted proteins | sample II_Fen_N3_1_FD_194580 | JGI IMG/M metagenome (GOLD analysis project Ga0302215, IMG submission 194580) | Peat permafrost microbial communities from Stordalen Mire near Abisko, Sweden - II_Fen_N3_1 | ecosystem: Environmental > Terrestrial > Soil > Wetlands > Permafrost | place: Sweden: Abisko...
TCTGGACTCTCAGCGCCACGCTCAAGCGGGTGAACACGGCCCAGCTTTACAGCGTGCTCGGGCCTTTGCTGCTCGATGGCCGGGCCGAATTAAGCGGCCAGGGCGCAGCCACGCAATTCGACGCCAGCCTTCAGGCCGCAGGCAGCGCGGGCAAGCCGCCCGCCGCGTCCAGCGCCTCAGCATCAGCATCAGCATCAGCATCAGCCGCATCTTCCGCTTCGGCCTCCACTTCCGTCCCGGCTTCGGCTTCGGCTTCCGGCCCGAACCGGCTGCTGACGCAGCTCGGTCTGCGCGACGCCAGCGCCACTGGCAATTGGAACCCGCAACTGGCGGGCGGCACGCTGGCGTTGTCAACCCTGAAAATCCGCACCGCCGAGGCTGAACTGAGCGGCCAGCTTGAGCTTCAGCCCAGCGCCAAAAGCGGCCAGGGCCAGCTCGCCTTGACCGCGCCCGGACTGGACGCCAAAGTGACCGGCCAGTTGCGCGAAACCAGCGGCGGCGGCGAATTGAGCCTGCATGGCCGCGACGCCGCCCAGACTCTGCACTGGCTGCAGACACTGCCCGGCCTGCCCGCCGCACTGCGCGGTGCCTCGGCCAGCGGCGGCGCTGAACTGCAGGCCAGTTGGCAAGGTGGCTGGCAAGACCCGGCGCTGCAAGCCAAGCTCGACTTGCCATCGCTGGACTGGCGGCCCGCCGCCAAGGCTGCTGCGCAGGCGCGAACGCGGACCCCGACCCTAGCTTCGGCTGACGCCGCCACGTCAACAGCGACAGCCACGCCGCCCAAGCCCGCCCCGGCCAGCACCAGTCTGATCAAAATCCGCGCCCTGCAAGCGACGCTGTCAGGCCGCCTGAGTCAGGCCCAGTTGGCCGCCCAGGGCCGGGTTGAACTGGACCAGCGCCGCCTGAGCTTGCAACTGGCCGCCAGCGGCGGGCGCCTGAAGCCTGCCGCGCCCGGCCCCGCCGCGTGGAAAGGTCTGCTGGAGCAATTGAGCCTCAGCGTCGAAGACCCGGCGCTAGGCTCCGGCCCGTGGCGACTGGCCACCAACGGCGGCGTGCCATTCAAATGGACGCCGGGCAGCGCAGGCGGCGCTTTTGAAAGCGGCGCTGGTCAGGCGCTGTTGAGCGCGCCGGTTGGCAAGACGCAGGCGCCCACCCGGCCCCAAGCATCCCCGTCCCAAACCGCACCAGCCCAGCAAGCCCAAGCCCCGGCCCACACCCCGGCCACGCTGGCCTGGCAGCCGGTGCGCTGGCGGGCGGGCGAGCTCATCACCGCAGGCAAGCTCACCGGCCTGCCGATGGCCTGGATTGAATTGGTCGCCGGTCCGCAACTGGCCGGTGCCGGTCTGGGCGGCAACATGGTGTTCGACGGCCAATGGGATGCCGTGCTCGGCAACACCCTCAAGCTCAAGGCCAGTCTGGCACGCAGTAGCGGCGACATCACGGTGCAGGCCGAGGGCGCGCAGGGCAACTCGATGCGGGTGGCCGCTGGCGTCAAACAGGCCAGCGTTTCGCTCGAAAGCGTCGGCGACGCCGTCAGCCTGGCCTTGCGCTGGGACAGCGAGCGTGCAGGCAGCGCCGAGGGCCAGCTCAAAACGCGCCTCGCGCGCATCCCCGGCGCCGACGGCCAAAAAAGCTGGGGCTGGCCGCTGGACGCGCCGCTGAACGGCCAGTTGCGCGCCCAACTGCCGCGCATCGGCGTGTGGTCGCTGCTGGCGCCGCCGGGCTGGCGCTTGCGCGGCTCGCTGGGCGCCGATGTGACCGTCAGTGGCACGCGGGCGGCGCCCAATTTGGCGGGCAGCCTGCAGGCCGACGACATGGCGCTGCGCTCGGTGGTCGATGGCATCGAGTTCGGCCACGGTCGGCTGCGCGCCAGTCTGGACGGCACGCGCATTCACATCAGCGAATTCACGCTGCAGGGCGCGGGCGACAAGGGCACGGGCGGCACCCTGACCGCGCAGGGCGAAGCGGGCTGGATTGACGGCAAGGCGCAAGTCCAGCTCGACGCCAAGCTGCAGCGCCTGCGCGCCAGCATACGCACCGACCGCCAGATCACCGTCTCCGGCGACGTGCAGGCCAGCCTGAAGGACGGGCAAAGCGAGTTGACCGGCAAGCTGCTGATCGACCAGGCGCGCATCCTGCTGCCCGACGAGGGCACGCCCCGGCTCGGCGACGATGTCATCGTGCGCAGCGCCAGCGGAGCGGCCACAGGAGAAAAGGCGCCCGCCCAGACCAGTGGCACGGCCCCCGAGAAGGCCGCACGGCCAGTCAAGCTGGCGGTGCAAATCGACCTGGGCCGCGACTTTCAGATTCAGGGCAAAGGCATGGACACGCTGGTGCGCGGCACCTTGGCGCTCACCAGCACGGCGCAGAACCAGCCCCGGCTGAACGGCACGGTGCGCACCTCCGGCGGCCAGTACCGCGCCTACGGCCAGCGCCTGGAGATTGAGCGCGGCGTGGTGCGCTTTACCGGCGCGCCAGACAACCCGGCGCTGAACATCCTGGCGATCCGCCCGAACCTGACGCAGCGCGTCGGCGTGCAGATCACCGGCACCGCCCTGCTGCCCAGCGTGCGCCTGTACGCCGAGCCGGAACTGGCGGACGCGGAAAAGCTCTCCTGGCTGATTGTCGGGCGCGCCTCGGCCTCGGGCGGCGCAGAAGCGGCGCTGCTGCAACAGGCGGCGCTGGCACTGCTGGGCAGCAAGGCGGGCAGCACCTCGGGCGGGCTGGCGGCGTCGCTGGGATTGGATGAGTTGTCGTTTCGCGGCGCCTCCAGCAATGCCGACGGCAGCGCCAACAGCGGCGCCGTCACGCTGGGCAAGCGTTTTTCGCGTAATTTTTATGCCGCCTATGAACGCAGCATTTCAGGTGCGATGGGCACGCTGTACGTGTTTTATGACCTGTCACGGCGCTTCACGCTGCGCGCCCAGGCCGGCCAGCAAAGCGCGGTGGACCTGATCTTCACCATTCCCTATGACTGAGGGCGTGCAGCGCATACAATTCAGCTTCTTCGCAAGAAGCCCGAAAATAGCCCCCTATCGCCATAGTTCAATGGATAGAACGAGTGCCTCCTAAGCGACTTGGGAGGGTGTCAAACCAAAGCTAAGTTGTTGATTTATATGGAAAGCAGGCTCTGCTAATCCCTCGAAATCCACCTTGATCCAAGGTAGTCTTGGAACAAATTTGGCACACGAAGATGGAAAAATAAGGGCCAGAAACGAAAACAGGTAGCACGTGGCTACCTGTTTTTTTATGTAGTGTCAATCGGTGGTGTCCCCACCAGGAATCGAACCTGGATCTGATTCTTAGGAGGAACCTGTTCTATCCATTGAACTACAGGGACACACGATCAGCCCGCTACTATAGCATGGGTGCGAGTCTTTAGACAAGAAGTGATATACAAGATGGTCAGTCAACAACTTATTTATAATTTGAAGGAAAAGACCAAAGGCAAGTTGTTGATGTCGCCGGAACAACTGTCTGAAGTGATTCCATTTACTTCCAAGCAGCAATCAAAGTTGCGAAAAGAAAACCGTTTTCCGATCCCCTTCAAGAACATTGGACGACTCGTTTACTACTCAATCTATGACGTGGCCAACTTCCTTTTGAATGGTGAAACCACACCAACCAAAGAAGTTCCAGAAGAAGCGCCAGCACCACAGATCACCGTCAAGAAGAAGCCAACCAAGTCAACAGAACCAGTTCATGACCTGTCCCATATCTTCATGCTCAGAGCCTTTGCCAAGTCTTTGGAAGAACGTGCAACTGCTATGCTTTCTTTGGCAGAGAACTTGAACAACTATGCCAACAAGAAAGAAATGATGGAAAGCTTCAACAAGAAGTTTCCAGCGAGACAGTAAAAATCATATGATTTTTACTACAAAAAGTTCACTTGCAACCAATCAGGATAAATTCATGACTACACAAGAATCACTTGTAAAACTATTGGCAAAAATCGCCAAAGCCCAATGGAACTCAAAGACACAGCCTGTTCTATTGAGCAATTTGCCACCCTTATTGGCAGGTGATGCACCAGACTACAAAGATTTTCTCGCTGGAAAGTCTCTCAAACAGTTCATTAAAGAAACCGAAGGAAATGCGGGTAATCAATACACGCTCATTGAACACCCCACTCAGCGAGCAAAACTTGCCATTCTTCCGACTGGGGTCACCTATGATTTTCCAGAAGCGATCACAACGTCCGAGCCAACTACTGCCAATGATCGCTCTTCTGAGAAGGCACTAGTAGATTTTCTCAAGGCACTCAAAAAACTTCCACCTCAAGATATTTCGGATGTCCACATCCCCGTGTCTGTCCTGATTAAGATGATGAAATAAATGAGAATCTATGTTGGTTTAATTTCTTCATCGGCAGAGCTTATTGACGAGTTCAGCAACACCAAAGAAGCTCTTATTCCAAAATCTATAAAGGACAAACTACCAAAACCATGTGAATTCAAATTTGATGCCTTCAATCCCCATAAATCCAAAGGGCATTTCAGTGTAGATAAACATCTTCTTGAAGGAAGTAGGGGTTATGACTATGCCTTGTGCCTTATAGAGAATAATCTTAATTACCTCTGTACGAATCTGCGAAAATCCGTTCTAAGCGCAACGATTAATCCAACAGAGGTAGTCAACGGGAAGACTCACAATTTCTTTTCAACTCGTTTCAACAAGATTTTCAAAGCAGCCATCTTCACAATTGAGAGAATGAGTACTGCGGAAGTTGAGCATGCTATGCGACTGCCAAGCAGAAACTTTGATGCCCCGGAATTGAGGGAGCTATGTCGTGTCTATCAAGAAGATGTTATGGAGGCCGCTTTTCACGACTCAGCAAAGCAGCAAATTGTGGCAGTTGTGAAACGACGGCAACCACGAAGAGAGTCTAGCTTTCAAACAAAATACTTTATCGATGAACGACGGAAGCATTTTGCTTTTGGGAAAGAAGAGCATGAAGTACTCCCAACGGGGGAGCCTCATCAACCCCATTGCGAGCTAAATGGAAATTTCAGATTTGGACGAAAAATTTCAAATAATCGTCACTTCAACGTGAGCCAAGGCGACGGCGATGACACTTTTATCACTGGCGAGTTCCCCAACTGCCATGATGAAATCATTACACCAGCCAAAAATCGTACCCACTTGAACATGTTCAGCAATGACCATTGCTGAAATGAAAAAAGCGGAAATCAAAAAATATTGATTTCCGCTCATGTTCTGGAATCTAAAGTTTACCTTCCGCTGCGGCAATAGTGAGGGTTGCTGCGCTAAAGCTTACGCTTCTGGTGCTTGCCTCAAAACTGAACCAACACGAGTCACCAGCCCGCCCAATCAGCTTAGAAGCTATTGGGATCGCTCCAATGAACGGTCCGCTATCTATAGATAGTTCTTGTACTCTAGCACAAGAGCGAGGAAAAGTCAAGCATGAACCAAGAGTGACATCCGTCAGTCTATGGCGAACCTCAAAACAAAAAGCCAGTCATTTGACTGGCTTTTTTATCGTGCTATTGACAATCCGAAGATTTTGAATATATGTACGATAACAGTTTCTCAGGCTGGCAATTTAATAATATGAGTTTTTGACAGATTGTCAATACCGAATACCAAGAAAATTGCTCAACAAGGAAATGTTGGGCAATTTTTATGCCCAAGTGAAAGATAGGTTGAAGTGTTATATGTCATTGGGCAGTTTGAGTAATCAAACGATTAAAAAGACCCTTTACTCAGCATCGTTCAACTTAGGAAGAAGACAGAAGTTTAAGAATGCTTGTTCTTGGTTGCATAGCGACAAATGAAACAACATAACTTGAGTGATAGGGTATTAATTAGCAACCAGGAAGAATCCTGTGACCCACACAACAAGCAATTTTAAACTAATGGAAGTATTCAGTTAGTAATTTGTGTGACGAAAAGAGCATGGCTCATTAAAGATAGTAATTTGGCGAAAATAATTACAGCGATACGGCATAAGATAAGTCCGAACAGTAGCAGGTGAGAAGCTACTAACAACAGCCAAATGAAAGAGCCCAATAGCACAAGTGCCACTATGCAGATAGTGGAGCTTCTTTCAAAGCTACTACCGGCAGGTTATTCATACCGATCTGCCATAAGCCAGATGTTGGGAGGTGCGAGCAAATATAGGTTTAGGCTTAGTTCTGTAAAAGGAGCGTCCTGGATACCCTGCACCCTACCGTTAGATTGGTAGAAAGAAACCAGGATTCGGAAAGGTTACTAACAACCTTATGGGCCGTTTTCAATTGAATGAAAACACGGCAAAGGCAGAAATAGCACTAGTAAAAAATCAAGAGATTTTGCTAGGTTGCTAGGGATAAGGCTTTGCCGTTTTTCTTTAGAAAAACGCAAAGACTAGGTACTCTATATATAAGATAAATTAATCATCATCCAAGCAAAGATGATGATGACTCAGGCAAGCAAAGAATAACTCGTTAGAGATTTACGAAAGTAAATGGAAAAGGAACGCGCCAAAATTTGACGCAATGAAAAAAATTTCTTATATAGATATGAAAGCAAAGGATCTATATATGAATTATGCAGAGCAAAAGAAATTAACAGCAGCAGCCAATAAATTACTTCGTGGCTCAGGAAAGAAAAATAGCAAGTCCAAAATGGTCATGCTATTTAGAAATTTCCCCAAACCTAGCAGCAAACAGCTACAAAACTAAAAGCACCGTCAGGTGCTTTTTTTACGACCTAACGCGAGACGTTAGGAGCTCACGTGCCACTGCATGTACCTTCTTCACTGACAGGCGTACAGTTCGTTCTATTGGTTGACGACACAAAGAAGTCAATCAAATAAAGCGATCAACTACCAATTCAGCGACTACCCACTTAACACCTACTATGTAGATTGGCTACATGGAAAGGAGGGATTAACTATGACTTAAAACAAAGGAAAATATCATGAACCAACTTAATCTTATCGCAGTCCCTAACGGTGCTTTTACTCTTGAAGAAGCTCTTCAAAATTTATTTATTAAAGAATCTGTTACAAAAATTGTATCTTTTGGAGGCACTACAACAGGAAAAATCAAAGCTTTTCTCACCGTTTATCAAATGATTGATGCTTTGCACCAAATGACTGAGCAAGGCATGGATTTGAGCCTATTGAACTACGAAGTTTTTAGGGACTCAATGAAAGCGACTGTTCATCTTAGCTATGACTCAATCATGAAGTCTTTCACCAACCACGAACGCAAAATGCTTCAAGAGTTGGTTGCAAAAGTTCCAGCACACTAAGCTTCAGCAGCACCAAAAAAAAGGCTCCTACATGGAGCCTTTTTTGTTGATCTCTGCGCTAGTGTCAGTCAAAATCATATGAATTTAACTATCACAACAGCAACATGGCAAAGTCACCCAAAGACATACAACGATTGCAGGTAATCGGTAAGAGCTTGCAGAAGCTACGACTTAAGTCAGGTTACTCTCAAGAGGAAGTTGCAGAACGTCTCAATATCACATCCAAGTCATATGGTGAATATGAACGTGGGGACTCCACTCTTAACATCCTTAGATTGATTCAGATTGCTGAAATCTTTGAATGTGAGCTTGATGAACTTCTAGTTGGTATCAGTTCAAAACCTGATGACCAGGCAAAACATATTGCCAACCTTTTACAAGGAGTTAAGCGAGCCGATAGACTCCACATTGTCAGAATTGTCGAGAAAATATGCCTAATTTCAAAAGGCAAATCAAAAATAGACTCCTAACAGGTGTCATTTTTCTGGGCAGCTTAGTTGCAGAGTAGTGCCCTCATCAATCAAAAATGCATTAGTTAATCGCTGAAGCAACCAGCCTTATATTAATTCTAGCAAATATAATTTTTGAAGCAATAGAACAGATTATTTTTGGTGAAACACTATTGATTTATCTTGGTATTTTCTTATGCTAATAAAAACAAAAGGAAAACCATGAAAATAAATATAAAAAAACTATCAATCCCAACAGTTCTATTTCTTCTTCTGTCCACCTCCTATGCAGCAGAAGATGGCTACTATGTTCCGATTCATAATCTAACGCCAATTATCTACAATCCATTAACAACAAACTACAACCCTGAGTATGACAACTATCCAGGATTGATGGCTACACAAGGCCAAAGAACCAATCAGGCTGTCTCTGGAACTGCTCCAGCCAATGCCAAGTCTTCTCAGATAGCAGAAATTCAGTCCCAAATTTCGGAACTCAAACGACAGAGAAATCTACCTAAAAATGATGCGTTTGCCGTTCCCATGACAGAAGCGTTTACAGCAGCCTCCAGAGCAAAGCAGCTTAATACTGAGATACAAGATCTTGAAGATAGACTTACCACCATAATGACAGGTCAAGCACCGTTGAGAGTGAGAGTGGTAAACCAAGCATCACTTCAACGATCAATAAATTGCTACTCATATGGAATTGGCCAAACATTTACTAGCTGTAATTAATCATCCTAAAAAACAGAAGCACTCAAACGAGTGCTTTTTTATTTCTTCATTTTTTACCCCATCCCTGCGGGAGCACCTGCTTCATTTATGCGTTGCAAAATAAAGCAGGTCGATGAAATTCACTCTTAGAACAAGCGCACGTAGTGGGAACGCTTCGCGGTTCTTCTAATATGTGAGGCCGGGGCCGGCACCAGCCAAGTGCGTTTAATCAGAGACAATTACATCAACAGCACCGGGAAGAAGTCTATTTTTTCTCACCATTTGCAATAGTAAAAGCTTGAACCAAGTCCCTCAAGTCTGCCACTGAAACAGTTAGTTCATTACTGGAATTGAGTTGACTTTTGTCATAGTTGAACTCAACTTTCATTTTTATTCTCATCCAATTTTGTAACGTATTTTGATTTTTTAATCAATGTTTCCTTGATCAATTGCTCTAGATTAGTTCCATTTCTAATTGCATATTCTTCAAGAACCTTGCAGTTTTCTTCACCAATGAACTTGAAATAGACAGCAGCGCGAGCCTTTTTTTTCTTCTGCACGTATTCACTCACTGCATTTCTAACTACCATTCCGAAGTTATCTGACTGCCCCGCATTGATTAAGTAATCATCGATCCACTGAGCATCTTCGTTGCGAATAAATGCAGTTTTTTTCTTGCAACCCTTCATAAAATTCTTCCTGTTTTTATCAACCATATAAAATTTTATTGATAAAACAAGAACCATTCCGAGAATGTCAGCTATCGAGTTTTTTCATAATCGTGGACATTACTTTTTAATTTCGTAAAATTAAGAGTACAGAACAGCAAGACAAACAAACCATACCAGGAGAACCCTGACGGTTCTCCTTTTTATGGATTTGTCTCTTGCTGGGGTTCCCCCAGACCCCTAGTACAAATTACAAAAATAAGAAGGAGAAAATCCCATGAGCAACATAAAAAACGTATCGTCAGAAATAAAATTACACCCAGGTCAAGCTGGTTCTGATGATGATTCCAGACTAAAGAGAACCAAAGTTCTTGAAGTAAATTTATCCCCATTTGAATATGACAACCTCAAAGACAAGTGGAGAGAAACCAACTTTAATTCAATGGCTAAGTTTGCTAGATATAAATTATTTGGTGGAACTGAACACAGAATTGATCTTCATTTTGAGCAAAAAAGAGATGATCGCATTCTTGCTGCACAATATTTATCTGAGTTAAATAGGCAAGGGAAAAATTTGAATCAGATTGCAAAGCAATTAAATTTAAAAACCGATTTCACTAAACAAGAAGTTCAATTGGCTCTCAAAGATTTGAATAAAGCTCTTAAAAGCATTGAAGAAATCAAGGAAGAATTTTTTAATCACAAGAATAAATAAGAGCAGATTTAATGATCAACGCCGTTCAAGGACATCGCACGAACTCAGTTCAAGAAGCGATTAATTATCTAAAAAGTGACCATGACCACAATGGCACTTTTAGAAATGTGAAGCCAAGAGACTTTGCAGGCAGTGCCCTTGATTGCGTTTATGCTGCTGAAACCATCACCAGAAAACATAAGTATGTTTCTGGCTCATTAGCTTTTGAACCAAGTGAACGACCAACTGACAAAGAACTTTTGGCAGTGGTTGAATCATTCAGAAAAACATTCATGGCAGGTCTTGAACATGGAGTCAACTTTGTTGACTACTGGAATATTCATGAAGACAAAAGCCGTATCGAGTTGAACTACGTTATTCCTTTGACTGAATTAACCACTGGTAAAAGAATAAATCCGTTTCCACCTGGCAAAGCAAAGGAGGATTTTAAGGATTCTTTTGACGCCTACATTAATCATCAACTTGGATTTGATCAGGTGGTTCGTGATCCACTTAAATCATCAAATTCAAAATTTGAAGCCAAGGTTTTACCTCACTCCAAATCAAACCTTGCAGAACAGGTTAGAACTACCAAGCCAGATAAAGATAATATTGGTGATAATGTGGCCTATCAAATTCATCAGGGTAAAATTTCCAACAGACAGCAATTGTGCGATTACTTGGAAAATTTTGGTGAAATCACCAGAGTGAACGATAAGTTCATTTCACTGAAAATTCACGGATCACAAAAAGCCTTTCGTTTAAAAGGTCCAGTTTATGAATATGGTGCTGATTTTCAAAAATTGAAACTTGAGTCTGCTACCAAAGAAGCACCACACAGAAAGCAGCTTAATGATTCTGACTTTCAAAAAGTTCGTGACACTCTCAAAAGATTGACTGATTCAAGAAAGGAATTTCATCAGAAGCTGATTGCTACTCCCATGACTGGAAGAAGCAACAGAAACCGTTTGTATGGTGCTAAGGCAATTCCTAAGCAGTCTGCACCAGTTAAAGAAGTTCAGCAGACACCACAGAAGGCCCCTACACAGGTTCAAGCGCCATTGGTGAGCACAGTACCTAAGCAAGCTCCTGAAATCGCTCAGAAGCAGCCTACAGCCGGTCAACCAGGAATGAAGGATTCACCAACTAAAGAAAGTGGTTCCTCTGGATCAATTTCAATGTGCAGCAGTTCAGATTCATCTATTGGAAATCTTCAAGCTCAATTGTCTGATTTGAGAAATCAAATTGCCAATGCCAAAGATCCAGCAAAGGCCCTATCTCTGAAAATTAGAGCAATTAAACTTGAAAACCAGATTGGTGCAGCAGTAGAAGCTGACCGTATTAGAAAGCTCAAAGAATCAGAACGATTCAGTGGCATCAAGAAAAAATATTAATTTAATGAGATTTTCTACAATTTATTTTTTCGTTACTCAGTAACGATTAGCATTTGTGGTAATCATTCCATTCTTGGCTATCTAATTCAAAAGCTGCTGAAATCTTCAAGTCTTCATTTTTAATGAGATTTTCTAACATTTCTTTTTTCGTTACTCCGTAACGAACAGACAACCTATCAAGGGCAAGAGTTGCACCAGTGCTAATCCAAGTATTCAATTGGTGTTCACCATTGTTATCAGGACCAGAAATTTGGCGATTTTTACGATACTCTTTTTGTCGTTCTGCATTAGTTTTAGCCATTTTCATCCTTTGTTACTGAGTAACAGTATAACGCTCGTTACTCAGTAACGCAAGGCAGGCGAAAAAAAACACCCGAAGGTGCTTTCTCATTTATGCATTAGCCCAAAGTTTTGCCCCAATGTCACTATGCCTTAAAGTGGCATATCGTTTCAAAGTGCTCAATTCAATATGGCCTGAAATCTTGCTAATTTCAATGTCTGTCAAATTTGTGTTCACAAAATACCAGCTAACAGCACAATGCCTTAAATCGTGAATCTTGAAATTGGTAACTTTCGCATTTTTACAAATAACCTTGAAACGAGCAGCAAGAACTGAACTTGTAGTCCAGTAATTTCCAAACACGAATGATTGACCATCCTTCTTCAACTTCATAAGCCTGTCTTTAATGAAGTGGTAGAACTCTGGCCTTAGTGGAACTTTCCGATCTTCTGCATTCTTTTTATCAGCAATTTTTGTGTTCTCTTTGGGAACAAAAATGTATGAGTGACTTGGATTTTTTTCATCCAAATGAATTTCATCCCACTTGATAAGAAGACTTTCACCAGCACGCATACACGAATAGTATTGCCAAAGAATAAGACACCGCAACTCTTCGCGCTTCACATACATTTTTTCTGTAGCAGCCAGCAAGCTATCTAATTCACCAGCTTCAAGAATCCGATCCCTTGGAATCCATGCTTTGGGTGGCGAATTCTCATCAAATGGCTTACGGTCAAACATGTAATCATGGTGCTTGGCGTGCCACGCCAGAGAGGTTTTGATAGCGTAATAAAGCTTCCTGATGGTGCTTTCGCTATAGGTCTTTGTGACCATCTCACCAGTTTTCACATCCAAAATTTTATGACCAGCATAAAGCGGACTAGCTTTCTTTTTAGTCGCTTGATCTGGAACTTTTTGTTCCAGTTTGGTTTTCAAATAGAGAGCAAACGTTCCAGACTTAAAATTTCCAAGTGGAACTTTTCCAATCTCCAACTTCAATTTTTCAAGGTCATAGCGCTTGCCCGGTGCAACCGTGTTGTGCTTTAAATATTCGGTGAAAATCTGAGCCAAAGTCATTTTTTTGATTTTGGTGATGTCAACCGATTCACCACGATCAATTTTTGACTTGACTTCACGAATGAATTTTTCAGCTTCTTTTTTGGTCTTGTAGGTCTTGCTGACAGCAACACCAGCTTCTCGCACTCGCACCAAGAACGAGACATCGCCATTCACGCCCACCCGTTCAGTGATCAACTTACCAGCCATCTTCGCCACTCCTTTTAGAACGTCCAAGCTGGAACTTGGAACAAATTTGGAACATTTTGGCTAGGATAGCGTACTTAACCGCTGTAAGTTGTTGCCGTACAATGAATTTTTAAACTTGTTAGTGTTCCCTCCTAAGCGCTAGATACAGGTTCGATTCCTGTTGGCGGTACCAAACTCTCATGTCACGGTGCCTCATACCACCTCAAAACCCGCGCACCTCACAGGTACGGCGGGTTTTTTGTTGTCTCATGCGGTGTCACGGCATATTGAATGCAAACCATGACTGCACCCAAGAATCCCAAACGCAACCATCACCATGTTTGGCAGGCTTACTTAAAGCCGTGGACAACGAACAAAGAGATTTGGTGCCTCAGCGAGGGAGAAGTGGCACTGAAACGAACGAAGTTTATTGCAGTCGACCGAGATTTCTACAAACTACACCAACTCACGCCAACAGACCTCACTCTACTAAAATTATTTATCAGCCAAGGAAATAAATATTCTCAGGAAACCAATCAGCAATTGCTTTATTTAATAACAAGCCCATACGAGGTGGTGAAACACATCCCAAACCTCAGGCCAGCCGCAAAAATTATTCTTGAGAAGTATTCGTTTGAAGTTCTGGAGGACTACCACTCCCAGATAGAGAACTCCTTCGCACCATTGCTGGAGAAGGCAAGGCAAGGAGATCTGAGCTTCTACACGGATGAGAAATGCATTTCCTTCATTAACTATATTTGCACTCAGTACATGCGGACAAAGGGAGTCAAAGAGCGGACAGTGAAAAAATTGGCGGAAATCGGAGCTGGCGATTTTTCCCGAATTTGGAACATCATGATTCACATGTTTGCCACCAACATTGGTACCGGTCTCTACAGTGAACGTCACAAGAGAATATTACAACTCCTGGAAAATAAAAGCAGTGTTCCCTTCATTACAGGAGATCAACCTATCATAAACTTAAAGTCAAAAAATGGTCAATCACCAGACCAACTTTCTTTCTACTACCCAATATCACCAAAATTAGCTATTTTTTTGAGTGATATAGATGAACCACCCATGAATCCAAAAATAGATGAATATGAGGCGACTGAGTTAAATAAGAAAATCAAAGATGCCTCATACCTTCAAGTTTTTGGTGACTCAAAGGAAAGCTTGAGAATTTAACAATTCGTCTTAATAGATAGTGGTTTACCTGAAAATCATCCGAAAAATTAGACACTTTTCTTTTTGTTGGTATTTCTATTGATACTTTTCAAAGTTCAACATCAAGAGAATCTAGTATCTATTCGGGCTACAGCTCGATTTTTGATTCCTGTTGGCGCACCATGTGATCGAATCAGATGGTCTCGATAATTTTTAAAACCCGCGTACCTCATCGGTACAGCGGGTTTTTTGTTGCCTCATGCGGTGTCACGGCCTGCCGTGACGCTGAGTGCCTTACAGGCGACTGAGCAGTTCGGCCTTCTTCGCGGCGTATTCCTGCTCGGTCAAAATTCCCCGACCTTGCAGCGCGGCGAGTTTTTCCAGGCTGGCAAAAATGTCGCCGTCGCCACCGGAGTTGACGGGCGCGTTGCTGCTGTAGGTCGGCGCGTTGTTGTAGCCGTTGTTGTTATTGACCGGCGCGAAGGATTGCGCGGGCTGAACCGGCGCCACAGGCGCCACACCGTTGACGCTGACCACGGGCAGGCGCGACAAATCGACATAGCCGTACTGGCTGGAAAACGACGGTGTCGGGCTGCCGCTTTGCTGCGACACGCCGCCGATCTGGTGATCGAGCGTGTCGTAAATCGTCACGCCGCCGTTGGACTCCATCGCCAAGCGGTGCGCCTGCGAGAACCAAGCGTAGCGCATGCCGTTTTGGCCGCCCGAGCTGTTTGGGAATTTCAGGTCCGGCCCCCACCAGTCCGGCGGTGCCGGGGCGAACAGGCTGTTCGGGCTGTTCGGGTTGTTCGAGCCGCCGGACGAGGTGCCGCCCCAGCTGTTGACGGACGTGTTGCCGTTTTGGCTCTGGCTCTGAAAGCTGCCGGTGCGGATCATATCGGGCTGGCTGGCCACCAAGCGGGCCAGTTCGGCGCACAGGTTATCAACACGGCCCTTGAGGTAGTTGTTGAACATGTCGCCGATCATCGTCATGCCGCCCTGCATCCACTGGCCGGAGCCGCCGAATTCGGGGTGGCTGAACTGGGCCATGCTGCCGTTGCCGTTGATGACGGACTGCAGCATCGACAGCACGGCGTCAAAGCTAAAGCCGTGGCGCTGGGCCACGTCCTGGATGGCCTGCTGGCCTGCGGGGGTAAGTTGTGGCATGGGATGCAATCTGTAAAGGTGAAGGGTGAAGCCCGGCAAGCAGGCTGAACCTTGGACTTTAGCAGGCGCCCATGCATCGATTTACCCTTCTTGCGCGGAAAGCCCCACGTCCTTCAGGGCGGGGATGCAGAGCACGGACACCGAAGGTGTCCTCGGCTGCTGTCAATAAGTCAAACCGATGATTAAAATTCCAGCATGCAGCGTCTCCAGGCTTTCAAGTTTGAACTCATGCCCAACGGCGGGCAGGCGCGGGACATGCGCCGCTTTGCGGGAGCGTGCCGGTTTGTGTTCAACAAAGCCCTGGATTTGCAACAAAAAACCTACGCATCTAAAAAGAAACAATTGAGTTTTGCGCAACTGTGCAAACACCTTGTTGCGTGGAAGCAGGAATTTGCGTGGCTCAAAGAATCGCCCTCGCAAGCCTTGCAGCAGTCGCTCAAGGATTTGGACAGGGCGTACCAAAACTTCTTTGCCCAACACGCCGCCTTTCCAAAGTTCAAGAAAAAAGGGCAGCAAGAAAGTTTTCGTTTTCCGCAAGGCTTCAAGATTGACCAGCCCAACAGCCGAATTTTCCTGCCCAAGCTGGGCTGGATGCGCTACCGCAACAGCCGGGACATTCTGGGCGTTGCCAAAAACATCACCCTCAGCCAATCAGGCGGCAAGTGGTTTGCCAGCATACAAACAGAGCGCGAAGTCGAACAACCTGTCCCAACAGCCACCAGCGCCATCGGCATTGATGTTGGAATTGCCCGCTTTGCCACGATGAGCGACGGCAATTTCATTGAGCCGCTAAACAGCTTCAAAAAGCATGAAAATCGCTTGGCGAAGTACCAGCGGCGCATGAGCCGCAAAGTCAAGTTCAGCAAAAACTGGCACAAAGCCAAGAGAAAAGTTCAAAAAGTCCACGTAACCATAGCCAACACCCGCAAAGACTTTCTGCACAAAAAGACAGCTGAAATCAGCAAAAACTTTCGCGTGGTGGCTGTCGAAGACTTGCAGATCAAAAACATGAGCAAGTCCGCAGCGGGCACGGCAGACAAACCGGGGAAGAATGTGGCCGCCAAATCCGGGCTGAACAAGGCGATTCAGGATCAGGGCTGGTTTGAATTCCGCCGCCAGTTGGAATACAAGCTGAACTGGAACGGCGGGATATTGATCGCCGTGCCGCCTCAGTACACCAGTCAAACCTGCCCCTGCTGCGGCCATATCGCCAAAGAAAATCGCCAGACGCAAGCAAAGTTTGAATGCGTCGCGTGTGACTACGCGAACAACGCCGATGTCGTCGGCGCAATGAATATTTTGGCGCGGGGATACCGCGTTGCCGCCTGTGGAGAGGACGGCTCTGGCTCGGTTCGCAAGAATCGAACGAAACCAGTCTCAATGAAGCAGGAACCCGCCGAAGCGACTTCAGTCAGTGCAATGCTGGTCGAAGCGCCGTAGGAATCCCCTCCCTAAAGGAAGGGGAGGATGTCACATCCCGTATTTTGTTTTGGCGTCACTCAGGCAGTTGTCCTTCGGCACGCCAGCCAAACTGTCGCAGCGTTCCTTGGCCGCCTTGTAGTCAGCTTCGCGCGTCTGGGTGTTGGCGTCCTGCCTGACCTCGTTCATTTTTTCAGCTTTATCTTTCGTGGTGTCAGACGAGGCTTTGACAACTTTGGCGTCTTCCTTGGCCTTCACATAGGCGGCTTTGGCATCTTTGACGCACACATCCTTGGGATTTCCCGCCAGATCATCACACTTTTCCTTGGCGGTGTCGTAGGCTGCATCGGCCTTGGCCATCGCCACTTTCTGGGTGTTTTTGGCGCTGGGCTTGTACTGGGCTTCGAGTTCGGCCTTGGCGATTCTTTCGCTGCCCTTGGCTTCGGACACACAGATGTCCTTGGCGTTGGCTTGAAAGGCCAAACACTTGTCACGGTTGACCTTGTAATCAGCACTGATCTGATCTTTCTGCATCTTGTATTCAGCTTTGGTCAACGCCATGACGTTGCCGACAAATGCACAAGAAATGGCAGCACTCAGCACGAGAAATCTGGTTTTCATCACAAATCCTTGGGTTATTTTTGAATAAGGGAAAGAGTCAAAATGCGGCCAGTAAAGTGGACCCCATATTCCAGACACCAGTTTAAGCAAGACACTGTGGAAGAAATGGGGCCAATCATGAGTGAAACGAAAAAGCGCAAAGTCCACCCGCCGGAGTTCAAGGCGAAGGTGGGA
>Ga0302215_10001403_pt1 | contig 17231 bp, 18 predicted proteins | sample II_Fen_N3_1_FD_194580 | JGI IMG/M metagenome (GOLD analysis project Ga0302215, IMG submission 194580) | Peat permafrost microbial communities from Stordalen Mire near Abisko, Sweden - II_Fen_N3_1 | ecosystem: Environmental > Terrestrial > Soil > Wetlands > Permafrost | place: Sweden: Abisko...
CAGATGACAACAAACGACTACCTCAAGGTCGGTGGCAGTGGCACAGTGTCAAATCTCCAGCACGACGGTTATTTTGGTCTAACAGGGACTCCGGCCCAAAAATTCTTACAGTACGATGGGGTCGCGACATATTCGTCGAATTACATTGTTATGAATTGTTCATGGTCTGGCACTTCGTCTAACGGCGGCAACCCGGTCATTACAATACAAACTTATTGGCTCAACGTGTGGCCAAACGCGATTCAAGATGGAGTTGATGGAACTACAACCACCAACTTAGTAGTATCGTCTCCAGCTACGACCTACTTGGCTAATACTTGGGGAACACCTACAGTCGGCGTAGCAGCCGCGTTGTACTAACATTATCTTAGGATACGCGGCTAGCCGCGTATCTAATGGATATGCTGCAGAAAAGATTGCTATACCCAGCAATGCAGCATAAATTATAGTATGACTCATGAAATTTCAGTACCACCAAACCCAACATCTGTTGATTCGCTCCGCACATTAGCAGAAACTCGATTCGACCACACACTGTATCGAAAGAACCTCCGAGAACGAATAGAAGGTCAGCTATCTGTGGCCCACAACGGCGGGCTATTCAAATCTACCCCCGAACTCATATCGTTCCTTCATTGCTGGACTGGCGACGATATTGTTATTGAAGACTCGTACCACAATCCGATCCGTATCAATCGCTCTGCCTTACTTGCTGAGCTCAAGCAAGCCTATCAATTCGCTATGAACGCCTGGCTTGTAGATTTTGACGCTAGCAAGAAAATTCGAAAGATCCCACGTGACTAAAGGCATACTAATCTTTGCGATCAACTCTACCTTCGACTATCTATCTGCTGCGGAATTCGCTGCGAAACAAGCTAAGAAGTATCTGCACCTACCCGTTACGCTAGTTACTAACGCGCCAGTCACGTCTACTGTGTTTGACACTGTTATCACTATCACCGACGATTCTTCTACTACTCGCAACGTGATCACCTCAACGGGCACGTCCACTACGCAATGGTTCAACGAAAGCCGCATACGCGCCTATGATCTAAGTCCATACGATCAAACACTGCTCATCGATGCTGATTTTTTCATGTTTAACAACTCACTAGCACCGATCTTTGACACCGATTCAGAAATAGCCTGCTACAACGAAATCAACGACGTTACTAGCACCTACCCTAGTCAAATCCGGCTCAATGAAATCTCTATCCCTATGCAGTGGGCTACAGTTTTGTATTTCAAAAAATGCCCACTATCAAAAGCAGTGTTTGACTTCATGCAGTTGATCAAATCAGAGTGGAAATATTACTCTATTTTGTATCACTTCAGGAATCACAACTTTAGGAATGATTTTGCACTCAGTATAGCCCTACAGGTTTTAACTGGATATTCGACGTCAAATTTCAACAGATTACCAGGTAAACTGCACTCAATCTTCAGTGATGTAGACGTTATTTCAGTGAATGATAACACTGAAGTCGTGTATGCTTGGAACCAGCAAGTCAATAAAATAACAGGGACGAACATTCATTGTATGAATAAAACAGCTATGGAGAAATTCTATGCGTAGACCAGATAGTTTCAAAGAGCAGAAAGGGTTCTTCACCTTTGCACAAAATAACGATACCACAGATTATCTGAACCTAGCCTACGGGCAAGCACTGAGCATCAAATGCTCACAGCGAGACGTCACATCATTCGCTGTGGCTGTAGATGAAGCGACGAAAGCCTGCGTCACTGATGCTCACCGTGAGGTCTTCGATTACATCATCGACATACCAGAAGACGCGGCGGCCGCCGACGCCTGGAAGATGAAGAATGAATGGAAAGCATGGTGGTTGACCCCGTTCAAGGAGACGATGAAGTTAGAGTCCGACATCCTGTTCACCGATTCGGTTGACCATTGGTGGACCGGTATGCAGCAGACAGAAGTCTGCCTGACCACTACGATCCGCAACTACGAAGGTTCTCCATCCTCCTGCCGTGCCTACCGGAACCTGTTCGACGATAACCTCCTACCTGATGTCTACAATGGCGTGATGTATTTCCGCTATGGCAAAGAGAGCATGAACTTTTTCGTCTACGCAAAATATGTCTTCGAGAACTGGGAGGTAGTGAAGAATAACCTTCTTCGGAACTGCCACGACGACGAACCGACCACCGACGTCGCCTATGCTATCGCTGCTGTGATGCTCGGAGAAGATCGCTGTACCAACCCGACCTTATCATACCCGACCTTTACCCACATGAAAGGGGCGATCAACGGATGGGGGACCAACACTGACTGGACGAAGACCGTCTACTCACAGATTGACGATGACCTGCATCTAACGGTCGGATTTACTCGACAGCAATACCCGTTCCACTACCACTCTAAGAAATTCCTAACCCCGGAGATCATTCGCCGCTATGAAGATGCCTACCACCGAGCCCACCAGTGATCCTCTATTCGCTGCCCTGCAATCACTGACTACACCACCGGTGCCACCCGAGATTACTCATCGAATCTACTACGACGAAGCCACCCGAGAGTGCCTCCGCAAGACCGCAGCCACACAGGCAGATCACGAGCCAGACCCTACACCCGAGCCGTTCGTAATCGTTTCACGCGAGATCTACGATACCGTTCATTTCTGTCCAGCCTTCCGCGTCACCCTCAATCAAGAAATTTCGCTCATACCGGTTGACAACACCGCTACGATCCTGTTACGCTGTAGTGATACTGGCTTCGCGACGATCAAAGATAACAATATCTTCCGCGTCGACGATGCCTACCTTGGCGACACTGACCATTGGGTTATAGGGGATTACGACGATGAGTAAGATAGTAGACATAGCAGATTTGGATTGCGTATTTTTGACATACGACGAGCCAAAGAAAGAAGAGTTTTGGATTCAGATACAAAATATGGTGCCGTGGGCAAAACGTGTCGACGGAGTCAAAGGATCCGATAACGCGCACAAGGCAGCAGCCGCAGCATCCGAGACAGAACGCTTCGTGCTGATCGACGGAGATAATCTTCCTGACGCCGAATTCTTCAACCTGCAGCTTACTTTAGACGCCACGAATGAAGATTGTGCATTTCGTTGGAAAGCACGTAACCACATCAATGGATTGATGTACGGCAACGGTGGGCTATCTTGCTGGACGAGGAAGTTTATCAACGATATGAAAACTCATGAGAATAGCACTGGTGCCACTGATACAGCCGTTGAGTTTTGCTTTGATCCGAAGTATATTCCGATGCATAACTGCTACAGCACAACCTATCCCAACGCCACCCCATTCCAAGCTTGGCGTGCAGGCTTCCGTGAGGGCGTGAAGATGTGTCTCGACCGCGGAGCAAAACCCACCCTCCAAGAATTTAAGGATAAGGTACACGGACGGAACTTCGATCACCTGTGCATTTGGCAGAGCGTGGGTGCTGATGTTGATAATGGCGATTTTGCAATATGGGGCGCACGGTACGGCACGTATCTAACAATGCTTGACCCGCATTGGGATTACCGAGACGTCCAAGACTTTGATTGCCTTGCAGATTTGTGGGACGATACTGAGTTCGACTGGCGTACAAAATACGATGGCTGGTCTGACGCCCAATGCGGCATCTGGAACGGTCTTCAACAACGCCTTACATTGCCGATCGTTGAACTCGACACTGACCAGTCAAAGTTCTTCAAGCATCACTACGCTGCCAGCCACAAAAATCTCGACGTTACGACTACAGAAATATCAGTCATCCGCCGCGTAGAAGGCTGGTAAGATGACTGCTAAGAAAAGCGACTTCATGACTGCTGCGGAGAAGATGAAAGAACTTCTCGGCCCTTCCTTGTGCCTCGCAAAATGGAAACAGGTCAGCCTGCATCTGCCGACTGGGCTCAACAATAGCTGCTACCATCCTCCACTTCACAAAATTCCTGTAAGCTCGCTGAAACGTGACCCGTCTTCCCTGCACAATACTGATTACAAAAAGCTACAGAGACAGCTCATGCTTGATGGGCAGAAGCCAGCAGAATGTTCGTATTGCTGGTCAGCAGAAAATAACAACCAGCTGTCTGACCGACACTATCGTTCTGGCGAACCGTGGGCACTGAAAGACTACGATAAGATTGTGGACTCGACAGGAGACGAGAGTTTCAACCCGTCCTACGTTGAAGTAAATTTCAACCACGGCTGCAACCTAAAATGCTCGTATTGCTCACCGCAGTTTAGCTCGTCGTGGATGCAAGAAGTAGACAAAGAAGGCGGATACCCGACCGCGTCTAATCACAACTCCCCTGAATATTTTGCTGGAGACTTACGCCCTATACCTGCATCACATCCTAACCCATACGTCGACGCATTTTGGGAATGGTGGCCAACGCTGTATCCTGAGTTAGATCACTTCCGCATGACCGGTGGCGAACCGTTGATGGACAAGAACACCTACAAGGTATTTGACTATGTGCTCGCAAATCCATCCCCGAAACTGCACCTCGACGTTACTTCGAATTTCTCAGTTGAACCTGTGCTGTTTGACAAATATTTAGGCTATGTGAAACGTCTATGTAACCGAGATATTTTAGAGCACTTCATGCAATATGTAAGCGTTGACAGCGTAGGCTCGCAAGCAGAGTATATTCGACACGGATTGAATTATGACAGAATGCTGTCTAACGTGCATCGTTACCTTTCTGAAAATGAGCAATGCAATAGTTTGACGTTTATCGTAACGATGAACAACCTGTCTATCACTAGCATCAAGCCTTTGCTCGAAACGATATTAGCATTGAGAAAACAATACAGCAAGACCTATCAACGTGTATGGTTCGATACTCCATTACTGCGCAAACCAGACTGGCAAAGCATACAGATTTTGCCGTATGAATACAGCGACCAGCTTGAAGAAGTAGCAAACTGGATGGAAGAGAATCAATGCACTGAGCAAGACTGGCATAACGGATTTAAGGATTACGAAATTCAACGTATGCGTCGAAATGTCGACTGGATGCGTGAGACATTGCCTGATATTACATTAGCAAGTCATCGTGCTGACTTCTATAGATTCTTCAACGAGCATGATCGCCGTCGCAACACAGATTTCTTAGCAACGTTCCCGGAGATGACTTCATGGTGGAACGAGACTCAGCGTCTTGCTAACGCACAATTCAAGAGGTAACATGTCAAGTAGAAAAGCAAACGAATCGCTCGCACAATACAAGATACGGGTTATAGACCCTATCTCTGAATCCTATTGCGCTGCAAAATGGTTGAATTCGACTATCTGGCTGGGTCACGGGCAAACAACATCATGCCATCACCCAGCAGCGCATAGAATCGACGTTGAAGAAATCAAGACTAACCCTTCTGCTATTCACAACACGCCACACAAGAAGCAAATGAGGAAGATGATGCTTGAAGGCATCCGCCCTGCTGAATGTGAATACTGTTGGAAAGCTGAAGACATGAATCGCGACGTTATCAGCGACCGAGTCTACAAGACAGAAATTCACAGCGAAGAAGAGATAGCCAAGACCGTAGCAATGCCGTGGAATGCAGATTCTGAACTGAAGACATTAGAGGTTAGCTTTGATCGAACCTGTAACTTCGCCTGCTCTTACTGTAACCCAGGATTCAGCACGACGTGGGTTAAGGACATCAAGAAGAATGGTCCGTATCAGAATCTGCTTAGTGATGCTCGTGGTCATTTCATTGATACCTCGCCGTGGGCTGAAAGTCCGTCGAATGAGACCGACAATCCCTACATCCAAGCCTTTTGGAAATGGTGGGAATCTAGCCTGCAAGATAACCTCGAAGAGATTCGCATCACCGGCGGCGAGCCATTGATGTCGAACTCAGTGTGGAAGCTGTTTGACTGGTTTAAGAATCATCCCGAGAAAGCATCACGCCTACGTTATGCAATCAACTCTAACCTGGTGCCTAAGCCAGCGTTACTTGACAAGCTGATTGAAATGAGCCATCATGTGCCTAACTTAGAGATCTACACTAGCAACGAAAGCGTAGGTGCCCAGAGCGAATATATCCGAGACGGAATGGATTACAAGCAATGGCTAGCAAATATTGAGCGTCTAATTGTTGAAGGCAACGTAAAAGAAATTCACGTTATGATGACGATCAACAGTTTATGCTTAGACAGCATCACTAAGTTTCTAAACGACACGTTAATCATCAAACGTAAATATGGCGTAGATTACTGCAACGTGTCGTTGAACATTTTACGATTTCCGAGTTTTCAGTCGTGCGCTATTTTGCCGGAAGCATTGAAGTTGATGTATAAGTACCGTTTACAAATGTGGTTAGACTGGCATGTCACTGAGGATGAGCGTGATATGAATGGCAGATCATTGCTAGTTGAATCTGAGATAGCACAAATACAGCGGCTGATTGATTACTTAGACGTAGTGAAGACTCCTCACAGATATACGTCAGAAACGCCTCAGCTATACAATGACTTCCGTCAATTCTACGAGCAATATGACATTCGTCGAAACAAAAATTTCAGAGAAACCTTTCCTGGACCGTTGACAGAATTTATTGATAGCATCCCCTTAGTCTCAGGTAATGCGCCGGTCGTAGTAAATCCGTTGACTGCTGAAGCCGGCTATGTCAGTGACGAACTCGCTGATGGAAAATAAGGTATGGTGTCCATTACCATGGACTGGTCTGTTCATTGATGAAAATTCCATTAGCCCATGCACCTACGCCCGCCAGAGATTATCTTGCTCGTCAATAGAAGATTACCGATCACATCCGTTCCTTGTAAAACTGAAACAGGATCTAACGGAAGGTACTGCTAATACTATCTGCGAATATTGCGATAACTTTGGCAGCACTGGTCAAGAATTCACTCCGCGGGTTATGGCTCGCAATGCCTTCCTTAAAGAGCGTGACGTTGCTGATATTTATTCTACTGATTTTGAAGTCTGTGAAGTACGGTTCTCGAATGTGTGTAATTTCAAATGCCGCACCTGTTCCCCTATGTCGAGCTCGTTGATTGCAGCCGAGGAACGTAATGCTGGAAAGGAATTGCGTCATCCTATAGTGATCGAATATATGGGCCCGACGTTAGTCGATCAAGTGAAACAAATAGCGGGTGGTTTGAAGGTGCTGAAGTTTAGTGGCGGCGAACCGATCATGATGCCACAGGTATGGGAATTGTTGCATTATCTTATTACAACCGGCAAAAGTCCAGACATTGATATTTGGTACGATACTAACGGAAGCAACCTCACGTTTAAGAACACCTCGATAATTGATTTGTGGTCTAAGTTTAGATCCGTCAACGTTACTGTGAGTTTAGACGCATTAGGCAGCGTTGCAGAGTACTGGAGGAACGGAACAATATGGGACAAGGTAAATAGCAATCTGCGAGCGATGATTAATTCTGGGCTCGCGAATGTTCGAGTAAATACTGTTGCTACCTGGGTTACTGCTTTTCAAATCGCTCCACTTTATCAACACTTAGTAACTGAGTATGGTATTTACCCGCAACTAAGCCGGGTCGACTCGTACAAAAACCTGTTGTCAATCCAGGTGTTGAGTCAGATGAAAAAGGATATGATCTCGAACGAACTACGATTACTACCGGCCGATGATCCAATTCAGCAGGCAATGATTGAAAATCTAATAGAGCACATGAACGCTAAGGATCTATCGCATTTAACGGCTGACTCATTAGCAGAACAATTCAAGCTGGACGCCAGGAGAGGAGAATCATTCTTTGATATTTTCCCTGAACACAAGGATTTACAATGAACAAAATCATCCCGATATGGGAACACGGCCAATTAAGCCCAGACAGTCCAAACAAGGTGTTCTGCACTGCGCCCTGGACCCATACCTATATCTCGCCACAATCTGAGCGCCGTCTATGCTGCGCCTCTCGTGAGCAGCATAGCTTTCAAAAGCAATACATTGACGCTAGCAATGACAAGGCGTATGGCGAGGTGACTGAGAGCAAGACGGCACTTTCGGACTACCAGCCTGATACTTTAGCAGAGCACTGGAATTCACCATATATGCGCGACCTACGCGTCAAGCTGATGGCAGGCGAGGAAATATCCCAGTGTGACGTCTGCAACAAGGATCTCTTATCTGTCAGCTCATACCGCAAGTGGTTCACTGGGTACCTATTCCAAGACAAGATCCAGCAATGTTTCGATTCTACTGACGAGACAGGGTTCACAACCATGGAGCCAATCAGCTTCGATTACCGCTTCAGTAACCTATGCAACTTCAAGTGCCGTATGTGCGGAGAGCAGCTGAGCTCATCCTGGGAATCAGAGAAGAAGAAGCACGACCTATGGAGCCCTAAGAATCAGCCGTTCATGATCACTGAGGTCAAGACGGCGATGCTGAATTTTCAGCAGACGGTCGTCGAGCCAGAGTTTCGCGACGCGGTAACGAGAGGCATCGTTGAGGAATGCTATTGGGTAGGTGGAGAACCGCTCATGTACGATATTCATTGGTGGACCCTGCAGGAGATGGTGAAGAATGGCAGCGCGAAAAACTGCTACCTACGCTACAACAGCAACCTAAGCCGCACGAGATTCAATGGCGTCGATCTCTATGATTATCTCCCTCAGTTTAAGAACTGGCAGATGTGCGCAAGCATTGACGGAACTGGTAAGATAGGTGAATATATCCGCACTGGTTTGAAGTGGGACGAATGGTTAGAAAACTTCAAGAGAGGTCTTGCCCTACCTCACGGTAATGAGAGGATGATCATCGACCTAACGATCACCGGACCAGGTATGTTCGGGCTGAAGGAAATCTTCGATCTGAGCCGAGAGCTAGACGTAAAGATCGAGACGAAGATCATGTTCGCCTTCCACGCAGACGTGATGTTCACCGCTATGTCTTGGCCACGAGAGATTCTGAATCGGATCATTGACGAGAACCTGACCTATATGCTGCCACTCGCAACCGTCAAGCAGCGATCCTTGCTCACGACCTTAGAATCAATGCGGCACCGGTCCACCCATGCAGAAGCCTACCCAGAAGAATACCAGACCAAGGCCCGCCAAGGGAAAGAGTGGCTTGAGAAGATAGAAACCATCCGCAATGACTCTTACACCATTGCTGACATTTATGCAACCGATCCGGCACTCTCCGCCTGGTGGAGCAACCTATGAGCACCTTTTGTAGCTTACCTTTTGTACATCTCGCAACTCATCCTCACGGTGGCGTCACCCTTTGTTGCGTGAGCGATTTTACCAACGCGAAAAACAGCTCGAGAAACTTTAATAATGGTTCTCCACAGTATCTCAACCTAAACAACAATACGGTCGAAGACGTGATGAACAGCGATTACTTCAAAGGCGTTCGCCTGCAGATGCTGAACAACGAGCAGCCCGAAGCTTGTAGACGTTGTTATCTAGAAGAAACTGCCGGCATTCGTAGCAAGAGAATAGAAGAGAACGAGCGTCTACAGTTCACAGAAGACATCGCCCGAGCGACTACGAGCGAGGCCGGTGCCATCCCTGTAAATTTCAAGTTCGTTGAGCTACGCCTTGGCAATCTGTGCAATGTGAAATGCCGTACCTGCAATCCATCCAGCAGTACGAGCTGGTCATCAGAATATATGAAGCTTCAGAAGGAGATTACCTTTGTTACTCAGTACGATAAGAGCATCAACAGCTCGTGGACAGAGAACGACGAATTTTGGGATGACCTGCTCGCACACTGTGACGATCTCCAGTTACTCTACATCAACGGCGGTGAACCTACGCTCGTCGAAAAGCATTGGAAATTCCTACAGAAACTGATCGACCGGGGCCTACACAGGCAGGTAACCCTCTGGTACAACATCAACATGACTAACCTGCCTGATAAGTTGATTGCGATATGGAAACAGTTTAAAGCCGTTCAAGTATCATGCAGCATCGACGATTTAGGCAAGCGTAACGAATACATTCGTACTGGGACTAAGTGGCATGACGTTGTAAATAATTTGAACAAGTTACAGAGCCTGCCGTGGATACATGTTAGCGTATGTCAAACAGTGAGTTGGTTAAACGTGATGTATTTGAACGAATTTCATGAGTTTATGGCTAAACGTAATCTGTCGGTGTATATGAATTTTGTGCATGATCCGAAATTTTTGTCGATTCGAATACTGCCAAAAACGTGCGTGTCGAAGGTGCTGCCATGCAGTAACACATTGCCGCAACATCAGATTGACGCTATAATTTCGAATCTTGCAGTAGAAGAAAATGCGAGTCAGTGGGATAACGGCGTTAAATACAATGCGTGGTTAGATTCATCTAGAAATACTTCTTTAAGAACGACTTTCTCCCGCATTTTTGAGATTATTCCTAATGAGTGATAAAGTATTTTGCATTGTGCCTTGGGTGCATTTGCATGTTTGGCCTAACGGACAAGCTTACCCGTGCTGCCTTACATCGTGGAACCACCCTGTCGGGAATATAAATCAAACTCCGATGATTGACGTATGGAACAGTGACGGTATGAAGCAGCTTCGAAAAAACATCATAGCTGGTGTCCCGTCAGACAGTTGTTCACGTTGTTACGAATGCGAAGAGAATGGTGGACGTAGTCATAGGCAAAATTTGAATGATGATTACAAGCATCGTTTCCACGAAGTAGAAGAAACCCACAGTGACGGTACGGTTGACGAAATGAGTTTGTCGTACTACGATATTCGATTTAGTAATTTTTGCAACTTCAAATGCAGAACCTGCGGCCCAGAACTAAGCTCGGGGTGGTACGAAGATAGTGTGGCATTAGGCCACATTCCAGACACAGCTAAGAAATTTATTCGACTCCACGAGACGCCAGATCAAGTATGGGAAGAAATTGCACCACACCTTAGTAAGGTAGAAAAAATCTACTTTGCAGGCGGAGAGCCATTGCTCATTGACGAGCACTATAAGATACTGAAGTATCTAATTGCAAATAATCAAACTGATGTTTTCCTAGGATATAACACCAATTTCTCAACGTTGAAATACAAAGATAATAACTGTCTAGAGTTGTGGAAGCATTTCTCTAAGGTTTACATAGGTGTGAGCTTAGACGGTTACGGTGAAATAGGAGAGTATATTCGAGATGGATTAGTGTGGAGTCGACTAGAGGACAACATTCGACAATTTAAAGCAGCGTTGCCTAATGCAGATCTCATCATTAGCTGTACTCTTAGCATATTTAACGCTCTACACATGCCAGAGTTTCATAGATACATGGTGGATCAAGGCCTTATCAAGCCGGGCGATTGGGACGTAAATATTTTACTGTATCCGGAGCATTATAGGATACAGATGTTGCCAGACCAGTATAAAGATGAATTCTTCAAAAAATACCAAGACACTATTGATTGGTTAGAGCAGAATACAACGTTATCTAGAGCAGCTGACGGGTATAGGGCTGCAATGGCAGCAGTAAAAAATGCACCGCCAGTGCCACCGGAACGGTTAACGAAATTCCGAGCACTGACTGCTCAACTTGACCAGTTACGGAAACAAGATTTTGCAACGACATTTAAAGGATATAACATTTGAGCTCAAAAACCGCAGCACAAATTCTGCAAGATAAAGGATTGCCATCTAACTTTTGCGCTCTCCCGTTTGTAGCAGTAGAATGTAAAACTGACGGCAATGCTAGCGTCTGTTGCGTTCATCAAGGATCTATCCCGGATTTTAATTTTGCTAACAACACTATCAGCGAAGCATTTGACAGTAAATGGTACAAAGACATTCAGCAGGAATTCTTAGATAATAAGCAACCTGCCGGATGCCGTAATTGCTTCAACGAAGAAAAAGCCGGTATTCATAGTAAGCGAGAACGGGAAATCATTCGCCTGGCTCAGTATATTCCGGAAGCAATAGCTAAACCAGAAATCAAATACTTAGACTTAAAGTTTGGCAATACCTGCAATCTAAAATGCCGAACCTGTTGCAGCTTCTCTAGCAGCAAATGGGGAACCGACGAAGCTGCGCTAAACCCCTGGGGGCCAGAAGGTGTAATCATGTGGAACAATCTAGGCAAGTGGCCAAAGGATAATTCTAAATTTTGGAATGACTTGTTTCGATATTCAGAATCTGTAGATTGGTTTGAACTGTTTGGTGGAGAACCAATGGTGTTGAAAGAGCACATGACGTTTTTGACGAACATGACCTCTACGGTAGATTGCAGTAACAAAAACTTGAGCTACAATACGAACGGTACTCAAGACATGACACAGTATTTTGAACACTGGAGAAAGTTTAAGAAGGTTCAGATATTCTTCAGCATTGACGGTGTCGGCCCAAGATTCGAATACATGAGGCACCCTGCTAAGTGGGACGAAGTTAATGCAAACATCAATAAATTACTAGCAGCTAATCTACCGTCTGTATCGGTGAATTTCTTCTGCACAGTGAGCGCATTTAACGTCTGGTACTTAGATGAGGTTGCTTCCTGGGCAAAACAGTATCCGAATTGCCAACTTCTGTGGAACATGGTGTCTGAGCCCAAGCATTACTCGGCTAAATGTCTACCGAGATCAGTTAAAGATGCGTTGAAGGACAGGTTACTAAATTCGCCTAACGTAGAGCATTTTGCACCTATCTACAATTACGTAGACACTCCGGAGGAACCCGACAATTATCAAGAATTCAAACGGATTATGTCTATTGTTGACCCAAGACGTAACGAAGATTACTACCAAATATTCCAAGAATATGCAAGGCTACTACCATGAGTAAATACCCAGAGAACAAAACCTTTTGTCCATATCCGTGGATTCATGTTATGACTCAACCAACTGGAACCATGAGTTGGTGTTGTGTTGCGCGTGAGAACATCAAAGACTCTGAAGGTCGGTCAATGACCGTAGATAAAAATGGCGGATCAATGAGTGCTGCCTGGAACAGCGATCACATGAAAGAGGTTCGCCTGCAGATGATAGCCGGCGAAGAAGTAAAGGGCTGCGAGCACTGCTACTATTTAGAAAGTGTGAGCAACGAAAGCTATCGAACTGGCTATATACGTGATTGGATGAACGGTAAGTCTGCAGACGAGATCACCAAGAGGATAGAATTTTCTGCAGCCAACAACGGCACCGTAAACGAAGATCCGATCTACTTAGATTTTCGACTCGGGAACCTATGCAACCTAAAATGCCGTATGTGCCAACCACAGAATTCAAGTCAAATTTACAAAGAGCAGCAACGTGTAATCAAGATCGACCCAAAGTTTGAAGACATAGTAAAGCCACATTCTTGGGGCCATCTAGGTGAAGTTATTCCGGAGTGGTGGGATAGCGAGTCATTTTTAGAGGATACAATCAAGTGGTTGCCTGGGACAAAGAAGATGTATTTCACAGGCGGCGAGCCAACACTAATCGAGCGTAACTATTGGGTAATGAAAAAGGCTATTGAATTCGGCGTTAGTGCAGATATGGAAATCATGTTCAACACTAACTGCACAAACCTTCGTGCTGACTGGAAAGAAATACTGAGCTACTTCAACAAAATTGTTGCTTGCATTAGTCTTGACGCAATCGGTAACGCCTTAGAGTATATTCGAACTGGGGCTAACTGGGAGCCGATTAAGAAGAACATTCAATGGTATGTTGATCAGCCAAATGTATCCTGCGTGCAGTTTAGTCCGGTCATTATGTCATTAAATATTTTTGCGATTAAGGATCTGCTGCTCTACATCGAAGAATTGCAGCAAACAACGTCAAAGCAATTGTGGATCAGTTACATTATCTGTGACTATCCGGTAGTGTTAGATCTACGTGCAATGCCGCAGGAACTGCGAGATAAGGCTATAATTGAAATCAAATGGCTGTATGAGCAACCATTGAAGATTTTCGACACAACACAAAATAAAGAAGGTTTAGCAACCATACTAAATATTCTCGAGAACAAGTATTTGCCAAACAGTGACCAGCTATGGCAAGAATGTTTGACGTATATGAAGGCGTTGGATCTTCACCGCAATCAAAACCTGTATGAGGCATTGCCTGAGTTAATGGAAACGAAAAATGTTGATGAGTAAGCGTAACTTTTATGTGTTGGGATGCAGTCACGCATCTGGCAGTGAGCTCGAAGGCGATGGCGTTGGGCATAACACTGACTTCAACCTAAACAATAGCTTCGCAGCATTACTAGGTAAGAAGATGGGTTACAACGTAATCAATCTTGCGTTCCCGGGCGGAAGTAACGATTCGATCTTTCGAACCTGCCATCGGTTACTCGATTCGACAGAAGGGGAGGATCCTTTATCGTGGCAACGATCAACTGTGCCACTAAAACCGTCGCCTTGGATTCCACAGCCTAAATTTGATCAGGACCAGGACATTATTTTTGTGTCGTGGACTGGGGAAGAACGGTTGGAGGTGTTCGACACAAACAATTCCGAATGGATGAATTATAGCGTCGGCGCCAGTTTAACCGCCAGCAAGTTCAATCGACATCACCGAGACTTCTACAACTCGTATATTCGATTCTGGTGCTCAGCTGACGAAACAGGATATAACAACAAATTGAAAAACGTGTTGGCTCTTGATGCATACGCCAAATACCGTGGCGCTGTTGTCATCCATCATGATAGCTTTGCGCTGTTTAAGTTTATGATTAAGAATGATTTACTGTGGCTCAACCCAAGCAGCACGTTTGTGAACTGGGCCGAAGAGAATGATTACGATCATTCCTCTGAGTGGTATCATTATTGCTTAGACGCCCACAAAGATTACGCCAACAAGCTGTACGGCGAGTTGATAGCAGCAAAGAGACCAGAGTTCAAAGAACTGAAATTTGAGGATGCTAAATGATCACTAAGATTAGAGAATTTTTGCTAACGCCATTTCGATGGATAAAGCAGGAGATAGCTTACCGTAAGCGTATCAAGAAGCTCCGCAAAAACGACCCGTTCATCTACAGATGATAACCTGGGGAATATCAGCCGGCTTCCATGATGCGGCTCTAAGCGTGATCGATGGAAACAAAATCCTATTCGCAGCCCACAGCGAGAGGTATAGTCACGCCAAGCACGACAAAGATATCGGGTACGGCATATTAGGTGAAGCTCTTCGGCACGGAGAGCCGTCAGCCATCTCCTACTACGAGAGACCGTGGCTCAAGAAGACACGCCAGCTCTACGCAGGTCAGTATCAAGATGCCTTTTCACTGTCTGACATCACCGTTCGTCGGTACCTAAAATCAGTCGCGCCAGCGTTTGCGCTCAATCACTCGCCATCCTATCATCACCAGTCGCATCACCTGTCACACGCTGCCGCCGCCTTTCAGACGAGCCCCTTCACGAAAGCCACTGTAGTCATCATTGACGCTATAGGCGAGTGGGACACGATCTCTATCTACGGAGCAGAGTATCGGATCAAGGAGGGCGTGAGCACCGCAACCTACAAGCCACTCTGGAAGCAACGATACCCCCACAGCATCGGCCTATTCTACACCGCTATGACGGCGAAGGTGGGCCTGAGACCGCTTGACGAAGAATACATTTTGATGGGGATGGCAGGATACGGAAAGTCAACCTACGCGAACACCTTCCTTAAAACCTACATCCGAGATCAGCAAAAGTCAACCTTTACGATGAACCTCCACGCAGGTATTCCAGAAGACACCTTCCCTGCTGACGCCGACGAATACGACATTGCCGCCTCAGCCCAGCGCGTTGCAGAGCGACTAATCCAGCAGGTGATGCTCAAGGCTGCTGCCTTTGGGTGGTCTGATAATCTCGCCTACTCTGGTGGGGTGGCGTTAAACTGTTCTGCTAATCGTCACCTAGGCCAGTACTTCAAAAATATATGGCTCATGCCAAATCCCGGAGATGCTGGATCAAGTCTAGGTGCTGCGGCGCTAGTCACAAAAGAACAACTAGATTGGCAAGGTCCATTTTTAGGCACTCGAATCTATGGAGCCTATCCAGTGCAACAGCTCATCACTGCCTTGACTACTGACAAGATCGTTGGTGTAGCGAATGGGAGAGCAGAATTTGGGCCACGGGCCTTAGGTAATCGTTCGTTGCTGGCTGACCCACGAGGACCAGAAATAAAAGATAAGGTGAATGAGATCAAGCGCCGGCAACAATTCCGCCCGTTTGCACCAGTTATCTTAGAAGAACATGTTAGCACTTATTTTGAGATGCCAGTAGGTTTTTCAGTCAGCCCGTACATGCAGGTGACAGCGAAATGTAAATTCCCTGAGCTATTCCCTGCAATCGTTCACGTAGACGGAACATCGAGGGTGCAGACTGTGCCGAGGGATTGTCGATCAGGTATTCGCCAGCTGTTAGAGAAATGGTACACCTTAACTAACTGCCCGATGTTGCTCAATACGAGTCTCAACATACGCGGCGAACCGATGGTCAACACAAGGGAAGACGCAAATCGGTTCGAGAAGGAATACGGCGTGAAGGTGTTTAGTTAGCCAAAACCTGGTCCACAGCCGAGAAGATATTTTGAATAGTCTTCTCGTCTTGACCACGTAAGGCTTCTGACAGCTTTGCTACCAGTGTAGACTTGAGCTTGTTACGATCAGTGATCATTCGATCTAAGCTGGATTTGATCTGGTCAAAGTCTCGGCCACTGTAATACGTGGTAACACGATCTTCTTGGAATTCTTTTAGCATGATTTCCCCTATCGGTTAGTTGCAACGCTGTTCTTCACGGACCACATTGTCGTACCTATCAACGTAGATGATACGTTGACATTGCTGACGGTCGATATAGACTGTAGATGGTCGTGAAGGTGGAAGGTCTCGTACTGGACGATTCATCGAATACCCAATCAATCCACCAATAACCAACGGGGCAACCCAGTGATTCGTCGAATATCCGCCACGACGATAGTCATTATGATAATCCCTATGCCCGCGGAATCCATCAGCAGATGCTGATACTGCAACGGTTGCTAAAACTAATGCCACGATTAACTTTTTCATACAGTGCCTCCTATACTACAAATAACGCCACAAGGCATTATCCGTTGACAAGAATCACCAGATTCTGGGAGAATCTTTGACGGGTTCTGGGGAATCAGGAAAGAATGAAATATTAGCGAGCTGTTCTACAGTAGCAACGTCGCTGATGAAGTGAACCATGTCAAGCCATTTCACCGGGATATTCGGGACCACAAACGATAAGGCTTCGTTAGTCTTGACATCGTAGATGATCTTGTATAGATGGGATGGGACCATGACCTTTGTTGTGCCGATCGTCTTCACTTCATTGCCTTGATAGATCGGCCCACTGATG
>Ga0302215_10001404_pt1 | contig 17213 bp, 15 predicted proteins | sample II_Fen_N3_1_FD_194580 | JGI IMG/M metagenome (GOLD analysis project Ga0302215, IMG submission 194580) | Peat permafrost microbial communities from Stordalen Mire near Abisko, Sweden - II_Fen_N3_1 | ecosystem: Environmental > Terrestrial > Soil > Wetlands > Permafrost | place: Sweden: Abisko...
AGTCTGGTTGCACAGGATCTCAGCAAATTAACTCCCGAACAGTTAGCCGCTTATAAGAAGTATAAAGAAGGAAATAATAATGCTATAACAAATACAACCCAGGATAAAGTTACAGAGAGAACTGTGGGGAATGGAGATGAACAAACACCGGTAGAAACTACAAAAGGGAAAGTTGTTAAAACAACAGAGAATAAAACCGGAGAAAAGAAAGTACCCGGTTTTTCGGGTAGCTTTTTCGGTTCGTACCTGTTTAACGGACAGAATCTGACTTTCGAACCGAAACTAAATATACCTACCCCGCCAAAATATATTTTAGGGACGTATGACGAATTAATCGTAGATATTTCCGGACTTTATGAAGCGAATTACAAAATCAAGGTTACCCCTGAAGGTTTTATCCGCATTCCGAATATCAGTCCGATAAAAGTGAGTGGGCAAACCATAGAAAATGCATCCAAAAATATCAGAAACAGGCTTTCGAGAATTTATCCCGGAGTTTCGAATGGATCAACACAAATCAATGTAACACTCGGTAGTATCCGTAGTATCCGGATTACGGTGGTAGGAGAGGCAACCCGTCCGGGAACTTACACATTGCCTTCACTGGCTACTGCCTTCAATGCGCTCTATGCATGTGGGGGCCCTGATTCAATAGGTTCCATGCGTGATATTAAAGTTGTGCGTCGTGGTAAAATTGTTGCAAATGTGGATGTCTATGGCTTCCTTTTGGATGGTGCATTAACGAATAATATTCCTCTTCAGGACGAAGATGTAATAAAGATTGAACCTTATAAGGTACGTGTTACGATAAAGGGAGCCATTAAACGGGACGGCATATATGAAGCCTTACCGGGGGAGACCCTTCAACAATTGGTACGTTTTGCAGGTGGGTATAACGATAATGCCTATAAAAAGATATTAACTGCTTTTAGGTTAACCGAAAAGGGAAAGACGATTATCGATGTTTCAGAAAATCAGGTTACCGCTTTTAATGTCCAATCAGGTGATTCCTTTTTGGTATCCACAACTTCTACCAAATATGATAACAGGGTTGATATCCGGGGATCAGTTTACCGCCCGGGAGCTTATTCCCTGGAGAAAGGACTAACAATAAAACAACTTATTGCTAAAGCTGATGGTTTAAAAGAAGATGCATATCTGAATATGGCATTCATAAACAGGAAGCAGGCAAACCAGATACCTGAAATTATAGGATTCAACCTTGGGGAGGTTATGCATGGAATTTCTGAAGATATTGCTCTTCAAAAAGACGATTCTGTAGTAATACGTAGTTTGTTCGAATATCGGGAAGGTCAATCCGTTTCAGTATGGGGGGCAGTTCAACAACCCGGAACTTTTAAGTTGCTTGAAAAAGTAACATTAAAAGATGTGATCTTTAAAGTAAGAGGATTTACCGAAATGGCCAATACCGATTCAGTCGAACTTATCAGGGTTATCAAAGATCCATCACGTTTACTGAATACGAATGAAAAGACCATTGTAATGAAATTTGCCATGGATAAAGATCTCAACTTTAAAAAAGGTATGAGTGATATGATACTTGAAAACGGTGACCAGGTAATTGTACGTACTCTTTCCGGGTATGAAGGTGTACGCATGGTACGAATTGAAGGTGAGGTAATTCAACCGGGAACATATAATATTACAAATAAAGCAGAACGTATTTCAGATTTGTTGAAACGCTCAGGAGGTTTTACCAAATATGCCTATCCGTTAGGAGCCTATTTGATTCGAACAGAGAAACAGACCGGTGTGGAACAAAAACTAAACGATATAATCAAAGAAAACGCAAAAAAACAATTTCAAACGAAAGAGGATAACAAACTTGATGCCACGTTGCTAAAAACAGGAGGTGGTGTAAATGCAGCCGAGGAAATTACGAATCTTGATTCAGTACAGAATAAAATGACAAATAAAGGCCTGGAAAAAGTCTTTAAAAACGAAGGAATAGTTGGAATCAACCTGGTAGAGATACTGAAACGCCCGGGAGGTATAAATGATTTTTTTCTGGAAGAAGGTGATGATATTTTTGTACCCCGTGAGTTACAAACCGTACGGGTTATGGGAGAAGTCCTTTTTCCAACCTATGTAGGGTATGAAAATGGTGTAAAATTAAAGAGATATATCAATAATGCGGGCGGTTTTTCAGTGCAGGCTGAAAAAAAGAAAGTATTTGTACTTTATGCCAACGGAACAGCAAAGAGTACGAGGAGTTTCCTGGGCATTAGGATTTACCCGAAGATTCAACCCGGTTCACGAATTGTTGTCCCTGAAAAACCAACCGAGATTCAGAATAAAATGTCAACAGTTGAACTCATAGGAATTCTGACTTCTATTTCAACTATGGCTGCACTCATCTATTCTGTTACTAAATAAAAATGACAATGAATACAGATACAAGTATGAAAAACAGGCCAGTTGTCGAAACTTCACTAAAAGAAATAGTGCAAAAGGCGAACGAATGGTGGAAATACCTGCTGAGTAAGTGGATTATTATTCTTATTTTTGGAATTAGTGGAGCTGCCATTGGTTTAGTTGTTTCATTCATGACTCCTCCTAAATATACAGCTCATCTGTCCTTTGCGTTGGTCGAAAAAAGCAGTGGAGGAGGTGGACTTGCCGATCTGGCATCATCGTTTGGTATTAGCGGTTTAATGGGAGGTGGAAACAGCGGTACTTTTAGTGGAGACAATTTACTTGAAATTATTAAATCAAGGTATGCGATAGAACGTACCTTGTTAACCCCGGTGGATTATAACGGAAAGAAGGAAAACCTGGTAGAAGTGTATATACAGTTTAAAGATTTGCGGAAAGGCTGGCTAAAAAATGAAAAGAATAAGGAATTAAAAACACTGAGTTTTCCGATTGGTCAAAAAAGAGAGACATTTACACGGACACAGGATAGTGTTTTATTTAGTATTTATAATAGAATAATGAATTCAAAGTCATTAATTATAGCACGAAAAGATAAGAAAGTTAGTATTGTAAATTTAAATTTCTCAAGTATAGATGAAACGTTTTCAAAACTCTTTGTAGAGAAATTAATGGATGAAACGTATCGGTTTTACAGTGATACCCGTACCTCTCAGAGTAGAGCAAATATAAATATGATGCAGGTAAAAGCCGATTCTATAAAATCACTTTACGAATCTGCTCTTTACAAAGGTGCTGGGTTTTCCCAGGTGAATATAAACCAGGCATTACAATTTGCGGCAGTACCCAAAATAAAACAGGAACATAATGCTCAGCTCTACGCTGCAGTATATGCTGAGGTGCTTAAAAATCTTGAGACATTAAAGCTTGATATGGCAAGAGAAACACCCATCGTGCAGATCATTGATATGCCTCGTTTCCCATTAGAAAAAGCACGACTTGGGAAAGTTAAAGCTATTGCAATTGGAGGAATATTAGGTGGAATGTCAATTGTTTTTTTCTTATTAGGAGGATTATATTTAAGGGAATTAGTAAATATATAATAAAAAATCCGGGAATGGAAGATCTCGCAAATCAAAGTTGCCAAGACATATCTAATTATCTGTTAGTTAGATGCAAATATACAAAAAAATAATAATTTAGTGCTTGAAAAAATCAAGAATAAAATATGTAAAATGATGTCAGTCCTTGATCTGATGTGCACTCTTAGAGAAGATTAAGAATCAATTTTTAATTTACAACTTAAAATCACTAAAAATTGACAAGTAGAAGGTTATTTTTCGATTAAAAATAAAAAATGACATCATAAAATTTCATAAGTAATAGGAAATAAATAGTGCCCTATTTCTTTTAATAAAACTTCATCAATCCTCCGCTTTTTCACCCTCTCCTTTGGAGAGGGCAGGGGGAGAGGTCAGATTTCGAAAAGTATAAAACAGACATTATATTGTTCCAACTACTTATTAATTGAAAATAAGAGTTTTAATAAAATCCCTTAATGAAATTAGAAGACGTAAAATTAATTCAACTCCCCAAAATTCTTGATCGAAGAGGAAATCTTACATTTATTGAAGGAAATCAGCATATTCCTTTTGAAATTAAGAGAACTTATTGGATTTACGATGTACCTGGTGGAGAAACCCGAGGAGGTCATGCTTTTCGTGAACAACAAGAATTTATTGTTGCATTGTCAGGAAGTTTTGATGTTGTGGTTGATGATGGAATTGAAAAGTCAATATTCCAATTGAATCGATCATATAACGGTCTTTATATACCAAAGGGTATTTGGCGACATCTGGAGAATTTCTCTACAAATTCCTTAGCATTGATTCTTGCATCAACTCCATTTAAGTTAGATGATTATATTTACGATTATGATGAATTCTGCTTAAATAAAATGTAATGGATAATAATCTTAGAAATTCAAGAGTTTATGATTGTGAAATTATAGAATTGGACAAACATCATCACGAAAAAGGGAATATAACTGTTGTTGAGAATAATAGTGAAATTCCGTTTAATGTAAAGCGTATTTATTACCTTTATGATGTTCCTGGAGGTGAGGCAAGAGGGGGGCATGCACATAAAGACCTTCGACAGTTAATAATTGCAGCAAGTGGTAGTTTTAGCGTAATTCTGGATGATGGACAAGAAAAACGAACTATTATGCTAAACAGGCCATATCAGGGATTATTAATTGTTCCAGGTATATGGCGTGAATTGGATAATTTCTCATCAGGTTCAGTTGTTTTGGTGTTAGCTTCGCTTAATTATAGTGAAGACGATTATATTAGGGATTACGACGCGTTTCATAAGTTTAAAAATATTGAATCATGATACATCCTCTAGCAGATGTGCAAACTAAAAATATACCTGAAAATACAAGAATTTGGCAATATGTTGTTATTCTGGCGAAAGCACAAATTGGGAATAACTGTAATATTTGTAGTCATTGTTTTATTGAAAATGAGGTGATTATCGGAGATAACGTTACAATTAAATGTGGTGTTTATTTGTGGGACGGAATCACTATTGAAAGTAATGTACAAATCGGACCGAATGTCACTTTTACAAATGATAAATACCCTCGGGCAAAACAACCTTTTGTATTAAAGCCAACTGTTTTGAAAAAAAATGCTTCCATAGGTGCAGGAGCAGTTATTCTCTGTGGAATTACGATTGGAGAAAACGCAATGATTGGAGCTGGAAGTGTATTGACTAAAAATGTACCTGACAATGAATTATGGGTTGGGAATCCAGCTAAATTTGTAAGAAAATTTGAATTATGATTAAATTTCTTGATTTGCAAAAAATTAATGCACAATATTCTGCTGATCTAAAAACTGCTACTTCTCGTGTAATTGATAGTGGTTGGTATTTATTGGGTAAAGAAGTGAAAACCTTTGAAAACCATTTGGCTGAATATATTGGGGTGAAAAATGTTATTGGTGTTTCTAATGGTTTGGATGCATTGCGTTTAATCCTAAAAGCTTATATTGAAATGGGTGTAATGCAAGAAGGAGATGAGGTAATTGTACCAGCCAATACCTATATTGCTTCCATATTAGCAATAAGTGATAATCGCTTAAAACCTATTTTAGTAGAGCCTGATATAAATAATTATAATTTAAATATCTCGTTAATAGATAAGCATATTACTTCACGCACTAAAGCAATTCTTGTTGTTCATTTATATGGTCAAGTTTGTTGGTCAGAAGAACTTGAAGCAATTGCAATAAAATATAATTTGAAAGTAATTGAAGATAATGCACAAGCCATAGGAGCCTTATACACTAATAAAAATGGGGTTTCAAAAAAAACAGGTTCACTTGGTGATGCTGCGGGTTTTAGTTTTTACCCAGGAAAGAATCTAGGAGCAATGGGTGATGCTGGTGCTGTTACTACTAAAGACATAGAGTTAGCTACTATGGTAAGAGCATTAGGGAATTACGGAAGTAAACAGAAATATGTAAACGAATATCAAGGTTTAAATTGTCGTTTAGATGAACTTCAAGCCGCAATACTTGATGTGAAACTTTCTTATCTCGAAAATGAAAACCAAAAACGAAGAGAAATTGCAAACAACTATTGTCAAAATATTAAAAATGAAAGATTGGTACTTCCAAATGTAAATTATGATCTATCAGTAACGAATGACTTTAACCATGTTTGGCACTTATTTGTAATCCGCTGTTCTGAACGTGATAGATTACAACATTACCTCACTGAAAATGGAGTACAAACGTTGATTCATTATCCAATTCCACCACATAAACAAAGTGCATTTTCATACATGAATAATAATAATTACCCTATTACAGAGCTGATACATAGAGAAGTACTGAGTTTGCCTATAAGCCCTGTTATGACATCAGTTGAGGTAAGTAGAGTCGTAAATGTTCTGAATAGCTATAGAGCATAACATTCTTATTAATAAATATCAATGTCAGAGCAACGAGCTTCTTATCGACAAGTGATGAAGGCCACTTCGATTTTCGGTGGAGTACAGGTTTTTACTATAGTAATTGGTATCATTCGTTCAAAATTTATAGCCATATTACTTGGTCCAATTGGAATGGGTGTATTTGGGTTATTGAGTTCCACGGTTGCTATGATTGCAAGCATAACCAACTTTGGATTAGAAACCAGTGCTGTTAAAGATCTTTCAGCTGTTAATGGAAATGAAATTCGAATTTCGATACTAACAACGGTTATACGTCGTTTGGTTTGGATTACTGGTCTATTAGGTGCTATAATTACACTTTCTTTTTCTCAATGGTTAAGTCAAGTTACTTTTGGCAACAAGGAATATACTTTTGGGTTTGTTTGGCTCTCAATAACGTTGCTTTTGAATCAAATTTCGATAGGTCAAACAGTTTTGTTACGTGGTTTGCGCCAACTCAAATTTATGGCTCAAGCAGGAATGTTGGGAAGTTTATTTGGTCTAATAACAACAGTTCCTCTTTATTACTTTTTCGGAATTAAGGGAATTATTCCCGGTATGATTATAACGGCAATTGTTACATTATTACTTACCTGGTATTTCGCTAACAAAATTGAAATAAAGCCCCTTTATGTTTCCAAGGCAAGAACTCTTGCTGAAAGTAAAGAAATGGTAAAAATGGGATTTATGATAAGTCTGAGTGGGATGATTACTCTGGGAGCATCTTATTTAGTACGTATTTATATAAGCAATGTTGGAGGCGTTGATCAGGTTGGATTGTATTATGCAGGCTTCGCTATTATTACTACATACGTAGGACTAATCTTTACTGCTATGGGTACTGATTATTATCCTAGACTTTCAGCAGTAGCATCTGATAATATACAATGTAAAATTGTTATTAATCAGCAAGCCGAAATAGCAATTTTGATTCTGGCTCCTGTTATACTCGTGTTTTTAGTATTTAGCAATTGGGCTGTATTAATACTCTATTCGGCAAAATTCAGTCCTATTAATGATATGATTCTTTGGGCTGCTTTAGGTATGTTTTTTAAAGCCGCAAGTTGGGCAATCGCATTTGTTTTTTTAGCTAAGGGTGAAAGTAAATTATTTTTTATAAGTGAACTTATTACAAATATATATCTATTGGCATTTAATTTATTAGGTTATAAGTTTGGTGGATTAACCGGATTAGGAATATCCTTTTTGGTTTCTTACTTTCTCTATTTAATACAAGTTTTTGCTATTACCAAGTTTAAACATGATTTTTCATTCAGTATAGAATTCTTTAAGATATTTGGTATACAATTGTTACTTGCAATTTTCTGTTTTACAGCTATGAAGATATTGTCAACACCTTATTCTTATTTTCTAGGTGTTGTTTTAATTATATTCTCAGTAGTCTATTCTTACAAAGAATTAGATAAGCGATTAGGAATTAAGTCCATTATTATAGAATTTAAAAATTCTAAATTAAAAAAATAAAAATGGAAATTGAAATTGAAAAGGATGAGCAACCTCTTGTTTCTATTATCGTTCCGTCTTACAATCATGCACGATATATTACTCAATGCATTGAGAGTATCATGCAACAAACATATAAAAATTTTGAATTAATTGTAATAGACGATGGTTCAAAAGATAATACAAGTATTGTTTTAGAAGAATTACACTCAAAATACAATTTTATTTTAGTGTTTCAAGAAAATCATGGAGTTGCTTATACATTGAATAGAGGAATAAAGGAGTTCTCTAAAGGTAAATATCTTACATTTTGTGCTTCAGATGATTATTGGACATTACAAAAATTGGAAAGACAAGTAGAATTCATGGAAGAGAACTACTCTTATCCAATGTGTTATGGCCGTTCATATTTTGTAGTTGAAGACTCAACCTTAATTAATGATAATAAATATTACCGGGAACGTTATGTAGGTGGCAATATTTTTGCTGATATTTTCCTTTTTAAATTTCAACCTCCGGTTAACTATTTATTTAGAAAAAATATTTTTGAGGAAGTTGGTTTTTATGACGAAAATATTATTGCCGAAGACTATTTTATGAATTTAAAGATTGCATCGAAATATCCTATAGGTTTTATAGATGATTTTCTGGGATATTACAGATTGGATAAAATATCAAATAAAATTTCAAGAACTGAAAAAATTTTAAATTCCCATCTTTTGACTATTGAAAAATTTAAAGGACATCCACTATATTTAAGTGCAAAAAGAGAAGTTTATATTAGAAAATATAATACTTTCGCGCCATATAATATTTATAAACTACAGGCATTAATTAATTTATATAAGTCACTTAAACTTTTTCACAGGAAACTATTTTGGGTAGCGACTTTCAAACTAATATTTTACTGGAGGAACTAAGATTGTTACAGAATATTCAATTTCAAAAAAAACTTTTCAAAAAATCGTTAAATGAAATTACTAAAATATATAATACTATTTATTTTCATATATATATATATATATAATCCGATTTTTCAGATTCTAGGTTTTGGATTAATAAAGATATTATTACTTATCTCAATTCTTTATGTTTTGTTTAAAAGAACATTGTTTGTAAACTTTATCATTACTTTTAAACAAGAAATCGCATTAACATTATTGATTGCCACTTATGCTATTTCTACTGAAATGTGGGGGGATAATCAAGGAAGAATGGTTGCTTATAAACATATTATTTGGTTCTTAGAATGTTTTTTTATTCCAATATTTTTTGTTGCTTTTTTTAAAGATATATTTCAAAGTAAAAACTGGGAGAATATAATTATATTTGTTGGTATTTCTGCTTCGATTATTACATTATTTCTAATTTTTAATCCGGGAATCAATGCAGCGATTCGATCTACGGTGATTACAGACTCGTTGGATGTTATAGGCGATAGTTGGGATTATAGGGGTTTTACTATAGCTGAGGGCTCTTCGTATAGCTATGGAATTATTCAAGGATTAATTCTATCACTTTGTTTATTAAAGATTAAGGAGAATTGGTTGTATATTCTACCAATTTTGCCATTATTTATATCAATTATCTTTAATGCCAGAATTGGCTTAGCTCCAGTTGCAATTGTTTTTGTGCTAATGTTACTAAATAAGCAGTTTAAAATCAAATATTTTTTATTTATTTCAATTATAGTTATTTTTGGTTATTGGTTTGTGAATGACTCCTTTTTTGCTAAACAGAATTCAGATTCTTTAGAATGGGGTCTGAGTATTTTTGAAGATACAAATAATTTTTTAAGTGGAAATGATAATGGTTCAAATTATACAACTTTGAGTGATAATATGTTATTTTTCCCAGATTCAGCAATAAATATAGTTTTTGGTGAAGGTAATGATGTTTTCTTGGGAGTGAATAGAAATTCCGATATGGGATATGTAATTCAAATTTTTCGAGGAGGTGTTTTCTATTTATTGTTATTACTTTCATTTCTATGGATTATTTTTAAAAATAGTTATTTATATGCACCAAATAAAATATTGTCAATACTTTTTGTTGTTACTATTATTATAGTTAATATAAAAGGAGATGCTTTTTTTAATTCGAGTAGCTTTTTTAGATTATTTATTTTTTACTATATTTATTCACTATCAATTAGTAAACATAGATTGAATAATATTGTAATTGATTGATTCAATTAAATGGTAATTATATTTTCGATATACCCTAAATATTTATATGAAATTTGTTCGAAGTAACGGTAGTCAACTTTGTAATAGACTTTGGTCATATGCGCCTTTAGTAGGTTATTCTCAGATGTTTAATGAGAATGTATTTATACTTGATTTCAACGGATATTCAAAGCTTTTTCCAAATTTAAAAACAATAACTAAAGTCCATTTTATAAATTGTAACCTTACAACATATTGTTGCAAGGTTTATTCTTATATAAAGTTTAAATTAAAAGGGGAAGATGTAAGAAAAACTAATTTTACAAGACGAATAGGCGGATTGTTTATTAATGGCTGGGAATGGAGAAGCTCTGCAGATTTAATTACAAGTAATAGAGATTGTATATTGGAGCTATTTTCGCCAACAGAATTGGTAGTTTCTAAGTGTAACAATATAATAAATGAATTAAAAGAGGACAATGTTACAATTGTAGGTGTACATGTAAGAAAAGGTGATTATAAGACTTTTATGGATGGGAAATATTGTTTTTCAGATGAGGTATATTTAAAAATAATGTTTCAAATTCAATTTATTATAGAGAACATTAATAATAAAGTTAAATTTATTATTACATCAAATGAAATATTAAAATGGGATATTCAAGGTTTAGACTATTTTCAGGTTTCAGGTTCAACATCAATTGAAGACTTATATTTGTTAAGTTTATGTGATTATATTATCGGTCCACCTTCAACGTTTTCAATGTGGGCATCTTTTTATGGGCAAGTTCCTTTAAAATTAATTCTTTCAACTAATAAAATTCAATCAATCAATGAGTTTAAAATAATTAATGCTGTTGATGTTTTTGAAGATGGAAGTTTATTTTCAACGGAAGAAATATAAGTTGTGTTTTAATTGGTCTTCAAAGAAACATTTATATTTATCATAATGAATCATTTAATTATGTTGGAAATAAGGCGGTTTCTTTATTATTGATTTATATGAAGTAGCTTTGTTTTTATGCATAATGATTGTTATTTGATAAAATATTAAAGATATTTATTTAAAATGGATCCACAAATTTCAATAATTACTATTTCGTTTAACAATAAAGTTGGATTAGAAAAGACCATACAAAGCGTAATAAATCAAAGTTATAAAAATATTGAATATATCATTATTGATGGTAATTCTTCTGATGGTTCAATTAATTCAATAGAAAAATTTGATTCTAAGATTACTTATTGGATTAGTGAGAATGATGGTGGTATAAGTGACGCTTTTAATAAGGGAATTGCACAATCACATGGAGAATGGTTGATTTTTATGAATTCTGGAGATGTTTTTTATTCACTTGAAATTTTAGAAGATGTAGTAAGATCGGGAGTTTTAGATTTGAATAAAAGTTTATTGTTTTATGGAAAAATCATATTACTAAATGATAGAAACCAACAGTTTACATTTGGTGATACTTTTAATATAAAAGAATTTGAAAAAAGGATGACAATTTGTCATCAATCAGCTTTTTTTCATATTGAATATTTTAACAAATACGGTTTGTTTGATAATAAATTTAAACTGGCAATGGATTATGAATTATTGCTTCGTCCAAATAAGTTTGACTATATTTTCTTTGATAAAATAATTTCAATTATGGAAACAGGTGGGGTAAGCCAAAAAAATACAATTAACGTTTTTAAAGAGTATCTGATAGCTAAACTTTTACATTCTAATAAAAGTATATTTAGAATCAATTTAGAATACTTTTATTCTGTTTGTATTTATAAAATTCTTATTTTATTCAGAAAATGGAAACTTTAAAAAAGTATTTTTATTTTCTAAATCTTAAATAATATTTGAAATGAGAAGATTAATAAACAAAATTGGTCGAATAATTAAAAATGAAAAGTTTATAATTGATGAATCAATTCCTATTTTATATTTATTCTTTTTATTCCTCCTAAGATTTTGGATGTTTATAAGAGGAAAACTGGCGTTTATAAATAATGGCGGACTATTATTTATAGGAAAAAACGTAACAATAAAATGCAAATCGAAAATAAAATTTGGTAGAGCAGTTTCGGTAATTCAAGATTCTTATATTGATGCTCTTTCGATTAATGGGATAGTTTTTGGAGATAACGTCTCTTTAGGAAGAAGTAGTTCAATTGAATGTACTGGAAGTCTTAAGTCTCTTGGTGTTGGATTGCAAGTTGGAAATAATGTAGGGCTTGGATCACATGGGTTTTTTGGTTGCGCAGGTGGTGTGAAAATTGGCGATGATACCATATTTGGTAATTTTGTTAGTATTCACTCTGAAAATCATAATTTTAATGATCTTGATACACCAATTCGATTGCAAGGAGTTAATAGAAAAGGTATAACAATCGGAAAAAATTGTTGGATTGGAGCAAAAGTTACTATATTAGATGGGGTAGTGATCGAAGAAGGTTGTATTATTGCAGCTGGAAGTTTAGTTACTAAAGGTAATTATTTAAAAAATTGTATTTATGCTGGAGTTCCAGCAAAAATTATAAAAAAGAGATATTAAAAAAATAAAATATAATTAAATAAATAGACTTAATCTGATTGAATTATAATACCAGCTACTTGTTAAACTATTGAGAATCACTTAACAACCATCTATGAAAAATAAAATAGTTTGTATCCATTTATTCAATAATTACACTGGTAGTCCAAAGATACTAATGCAAGTAATCGACGCATTGAAAATTGTTGGATATGAAGTCGATTTAATTACCAATAAAAGTGAAGGATTTTTATCCAATATTAGCGGAATTCATTATAGATATATCTTTTATCAATGGAAAAAAAATAAATTAGTTACTTTGTTTTATTTTATATTTTCGCAGATACAACTTTTTTTTATTATTACAAAAAACTACAGACAAGATAACACAATATTATATATTAATACAATTACGCCAATTGGAGCAGCAATTGCTGGTAAGCTTTTTAAAAAGAAAATTATTTATCATGTCCATGAGAAGTATATAGCTGCAAATATGCTGCATAAAACATGCCAGTTTGTTTATGAAAAGATTCCCTGTTACTCTATATTTGTATCAAAATACCTACAAGAAAGTTATCCCAAAAAATCAAAAAAATCTTCTATTGTATATAACACACTTGAGAAAACATTTAAGGATATATCAAATGATTATCTTGAAAAACGAACTTTAAAATCGAATACTATATTAATGGTTTGTTCGTTAAGAAGTTTTAAGGGAATATATGAGTTCGTCGAATTAAGCAAATTACTGCCTTTATATAATTTTGAATTAGTCTTAAGTGCACCTGAAAATGAAGTCGAAATTTTCAAACAAGGAAATTTTCTTATTAAAAATCTAAGTGTTTTTGGAAGTCAAATAAATCTACATCCGTTTTATCAAAGAGCGAAATTATTGCTAAATTTGTCAGATTCAAATCTATGGATAGAAACCTTTGGATTAACTATACTTGAAGCTATGGAATATGGTATCCCATCTATTGTACCAAAAGCAGGAGGTCCAAAAGAATTAGTATCTGATTGTTATAATGGTTATTTAATTAATTCAAAAGAATTAAACGAAATAAAAGAAAAAATAGATTGTATGATGAAAGATGAGAATTTGTATGATTACTTTTCAAAAAATGCAATATTGAAGGCTAAAGATTTTGACAATGATAAAATGGCTTCTAAAATAATCGGCATAATTGAAAACATGTAAACTTAGTTTGGCAGAATAAAAGAGACGTAAATGAAAAGAAAAGTTGGAATAATTGGTACAAATGGACTTCCTGGAAAATATGGAGGTTGGGATCAATTAGTTAATCATATAACAAAAAATTTAAGAGCGGATTTTACGTTTTTAGTATATACTAGTTCTGCAACAGCAGATCCTACATTGAAAGAATATAATGGCGCAAAACTAAAAATTATACGATTGAAAGCAAATGGTATTCAAAGTATACCTTATGATATTCTATCAATGCTTCACGCTGTAATAAAATGCGATGTGCTTTTTATATGTGGAACATCAGGTTGTATTTTTCTTCCTTTTATTCGATTGTTTGGAAAGAAAATAGTTTTGAATCCAGATGGACAAGAGTGGAAAAGAAAAAAATGGTCAAAACCTGTTCAATGGTTCTTAAAATTATCTGAAACAGTGGGAGTGAAGTTCTCTTCGTTAGTTGTAGCTGATAATGTGAAAATCCAGGAATATATTTTGAGAAATTACAAAAAAGAATCAAGTTTAATTGAATATGGTGGTGATCATGTAATTAATCTTGATTTGAGCCCTGATACTTCTATAAAGTATTCAATATCAGCTGGAAAGTATGCTTTTAAAGTTTGTCGGATCGAACCTGAAAACAATATAGATATAATTCTTGAAACATTTAAGAGCAAGCAAAATATTGATTTGCTATTAATTGGAAACTGGGATTTTAGTGTATACGGTAGAAACTTACGAAATCATTATTGTCAATATAAAAATCTTAAACTTCTCGATCCAATTTATGATCAAGTGACACTTGATGAATTAAGAAGTAATTGTGGGTTATATATACATGGACATAGTGTGGGAGGTACAAATCCATCATTAGTTGAAGCTATGAATTTGAGTTTATGCATTGTTGCATTTAATGTTGATTATAATATTGAAACCACAGAGAATAGTGCTTTGTATTTTAAAAACAAAGAGGATCTATTAACAATTCTGAATGATTTTGAAAGCAATTTGATAGATCTTGAGAAATATAAAATCAAAATGAAAGAAATAGCTTCAAGAAGATACAAATGGAGTATTATTACTGAAAAATATGCTAAAGCATTCGAATAAAACAAGTAGTTATGAATATATTAATCACCGGAATAAATGGTTTTGTAGGTGTCAACCTGGTTAATGCCTTGAAAAATGAACATAACATTTACGGTTTAGATATTATTTCTATACAAAAAAATGGTATATCTAAAACATACTCCTGGTCCGAATTGGATAAAATACCAGCAGTCGATGTGATAATTCATCTTGCAGGAATAGCTCATGATACAAAAAAACAAAATATTGCTGAAACATATTTCGAGATAAATACCGGTTTAACAAAACAAATATATGATTGGTTTTTGATATCAAAAGCAAGAAAATTTATTTTTTTTAGTTCCGTAAAATCTGTTGCCGATAGAGTAATTGGTGAATTGTTGACAGAAGAAGTTATTCCTCATCCGGTTGGTGCCTATGGAGAAAGTAAGAATGCGGCCGAAAACTATATATTAAATCATTTAATTGTAGATAAAATTGCATATATACTTCGACCTTGCATGGTTCATGGACCTGGAAACAAGGGGAATCTGAATCTATTATACAAATTTGTAAAAAAAGGAATTCCTTATCCATTAGGAGCTTTTGAGAACAGACGTTCATATACTTCAATAGATAATTTATCTTTTATTCTTTTACAGTTAGTAGGAAAAGAAATTCCGGGTGGAATATATAATGTAGGAGATGATGAAAGTTTATCAACTAACGAATTGATTGCACTAATGGCAAAAACTATGAATAAACCGAATAGAACTTGGAACTGGAATAAGAAATTGGTGGAACTTTGTGCTGATTTAGGAACATTTCTACATCTGTCTTTTAATGCAGAAAGACTTCAAAAGTTGACAGAAAATTATGTTGTTTCAAATATTAAAATAAAAAAAGTTTTGGGAATAGCAAAAATGCCTGTTTCTGCAGAAGAAGGATTTACTAATACTATAAAAAGCTTTGAAAGAAAATGACTTATCTATTCCTATTTATAGCACTTTTAGCAGTTGAATTACTATATTTTAAGCTTGCCAGGCATTTTAATATTATTGATAAGCCCAATGAACGTAGCTCTCACTCACGTGTTACCTTGCGTGGAGGAGGTGTGTTATTTTATATTGGAGTGCTATTCAACTTTATTTTGGACGGTTTTCAAAATCCATGGTTTATTATTGGATTAACGTTGATTACAATTATAAGTTTTGCTGATGATATACGACCTCAGTCAAAGAAACTTCGCTTAACAATACATTTTGTTGCGATGGGGTTGATGTTTTATCAATGGGGATTGTACTCTCAGCAATGGTATTTTACCTTAATAGCATTAGTCATATGTACAGGTATTTTGAATGCGTATAATTTCATGGATGGCATTAATGGTATTACCGGAATTTATAGTCTGGTTGTGATGGGTGCTTTGTGGTATATAAATACCTATCAGGTTCATTTTGTTGAAAACGATTTTGTTTATGCAGTGATATTGGCTTTATTCGTATTTAATTTCTTTAATTTCAGAACCAGAGCGAAGTGTTTTGCGGGTGATGTAGGAGCTGTATCCATAGCATTTATCATCCTGTTTTTATTGGGATTATTAATCGTTAAAACAGGAGATTTCAGCTATATCGTTTTATTGGTTGTTTATGGAATTGATTCTGTATTAACGATTGTTCACCGTCTCATTTTAAGAGAGAATATCTTTCTTCCCCACCGCAAACATGCATTCCAGCTAATGGCAAACGAATTAAAAATCCCTCATGTACTTGTTTCATCAATTTATGCATTTCTTCAGGCGATCATAGTAGTTGGATTCATTCTCTTTAAAAATTATTCATATTGGTATTTAGGAACTGTTATTTTGATATTATCACTTTGCTATTTGGTTTTTAAAAAGAAGTATTTTTATCTACATGAATGGTAACTTAATCCTGGTAATAAATTGTAAGTAATCAATTCATAATTCATAATTCATAATTCATAATTCATAGGTCTCAGACAAGTAAGTACTTATTGCTTAGCAAATAGATTATTAAATATCTACGGTTACTTGAAAGACAGCATTAGAAATTTATAAGTAAGTTTATAAAAGAAAAAATCATTTTGAATGAATAAAAAAGTATTTGTCAGTGGCTGTTATGATATGCTTCATAGCGGGCATGTTGCATTTTTTGAAGAAGCTTCTGAGTACGGCGATTTGTATGTGGGTATTGGTTCGGATAAAACTATCAATACACTGAAGGCCCGTAAGACAGTAAATACAGATGCAGAACGATTGTATATGGTTAAAGCATTAAAGGTCGTAAAAGATGCCTGGATAAACCAGGGTGGAGGTTTAATGGATTTCCTGGATGAATTTAAAGCATTGAAACCGGATA
>Ga0302215_10001409_pt1 | contig 17184 bp, 15 predicted proteins | sample II_Fen_N3_1_FD_194580 | JGI IMG/M metagenome (GOLD analysis project Ga0302215, IMG submission 194580) | Peat permafrost microbial communities from Stordalen Mire near Abisko, Sweden - II_Fen_N3_1 | ecosystem: Environmental > Terrestrial > Soil > Wetlands > Permafrost | place: Sweden: Abisko...
CCTTTTTGGATTAACTGTGCAATATAATCAGCATCGGACAATGTTACATCATCAACAGTTTGGTTAATGCTACTTGCGTCCGTATACATCTCTCTCCTAGATAAATCAACACCACCACCAACAATAGTTGTCTTACGATTAATTCCTTCTCCTTCTCCATCAACAACAGTAAGTGTTTTCATGATTTTTTGAGACTCTTCATAATTACTGTTTGTTAGATTGTCAAATTTTGGTGAGAAGACCACATATGGATTTAGAAGTTGATCATAAGATCTATCTATTCCCGCATATAATTTAAATATAAATTGATTTGTCTCCGAAAGAGTTAACTTGAATCCAATATTATTTGCTGAACAGAGTTTTTGAATGGTATCATATAAATCTAAACCTTTAGTAAATTGTGCTTCTACGGTTAATGCTGTAATAATTGGATCTGTGGAAACTTCAAATATAAAATTAGAAATTGCTCTATCAGTTATAATAGGTGAAATAACATTCTCATCTAATAACTTTTTTATTCCATTTTGAAAGTTTCCCGTTAATACTGTCTGGGTCCAAATAATACGACGATTAATAATAGATTCAATAGATCTACCAGTTACCAATAAACAATTACCTTTTTCTATATCAGATTTGATAACCAAACTCTCAATAAGCATTAAATGATCTGAATCAGCACACCAAATATAGTAATCTTCTTTTAAATAGTCTAAAAATTCTATTGTTGCTTGAGTATAAATCTCAAAGTCTCCATATCCACAATATCTATCAGTCCAAATAAGAGACTCAAAAGTATCTAACATAGCAACAGATTTTAAATTAGTATCTAAAATTAATAACTCCATGCTATACTCCTTCGTAAACTATTTGATTTTCTATTCTAAATTGTAGATTAAGACTTCCAGTATCAGCAGTAAAGGCAAATAGATTATCACCTTTAGTTAACTGAAACCAGTCAGCATTTTTATCTAAACAATTAATTATGTTTGTGTATACACCATTTCTTAACAATTGAACTGTTTTTTTACCCTTTACTGTAGAAATGATAATATCATCTCCAGCAATAAGCCCCGATCCAGTTAATGCAAGTAATCTAGTAGTATCGAGTTTCATAACCTCACGAGTTGCGGAGTTATAAATTGTTAAGTTTGTTGCTGGTCCAAGAGCATGAATATAAATAACAATACCTATTTCAGAATCACCTTCATAGTATATTGTCTGTTCTTGATTTGTAACAATCCTACCCATCTCAAGCAAATTCACAGTAAGTGATTCATTCGAAAAGGGAAATTCAAACATTGGTTCTATCCCTGCAAATACTGTTACCGTACTTCCAATTGAATAAAAGTTTGGATCAGGACATATAATTGAAATCTGAGTTGTTTGACTAGCACTAAAAATTATTGGTTCATTACTCTCAACATAACCATAAGCCTTACAAGTACGAATGTCAGTTTCAATAACTAATTCTATTGGCTTAGAGAGTGGAAAATATTTATAAGTTTTTTGACGAATTAGTTCAACTGTAGGCATTGATAATAATTTCAATGTAAGTACAATATTCCGTTTTTCAATTCTTGCTGAGTTGAATAATGAACCATTAGAACTTGATAGGTCAGTTAGGTTTATGTTTGCTTTACTTGGTCCTAAACCAGTTACTTCAAGGACAGCGAACCCAGAGTTTTCTGGGTACACCAATTCCATTTTTATAGATTCGCCCAAGTAATTTATCGCAGTTATTGATTTTATCATATTGGCTTCACCAATCCTTTCATTGTTGAGATTTGATTCTTCGTCTGAATATAAATATCAATTCTCGATAAAGCTTTAGGCGAATAATTGTTTTGAACAAATGATATAGGAGTTCCTTGTTTATCAACATCCGTTTGTTGAGAACTAGTACTCTCTGACTCTGTTTTATTTTTCTGTATACTATTTGCCGTACCATTAGCTGACTTAAGGGACCCATTAACAGAATATTCGTCAAATTTATCCATCATACTGTATAATTGTTTACTCCCATTTTGAATGTTTGACAGATCAAATACTGGACGTATAACTGGTTCAGAGTCTATGTTATTAGAAACTATATCAGAAATGCCTGCAATTGCCTTAGAAACGGCAGTTATTGCACCAGTACCTAAATCTTTAGCTGAATTTGCAACTTGATCGGCATAACTAGCCAAACCATTGATAAGTCCTTGACCAGCAAATGCTCCAACCTTAGCAAATTCTGTAGAAGGGGAATGAATACCTAAAGCTGCTTTAGCTGCATTTAATGCTGCCAATGCAACTCGTGCTACTTCCTGAGCCAATGCAACTCCTTTACTAGTTACCCCTTGTTGTATACCTGCTACAATATTTGCACCAACTGACATCCAGTTAGGCGTAGACATTATAGTTTGAATATTAGTAGCTAGCTTTGTAAATTCTGATTCAGTATCAGTTCTTAAGTTAGTTACTGTTGTTGAAACCTTAGTCGAAAGATCTGAGAATTGACTTTGAGCAACTAGACTTAATACTCCTACTTTTGAAGCCCATTCAGAGTCTAATGCAGAAAGTTGACTAGCAGCCTCAGCATTTAGACCAGCCATTGAGTTTGACCATGTAATGTTATATGCATTCAAAGCAGTTGCTGCATCAGTGTTTAATTGAGATATCTGATTTACTGTTTGTAATCTTAGATCCTCAAGTTCGCTAATTGATTCAGTTTTTGCTTCGTCATGTTTTGTTTTCCACAATGCTACATAACTAGTTAGTTCTGAATCACTCATAGTATTTAAAGCAGCAATTTGAGTAGCTGATTTTGGCCCCATATCCTTAAGTTCTTTAAGTAAATCGTCTCCGATTCCTTTTTGAGATAATCCAGATAAGTCTTGTTTCCAAGTTTCAAATGCCGTAGTCTGATCTTGTAAATTCTTAATCAAAGTTGCACCTGTTATTGGTTTTTCTTTAGTAACAGCATCAAACAAACCATAAGCACTATACAATGAATCTGCTCTAGATTTAATAGCATCTTCATATGCTTTATTAGCACTTTCTATGTCCGTTGCTAACTTGTCATTAATTTCTTTTGTCTTTGCATAATAATCATCTTGTAATGCTTTTCTTTTTTCGTTCGTAGCTGTTTCAAGATCTAAAACACTCTGAGCATGACTTTTGTTAGCTGCATCTATTTCATTTTCAAGTCTGTAAACCTCTCTATCTGCCGCTTTACGTTCATCTGTTCCAGTTTTATACTGCTTCTGAATCTTTACCCAAGCATTAAGTTCTTGTGTTAGGTTCATTTGATTATAGTATTTTAGATCATCAATTGCTCCTGTTTCGTCTGAATATTGTTTCTTTAACATCTCATTCTTAACTCTATATACTTCCTTATCAGCATTTATACGCTCGTCAGTACCAGCTTTATACTGTTTCTGAATAGTTTGCCAAGCAGCAAGTTCCTGTTCTAAACTTAATGTATTATAATATTTTTTAGAGTCAATTAATTTAGTTTCATCATTGTATTGCTTTTGAGACATTTCATTTTTAACTCTATATACTTCTTTGGCAGCATTTAAAGATGCTTCAGTACCAGCTTTGTATCTTGCCTGAATTGTTTGCCAAGTATAGAGTTCTTCTTCCAAACTTATATCATTGTAGTATTTACGATCGTCTATCCAAGATTTTGCTTCTGCAAATACTCCTTCTGACATTTTCGTTGCAGCAGAAACTACATCCTTACTACTATCATGAATACCATTAGCCATTCCCCTACCAATCATAACTCCAACCTGATCTCTAAATAATCTAGAAGGCGAATGTATTCCTAAGAAATTAAGTGCCGCTTTGAATGCGCCAGTAGCAACATCCACAACTGCATTAGCACAATTGTTAGCCATGTTTCCAATTCCTTCAATCATACCTTTGATTATGTTTTGTCCAGCATCTACCATTTTGAATAATTGTTGCTTTATTCCTCCAACAATAGCATCTATAAGATTATCACAAGCAGCAATTATAGCCGCTGAATTGTTTCTGATAGCATCTGCTAATCCATTTATAAATGAAATTACTAACTTAAATGCAGCATCTATTATGCGAGGTAATCCATCAGAAATACCTTGAATAAATCCTACAACTATATCAACTCCAGCTTTTATAAATTTGCCTATGTTATCAATGACAACTTGTACTATGCTGAGCAATAAAGTAAGAACCTTTTGTAAAATTGTAGGAACCCACTTAATCAATGCAGTAAGTACTGATGATAATATCTCTAATACACCATTCACTATCAATGGAATACATTGAATAAGTGTTGGTATAACTGCTTTGATCATTGTAACTACTGTTTTACAAATAAGAGGAACTGACTCAATTAACACTGTACATAAGGCTACTATTCCCTCTCCAATTTTCTTAAGAATTGTAGGAATCAATGATGCAACACCTACTACTATAATGGTTAAAGCTGCAACTATAGCCGTAGCTCCAGCCGCCGTCATCGTGGCGAGTGCCGCAAAGCCAACTGCTAATGCTGATATGCCTAATCCAATTAATAATAGTCCAGCTCCAACAGCAGTTATACCAATACCAAATAAGACTAATGCTGCCGATAATCCAAGAATTGCTGGAATTAAAGGTGTTAGAACTAACCCTGCTACTCCAAGTATAACAAATATACCAGCTAAAGCAATAAGTCCTTTGATAAGACTCTCCCAAGACATTGCTCCTAGTACAGATAATACTGGGGTTAATACAGCTAATGCTGTTGCCGCTATCAATAATGCAGCTGAACCTGCAAGTGTACCGCTCATAGCATATAGAGCAATTGTTAATATAGTTAATGCTCCACCCATAGCTACTAAACTACGTCCTAAATCTTCCCAAGACATTGATGCCATTTTTATCATAACTCCTGCTAAAATATTTAGAGAAGCAGCTACAATTGCTAGACCAGTACCAGTAAATATTAGATTCTTAGGCATTAGATTCATTGCTAATGCTACTTCAGCTAAAGCAACTCCCATACCAGTAAGACCCTTACCTATTTCATCCCATGACATACTACCAAAGTCTTTTAATGCAGATGCTAATATTTTCATAGAAGCTGCAATAACAACTAAGGCCAATCCAGTAGATATAACATGTTTAGCATCACCTGTTAATTTGGTGAATACCATAATTTCTGCAAGTAATAGACCAACACTAGTTAATCCTTTACCTATTTCTTCCCAAGACATATCTCCGAAGTCTTTACATGCTGAAGCTAGAATCTTTATAGCTGCTGCTAGAATAACAATACCAGTTGCTGTTACTATAGATCTAACACTGAATTTAGCAGTATTTAAGAATAGAGATATTTCAGCCATTAGTACTCCAACACCAACTAAACCTTTAGCAAGTTGTTCCCAACTTAACTTAGATAGATCAGCACAAGCACCTGCTAAAATCTTAATAGCCACAGCAAAGGCAATCATACCTACAGAACCTTTAATCATTGTGCCGCTATTACTAGATAACAATTTTGCAGTTCCTACTAATATACCAGCTAATGCAGCAACACCTACTATACCTTTTGTTAAACTATTCCAATCAAGATCACCTAAGTTTTTCATAGCAACCGATAGTATAAGAATAGCAGTTGCCATTGCAATTAAGGTTGTACATGCAGCCATGGTTTTAATGCCAAAGCCACTAATCTTAGTAAATATAGACATTGACAATAATAGTTCTCCAAATAAAGTAGTAATTGCACCGAGAGAAACAACTAATTTAGCTGAATCGATTAATGAAATGGCTACTATTGAAGCTGCTAGAATTGCTATGGCTAAACTTATCTTTAACAATACATCAGCCTTAAGTTTTAATTGATAACTCTCAAAGCAACCTCTAACTCCATCAAGAATACCAGTAACACTTCCCAACATACCTTGTACACCTTGTAATGGAGAGGCTATGTTTTTTAAGAATTTATTAATGCCTAAAGCAAGTCCGCCTATAGATAAACCTGATATTAAATCAAGTATTCCATTAAAATTTGCACCAGCAAATGAACTAACAAATTTATCTGCTAATTTACCTAATAGATCTATAACTGCACCTACTATAACCTTAGTTGTTTTCCACAATATACCTAGAACCTGAACAAATTTACTATTAGCAAAGGCCAAGCCTATACCCATAAGAGCATTAGTTATTCCGTCCTTCATGCCAGTAGCAGAATCACTAACCTGTGACATACGTTTATTTAATAATTCAAGAAACGAATGAAAAGCTTTAAATATATCAAAGTTAAACTTTTTAGAAATTGCTTCTGCAAATTTTACAACCGTTTCCTTTATAGCATTGCCTAAATCTAAGAACCCAGTAACTACCATTTTGATTCCACTAACGAGTGGTTGTAGGACTTTATTGAATATATCTGATTTCTTAATAACTTTGTCTAGATTTACTAACCAGTCTCCAAACGAAGCCGTAACCCCAAGAACACCACTACTTAGACCACCCATAGAACCAAATAAACTTCCTACTGCATTAAATATTGCAGAGAATATTTGTTTACCTATATCTAGTACAGCAAATAAACCTTTAAATGTAGATTTAAGATCTGCTGATTGAGTTGTACTAAGTTTAAACATATCAATTAAACTCTTTAGACCTACTGTTAATGCTACAAGTTGTTTACCTGTAGTTGGAGGGAATATTTCTTTAAATGCACCTGAAACTATTTTTACAATATTGCTTACTTCTCCAAAAGCCTCACTAATAGCTTTTATTAATATAGTTCTACCGCCTAAGGCTTTCCAATCAGCTAGCATCTTATTACGAGCATCTGATGAAGCCTGAAGAGCACCACCAATACTATTACCAACATTAGTCCATAAAGCAGAGGCTTCATCAAGAGCACCTATTACTGTTTTAAAACTTGTAGCCCAGCCAGTAGCAACATTTGATTGCAAAGTATCCATCAATTGAGTATAAGACTTTATTTTTGTAGCTGAATCATTAGCAGTCTTACCTAATTCCTGAATTTGAGCAATTTGTTTAGCTGAGTAACCCATAGATTTTAATTGTTCGGCTCCAAGATCTCCAGTATATTGTGATAATGTTTCAAGAAGAACTTGAGATGTTAACCATCCTTTTGTAAGGGAATCTTTAAAGCTTCCTTCCTTCTTAATCATATCATCAACCGCAATGCCATGAGTACGAGCTGTTTGTTTAAGTTGATTCTGAAAGTCAGTACCACCAATACCAGCATTAACTACTGAAATCCAATCTTGGGCTTTAACAGTACCACTAGCAACTGCTTGTGATAATTGATAAATAGCAGAATTAGCTTTTTCAGCATCTCCTCCAGTAAGGGATACAAGATTGAATATACCTTTGATTCCTGTAACAGAATCTTTAAGATTAACTCCTTGTGCTGTAAATAATCCAATAGCCTTAGTCATATCTCCAAAACTATAAATTGTTTTATTAGCATAATCATTTAAGGTTAACAACGTTTTATTAATATCTCCAACTGTTGAACCAGCAGTTTTAGTATTAGCAAGAATTGTTTGAAAAGCTGTAAGTCCTTGTTCATATTCAGAAAAACCCGCTTTAATTGGATCAACGGTAAGTGACGACATTATTCTTTTTCCAGCAGTTAATGCTGAATTAGCTATATTAGCAAGTGCTGTTAAAGCTACTACTTGAAGTAATGAAAATTTTACTTTCATTGACTCTATACCACTTGAAATTCCATCAAGAGAAACTCTTTTTGCAGAAGTACTAATTGCTTCTAAACCTTTAGCAGAATTAGAAAGATCTAACCCCTTCTTTAAATTATCAAGTGATTTTAAAGTATTACCAACATTAGATTCAAAGTCTTTATTATTAAAACTCATTGAGACTACTCTATTGTCAACTGATGAACTCATAATGCATTAACCTCCTTCCATACTTGATTTGATATCTCATCAAATATTGGTTTTATCGCTGGATTAATATAATCTCGTCCTTGGACATATCCGCCATTTTTTGTACCGTGACCATATTGTAAAATTATAGCAATAGGTACTCCATCCACTACATTGGAATTATACCAAGATATAGTTGTCTGACCTTTAGTGCTTTTAATTTTATAATACCAAGAACTAGCAGTTTTACCTGAATCAATAGGAACATTATTTGAAAGTGCCTTTACACCTTTTTCTCCATATGCCTCTAAATTTTTTAAATGGGTTTTGTCTACTACTTTATTTAAGAATTTAGAAGTTTTAGAGAAATCACCATTTTGCTTAAAAGTTATCATAGTAAACCTCCATTATCCTTTGCTATTTAATTTTTTTCTTCGTTCGTTATTTAATCTTGTATTTTTACTCATTATTTCAGACTTAGACATTGGTTTTTCTTTAGTGTTCTTTTTATCACATACTCTTATTAGAGTTAATAATTTATTTAAATGCCATTTTTGACAGTCAAAAGGTATGTTATAACTAATCATCCAAAAATAAATTATCTCTGATGTTATTATTTCTCTAGACGTATCTTTAGTATCATTACCAAATGTAGTAGCAGTCATAGATGCATCTATATATCTAGTTACATCTTTCATGTTACCATTTGTAAGGTTATCATATGTTTGTTTAGGAACATTTTGTGTCATTGTCATACATCTTATGTAATCAATAGTTTCTTCATTTGTTTTTATATCTTTATTAAGAAATGGTTTACACCATTTTGATTCCCATTTGGAAAGGGAGACAAGTGAATGCTCAAGTTGTAATACTTGTTCTTTTGACTTTATAAATTCATTCTTAATTTCATCATACTTTTCAAGTTCAGGTACAATAATCTGAAGCATCTTTATCCCCCTTAATGTTTATTGTTTTGCTAATATTTTTTGTTCTACTTGAGGTATTACAGCGTTTACAAAAGCTGCAGCCATTACAGAATCTGTTGCCAATTCCATAAACAGAATTGAATAGGCTTCTGTTTGAGAGAAACTTGTTGTTACTTCATCATTTTTTATGAATTTTTTGCCATCTGGTGATTTTTCACCATAAGCTTTAAGTACAAATTCTTTAAATATCTTTATAATTGAAGGCATGTCCTGAGCTTTAATAACATTAGTTATCATTTCAGCCGCTCCGCCTGTTGTTGACAATTCCATTTCTATTACCTCAGTTTTTGTAAGGTTAAAGAAAAAGTCCTCTGTTCGTTCATTGTTGTTATAGTCGGTGTATGTTATTGTTTTTTTTAACATATTAATATCTCCCTTCAAGATAGTAAAATTTTCATTTGTAAAAAGACCCTACCTACATAATAGGGTCTCTTAATTGTTGATACGCTTATTATCACATATAGTGTATCATTATAAGACCTCTGCTAACACAGAATGGCCTTTTATTTTATTAAGCTGCTCCTATGAGCGTAATTATTTCAGCTGGTAATGGAAGTCTAGCTTCTTCAGCTTCTGCTCCAAATAGAATAGCTTCTACTATTAACATTTTAGCAGGTGTTATTTTTGTTGAATCTAATGTTAATGATGCTGTTGGTTTAAATCCAGGTACTACTACAGGAGTAGTTGATATTCCCCATGATAAAGTTATTGCTTCTGGACTTTCGTTCATAGTCTTATAACCTTTCTCTGATGGTGAAGCCATTGCTCCATATATTAAATGAATTTTATAACCATAATCAGTTCCTTCTTCATCATTACCAATAGTTGTTGTGTAACAAAGACCAAATGTTTTACGAGACTGTTGTCCAGCAGTAACACCTAAAGCAATTTCAGCAGAACCATCACAAACTGCAAATTCATCTGGATATGTGTATGCTTCGATAGTTGCACCGAATTGTTCTGCAGACATTAGGTTTAAATACTTAATATCATCTGCATACATAGGGGTAGCTTCTGCACCTGAAGGACTTTCTGTAACAGCAGTTAAACCATTCCATGCTACGCCTAAAGAATACACTCCTCCTGTTTGTAATGGATAAAGAACACCTTGCTTTACCCCTGTTTCATATAATCTTTCACCTGATAGATCCCAAGCTAATTTTGCCATTTTAATATTCCTCCTTAAATTTAAAAATATAGTGTAAATGCATCATGATTAAGATTATCAATAGTATAATTTCGATTAAAACTACAGAATGGCAGTTTAGCCACTTCACCTATTATTATACTGTCTGGATCTCTGTCAATCACAATTACTTCATATGATATTTTAAAATCATACGCTTTATCATTAGCATATTTAGTATTAATTTTATCTCTAGAATATACAATTGCTGGATATTCCATTCTTACTGTTTCGGGTGGTTGAAAATATACATTAGTTGAACCTATAAGATTCTCTAATTTAAGTTGCAGATCAATCTGTTTTCCCATTATATGCACCACCCATACTTAGTATTAATCTAGGGAATTGTACATCTACGTTTGAAACTTTCCACTTACTTCCCATATACTCAATGTATAATATAGATTGAAAATTCTGATTGGCGAATGGATCGGCTACAATACTAATCGCATTTGAAAGCTTTATATTATCATTGAGAGTACTAGTAGGAGATAGACTCCTACTGTTTTTAAGTACCTCCCCTGAGTAAGGTTTAACGGTTATAACTGGTTCCCATATTCCAGGTCGAGTTTTAGTCATTATTCCGTAGCCGATGTTTCCAAAAAACTTTGCCATTTTGAATCCTCCTATACGTTAGCCAGCTATTACAGTTACAAATTCATACACTTGAGCTGAGTTAGGCTTTGTTAATCCACCAGAGCATCTAGTCTCCATTAAATATTTGAATTGATTGAAATCAATATCAAAATCATCAAAAGTAGCAACCTGACCACCTTTATCTGCTCCGAAATTATAGTCTCTTAGGTTAACTTTGATTGCCATTAGTTCTCTAGTATCATTCTCGGTGCCAATGGTTCTTGTCATACCTTCTATCTGAGGTATTTCTACAATTGCACTAACTCTAAGAGCTGCACAAAGTGTAGCATCAGACTCATAGATCCTTCTACCAGTAGTATCTTCAATCCATAACATATTGGTATGAATATCTGGAGTTGTATAAAGAACTGGACTTCCAGAACCTTTATATCTCTTATTGGTAAGTGCTATTTGTTTAACCATTGATTTGAAGTCTGTCTTAGTTGTTAATTCTTCTTTAATCGTATACAAATCAACGTCTGAATAAATAGGTATGATGTTTTCTTCATTTATTTTATAAATATCATCAACAGCTCTTCCATCGCCAAGTAATGCTGCTAAAGCAAGCTCTTCATCTAGTAATGTTCTTAACTGAAAACGAACCATTGCTACTATATCAAAGTCAATTACATCTAGTATGTCATCTCTATCCAATTTCTGTTTAACATAAACCGTTGTTGGTGTAATAACACGTTTTGAAGCTTTGAAATATACTTCTTTTTTCTCAGTAGCTTTTATATATCCCTTAGCTCTTGCAGTATCAATATCCATATCAGCAATAACTGATTTAACTCTACTAAATGGACTCTTGCTAATACCATTAAGTATTAATTGAACCCAACTATCTTCTCTCTTTAACCAAGTAGGATCTTTGGATAAAGTTTGAGCATCTGGAAATAGAACATCGATATTTTCAATACCATATTCTACAGCATGAGATAAGATGGCCTCCTTTAATGAACCTGATTTTTGAGCGTCAGCTAAGATAACCGAGAATTGAGCATGAGTTAATGTATTACCCTCTTTAGTAGTAGTATCTTTGTTGTCAAATAGATTTTTTTTCATTATTACTGTTCCTCCTTTGATTAATGAATGTGTGATTAATTGAGTATCGGAAGTTTTATCTTCCAAAGCACTAGTTATTAAAGAACAAACTACACCTTTTTGTTCTTCAGTAAACTCATCATATACCTCTTGAACTGTTTTATCTCCAGCAGGTGGAGTAGTACTACCAGGGGGTGTATCTGCATGTTCAATTTCAGTATTTGATATTGCAATTCCTGAATAGATAATAGCTTCTTCAGCAACAGTATCATATTTATCCCCATGTTGAATACAAAGATTATCTATTAATGCTCCAGGATTTGCTCCAGCAAGAACCAGACTTACTTCTTTAATATTACCATGTTCTACGTCGGTGCCTTTTTGTTTTAATTCATTTGCATAGATTGATAAGTTCTTAATATCGCCATGCTCAACAAGAACTTTAGCATTCTTACCAGCTTCTGAATCATTGAATGAACAAAATGCATAAACACCATCGGCTCTATTTTCAAGAAGAGCATGTCCCAAAACATTATCAGGATTGTTATGCATATGCTGCCAAACGAGAGGCACCGTTATTCCATTATTCTCTTTAAATGCGTCTTTACGAATTGTTCTTCCATCTGTACATTTAAGATCATTTTTTGTGGCATAACCACTAAAATTGTACTTCATTTTATTGTCCTCCTTTATTTAGATCTACAATATTTGTAGTATCTTTCTGTGGTACTTGATTATTTAAGTTTTTATTACGTAATTCATTTGCCTTAGGATCTTTTGAAGGCTTATAATGAATTATGCCTCTAACCTCATTAGAAGTTAATACCTCATTACGTGTAAATTTATCTGCTATATTGGCCAACTCACTAACAGGAACTAACTTGAAAGGATCTCTAAAATATTGAATAGATTGGCGTTGAGTTCTAGCAGTTTTAGTTAAGAATTTACGTTTCATTTCATCGGTAATTGTTGACAAACATGGTTCAATTGTTCTACTAAAATAATTAAGCATTGTTTTTTCATCAGCCGTACCATCAAAGATACTTTCAGTCAATCCTAACTGGTTATATAACATGCTCGTTAGATATGTGATCTGAGTCATCAAATTATTATCAGCTGATCTATTTAACTGAGTGATCTTTTCAGTTCCATCAGTATAAGCAATACCATATTTAGAACCAGTTAACTGCATTTCAATTTCCTTACGTCTATTATCAGCTTGCTCACGACGAGCAGGGGATTTTATTACGTATGGTAATTGAATTATTATGTCTAACTTACCAGAGCCACTTTGTTCATCAATTGCATCTAAAATATTTAACTTTTCAATTAAACGTTTTAATGTTGAATTTGGTTCGTTCATAACAGCATATAATGGATTTTCAATAATTGCCACCATATTTTTAGGAACATTAATTTGTTCTTTATAACCTTTTTGCTCATTATAAATATCAATTTTTACCATAGTTGGATACCATTCTATAATTTTTCCAACTCTTAAAGTTTGAATTTCATACGCATCACTAATAGCTGGGTCCATTGTAGTATCTATTGGTGCTACAGCAACACTTCCTTCATCGAACATAGACATGGATATATCCATCATTAAAGAACGTCCTGTTTGATCGATGTTAGCTTCTACAGATAATGCATTATTTAGAGAAGAAGGTATATCTTCTAGATATTTATTGTTTTCATCAAGTTTAACATGGGCTATATTAACAGATGCAATATCAATTGCTAATCTATTATATAAAGCTCCTACTATTGACTTTGCATTTGTTCCTCTCAATCTAACTCTATCTGGACGGCTAGAATATCCTGGACCTGTGTCTTGATAATTTGATCTTGTTGGATCTTTGTTTAGAAATGCATTCCAAGCATGTTGTATTCTGTTGTTAAGAGACCGCTCCATAAGTTCCTCCTTTGTTTAGCTAATCAAAAGCTTCTTTATTAGCTTTATAAGCTACATATGCATCCATTAAAGCGGAGACATTATCTATTTTTTCATCAGACCGCTTTTTTAGTAATTTACGATTACCATTTGTATCTTCTAGAGTTATACTATTACCCATAGCAAAAGACATAAGGGCCTGATCAAATATTAACATTCTATCTTCTGCCATATCTTTAATTTCACCAAGTGGAACTGACTCTGTCTTTGCTCCTTGTATTACTTTTTCTATTCCAAAAGGGCCATTTTCTTGTTCCCATCTTGTAACAAATTCTTTAGCATTATAAGGGTCAAATCCAAAGGTTCTAATATCATAACATGACTGTATAATGTATTGATCTAAGTCTTCATAGACTTCCATCATGTCAAGAACAGTTCCTTCCATTATGATTAGACTTCCTTCTTTAATGAATTGGTCATACTTTATTCGCATAGCTCCTGGAAGTTTCATAAGAGTTCTTGATGTTATATAACTTCGAGTTTTGATGCCAAATCGTTCACGAGGCAAAGGAAATAAGAATGTAAAAGCACAAAAGTCATCGCCTTGTGACATATCACCACCAAGAGAACAAGCCATATTCCAAAAATCTCTTTTACGATGTGGTAAAGTTTCTTCATAAGTAAAATAATAAGTATATCCTTCCATAGGAAGTCCAAAACGTTTAGCAAGTATATCATTTCTAGCAGCAGGAGCCTTTTCAGCTCTTTCTACATCAAGTTGATACACTTCATATCTAACGGTCTTTCCTATATTAGGATTAGCCTTAGGCCACATTGATGGATCATTAACTTCTTTAACATCGTCGAGTTTATACCACCAAATCGATACATGAGGATTGATATATTCGCCCTTTAATATATCTAATAGTTCTAATTTAATTGTATCTCCGCTACTATTACGAACAGTACCTTCTGAACTTACAGCAATTATTAAATAATCATCAAGTTTTGATGCTCCCTGTTCTATAGCTCCTATAACATCCTCACGTATGTCTCCCGATAACCATTCATCGACAGTTGATACCTTATTTCTTAATCCCTGTAATTTATCTATAGTCATAGGTCGAACTTCTATTAATGAACCTGTAAGAAAGTTCTCAATACCCTTTTTAGTTGATACTAATTTAACACGATTGGCTCTCGAACCCGTTGTATTTTGTAAAGATCCTTCTGTTAGGAATTTAAATAGAGGTCCTCTTGCTCTTGTTATAGCTGTTCTTATTGGAGACATAACTTCATCTGCTTGTTTCATTGTTGGAGCTGTTGTGATTTGGTTTGTAGTCGAAGTATCAACATTCTGAAAATATGATTGTATACAAGACATATATAAAGACTTAGCTGCACCTCTTCCGACTATAAGATATTGTTTATTTATTAAACGCCTTTTATAATTTTTCTTTACATAGTGTCCACCATGATTATCTGGATTTGGTTCATATGAACTTATCTCTTCGAAATAAAACCATGAAAATATTACTTCTGCCCATAATTTAAAACTATCAAGCAATATTAAATCTGATCCATCAGTTAATGTTAATTCATTATTACAATATTCAATGAATCCTTCTACTGCTTGATCATCATAATATACTCCAGGATTACCTATTAAGGCATCAATCCTATTCATCTCCATGGATATTTCTTTGCAGACAGGGATATCTCCTCTCATTACTGAGTTTTTAAATTCGTTATAGTATTTTGGTGTCGCAGTATTGCTTAGTGACATAAATTATCTACTTGGCACTTGTATTAGATTTAGTTTTTGATAATAGCGTGTCTATACCCTTACCCATATATTTAGTAATATAGGTTTGGGCTAACTGTTTACCTGAATTAACAATTAAATCTGTAACGAATTTTTTCCCTGGACTAATGTCTTCTTTTGTAAGTTGTTTATAGGTTTTTTCTAATTGTAATCTCTCATTAAATTTCTTTAATTGAGAATTGCTTAATGTTTTAATTTCTTTATTTTTAAGACTAACCTTTAGATTATGGTCAGCACTATTTGGTGGCTTTTCTGCTTTTTTAGCATCCAATTTTGCTATATGTTTATTTATCATTGAATTTCCTTTTGAACTACCTGCTGCTTTTTTAGAACCCCAATGCATTCCTATTTTTCCAAAGTGTTTTAATTCAGTTTTTTCCATTAGGTATTTACCTCCTCTACGATTACAATTTTAGGATCAGCACTAACCATAAGTCTCCACTCATACTCGTCTGCTTGCGATTTCATAATTTCGATTAATGCATTACTTATAGGCGGATCAAATATAAGACGAACTTTTAAATACATATATGATTTTACAGCTTCATACATTAAAATGTTTGGAAGATAATCTTTCCATTCTTTTATTTTATCCGATATTGAAAATCCCTCTGCTGGCCCAACTCCTATTTGATTGAGTACAAACAATACAGAATTTATATGCATAGTAATATCATTATCGAAATGGATATCTTCTTCTCCAACTCCTAATAGTTTTTTTATTGATGTCAGTATACTTTCTTCCATATCAATACTCCTTATTATAAAAATTATAGCCAGGGACAAGTATCATTTTTCTTTCGTATAGTGGGACCAATTATAAGACGAGATTTATCTCCATAGTGTATAGCATTGTGAGTATTTAAAGTTGTGGTTATTAAATTTTCTGGATCAAACACTATAGGATTTCTATTAAGAATGTCTTCTTTTGTAATTGTATTTAAATGATGAATCATAATTACTCCAAAGATTTCAAAGTCTTCACAAGCTAGATCATTTCCATCATCTCTAATTATTATTGTTCTTCTAAAGTTTCGCCATTCCTTAGATGTATAGAAAACTTGATTAAGCCATCTATTAAAACCAAAAGTTTCTTTACCAACTTTACCATCCAATTTTAAATAATCAAATCTATCTTGGAAAGTTCTTAAGGTTATTAATTCAGAATAACTTCTACTCATCTTCATTTGAATCTCCTTTGCCAGAATATTTTCGCATAGCGTTAAGTGCATTATTATAAAGTTCTTCAACATTCTTTGATGATTTAAGAGCTTCGGTTTTTGCTACTATTAATTTCTTTTGCTCAACTAAAATATCTTTCTCAATACGTTCTTTAGTAGATCCGAGTCTAAGATAATGAGCTATAACCTGAGATGATGCAGTTCCTTTTATTAATTGTTTCTCTGCAAGATCTACAGCAAGTGCTATTAGTTGATTTTCTCTTCCTTCTGGCGTTGCTGCTGGTGCTCGTTTCTTATTTGAGTCCAATACAGGTTCATTTCCATTTCTCATTATCTATCACCTCCAACTGTAATTATCTTTAGTATAACTTATTGTCTATCTCTTTAGACTTATTAGATGCTTTTGATAGTGATGGCAAGACTTCGAAGAGGGTTTCTTCTTTTATTCTTGAAAGGAGTATGGTTTCACCAAACCATAAATTGTAAAATCAGCCATCACTATAAAAAGCATCTAAAAATCGTCCCCTCGGGGAAAAATTAGGG
>Ga0302215_10001410_pt1 | contig 17184 bp, 12 predicted proteins | sample II_Fen_N3_1_FD_194580 | JGI IMG/M metagenome (GOLD analysis project Ga0302215, IMG submission 194580) | Peat permafrost microbial communities from Stordalen Mire near Abisko, Sweden - II_Fen_N3_1 | ecosystem: Environmental > Terrestrial > Soil > Wetlands > Permafrost | place: Sweden: Abisko...
TTCAAGAGTATAGTGATTGCAACATATAAAAAATCATTTCCTTAAATAGCAGATTCATGAGAACTTCAAAAATCCTTCTCCTTCTCTTTTTAGTTGTTTTTTTTCCAATACGAAGTCTCGCAGACAACAACTCACTTATTCAAAACGTTCCCGGAAGAAATACAATTACTCTGAATGGTAAATGGAATTACATTATCGATCCCTATGAAACCGGTTATTTTGATTATCGGTATAAACCGTTTGATGAATCGCCGGATCCTTCAAACGGAGCTTTCTATCTGGACAAGAAACCAAAAGACAAAACAGAACTGATTGAATATTCATTCGACAAGTCCCCTACTCTATGGGTACCGGGAGACTGGAATTCACAGGATAACAGACTGCTTTATTATGAGGGGACAATCTGGTACCGCCGGTTGTTTGATTATAAAACAGTCACTCCCAATAACCGGGTATTTGTACATTTTGGAGCTGCAAATTATGAGAGTGACATTTACCTCAACGGAAAGAAGCTGGGAAAACATATTGGAGGATTTACGCCCTTTAATTATGAAATCACAGGGTTATTGAAAGCAGAGGGTAATTCGCTGGTAGTAAAGATAGATAACAAACGGAAACGTGAAGCTGTCCCAACCCTTAATACAGATTGGTGGAACTATGGCGGCATTACACGGGATGTAAACCTGGTAGAAGTTACTAATACATTTATACAAGATTATCTGGTTCAATTGAAAAAAGGAACTGCAAACGAACTAACCGGATATGTTCAGTTAAACGGACCGGCACTGCAACAAACAGTCAACATCAACATTCCGGAATTAAAAACAACCGCGAATGTGATAACCGATTCGACTGGGAAAGCGACTTTTACTATAAAAGCGAAAAACTTAATACGTTGGTCACCGGTAACACCTAAATTGTATCATGTTGAACTGACCTGTAACGATCAGAAAATAACAGATAAAATCGGATTCAGAACCATCGAAACTCGTGGTACCGATATTTTATTGAACGGGACTTCCATTTTTTTAAGGGGGATATGCATTCACGAAGAGAATTCGCTTCGGGGTGGAAGAGCATATTCCGACCAGGACGCACAAATGTTATTGAATTCAGCTAAAGAACTGAATTGTAATTATGTCAGGCTGGCACATTATCCACACAGTGAATATATGATTCGCAAAGCAGACGAAATGGGTATTTTAGTTTGGGAAGAAGATCCTGTGTACTGGACAATACAATGGGACAACCCTGCAACACTGGCAAATGCACTTCAACAGCTCACAGACGTCATCACCAGGGATAAAAACCGTGCGTGTGTCATTATCTGGTCTATGGCAAATGAGACTCCCGTAAGTGAAGCAAGAACTACTTTCCTGAAAAAACTGGCCGCCCATGCCCGTGAAATGGATAATAGCCGGTTAATATCCGCAGCGCTTGAAACTCACGGTAACACTGCCAATCCTAACGAACGCATTGTGGAAGATCCCTTTGCAGACTATGTAGATATTGTCAACTTTAACGAATATGTAGGATGGTATGATGGGCTTCCCGATAAATGTGACCGTATTGAATGGAATATAAAATACAACAAACCTGTCATGATCAGTGAATTCGGTGGGGATGCCCTTCAGGGGATGCATGGTGACAGCTTGACCCGATTTTCGGAAGAATATCAGGAAGATTTATTTACCCGTACAGTGAAAATGCTTTCTAAAATACCTCAGTTCAGAGGTGTTTCGCCATGGATATTGTATGATTTTCGTTCACCTAAACGAGTATTGCCAAACATTCAGGATGGCTGGAACCGTAAAGGGCTGATCGGTCAGAATGGAACGAAAAAGAAGGCATTCTACATTTTGAAAAAATTCTATAATCAGATGGAAATAAATTATCAAAAGAAATAAAACCTACAACAAGTAATTAATAACTACCAAGATACTGGAATCTAAGTATTTGTGAATTAACAAACAGATCATTAACTAACTTCGATTCCTTCTATTTTAAACCTTACAAATAAAAAAACCTCCTGAGTTGAAACTCAGGAGGTTTTTTATGAGATACAATAAATTAGAACTTTAAATCGTCAACTTTAAGGGCCACATTTCCTTTCACGTTAGCCTGGATACGTACAGCTCCCGGTACTAAACTCAGACTCAATACGCTAATATTATTTAATTTACCCTGCAACGTCACTCCATTATAAACAGGGTAATTATTCAGCATCTGATTGACTTCGGTCTTCATTTTATCAAGATTATCCTTAACAGGATAAGTAAGATAAGGAGCAATTTTTTTAAGAATCAAACCATGCATTAACCAACTGGCTGATTTTATCAATGCACTTTTTGTTTTAACTTCAAATTCAGGTTCAGAAATTTCAACTGCCATCTTTGTTGGATTATAAACCAGGTTTCCTGTAAAATAGATACGTCCTTTATAAGATCCGGTTACATCAGCAATAAAAATTGCTCTTCCTTCATTTCCAAAGATTGACAAATCAGTAATAGTAATGGTCTTGGTTCCTTCCGTAAATGTTTTATTCAACAATTCAGTTTTTGCCATTTCCGAAATCTTTTCAAAAGTCACATCGGCACCTACATTCAGGTTAAATTGTTGGGCGGGATGGTTGACATATTTGAATGCGGGTAGGGGTGCAAAGGTATTGGTTGCCGGTTGTGCACCTATAAACGATTCAATCTGAGCATAAAGTGCAATTGCCAGGTTCAATTTAGTTCCTGTAGTTGTAAAAGGGGATACATAAAGATCTTTCGGTGTTATACGGACCCACATATTGTTGGCAGCATTTACCTGAATTGGTTTCTGGACCTGATTCCATGCCTGGGAAATGTATTTCTTCATATCAATCGATTCTGCCAGAGTTTTATCGATCTGATCGGAAATCAATTTATCACATTTCGTCAATGCCAGGCTTGCAACAGGTGTTACCGGAACAATTACTCCTGCAACGCTCAATCTGGGAGTTTCAAGCCATTGATAACCTGATGAAGATGTTTTTGATACCAGTTTCCAGTCCTTATCAATACTTATGGTTGTTTTATAAGTAAGTGCAATTGTACCTGTCGCTTCGTAATGATCGCCAACCTCGTATCCGAATTTTGAAACTTTCCAGCCAAAACGTATCCAGACTTTAAGAGGAACTCTATACTCAATCACATTATTATTAATGGAGAAAGTAAAATTCTGCGCTTTCCATACTTTTACAGACAGGTCTTGATTTGATAAATTAGAACCCTGAAAGATAATACCATTCATCTTTTTATTGATGGCAGTTTCCAATTTTTTTACATCAAGATCTACTTTTAAGGGCAGTTCTGAAATTGCAGGTGAAAGATTTGATGGTAAATAAGATTCTTTCGGTTTTTCAATTTGCATTGTTTTGCATGATGAAAACAATAGCGCTGCAAAGGCTATTGATAAAATAATGTTTAGCTTTTTCACTTCGGTAAATATATTATTTAATTAATCTTTAATGAATTATTATACCTAAAACCAGGCAATTCCGATCTAACCGGCAGACTTCAACACCTAATAATTAGTGATTCACATTAAGTCCCTGAATTGAATTGCAAAATTAACTTATTTAGTTTAGATAAAGAAAGAACTAGTGTTAAACAATGACATCCTAATCATAAAGTGAGAATTATTTTATTGCATTTAATAGACTTATAGAATGTAATTTAGATTTATAAATGATACTAATTTGTATAAATTATGTTGTTACTTATTTTTTTGTAATTTACTTAGAACCGGATTATAAACGCAAAAAGACCTGCTAAGAAGAATCTTAACAGGCCTTTTTGTTTGTATTTTATTTTAAGAGTGAATAATCAATCACTTCCATAATATCATTTACATAATGGAATTTCAAACCTTTCAGATAAATAGGTTTTATTTCATCAATATCTTTCTCGTTATCTGCACAAAGTACAATTTCAGTAATTCCTGCACGTTTTGCAGCCAGTATTTTCTCTTTTATTCCACCAACAGGAAGGACTTTCCCTCTCAGCGTTATTTCCCCTGTCATAGCCAGGTTCTTTTTTACTTTCCGTTTTGTAAAAGCAGACACCAAAGCAGTTGTCATAGTAACACCGGCCGAAGGACCATCTTTGGGGATTGCACCTTCGGGTACATGAATGTGGACATTCCACTCTTCAAAAAGCTGACTGTCAATTCCCAGAACATCGGCATGCGATTTAATATATTCAAGAGCCAGGATTGCCGACTCTTTCATTACTTCACCTAAATTTCCTGTCAGGGTAAGATGTGGTGTTTTGCTTTTACTCAAACTTGATTCGATAAACAGAATTTCACCACCGACCTCTGTCCATGCCAATCCTGTTACAACACCGGTATACTCATTTCCCTGATATTTATCGCGGCTATAGCGGGAAGCACCGAGGTATTTTTTCAAATCATCTTCGGTTAATTCCACATTGTATTTTTCATTTGATGCTACGTGTTTAGCCACCTTACGCATCAAACCTGCTATTCTTCTGTCAAGTTCACGGACACCCGATTCACGTGTATACGATTCAATCAATTGATTTATGATTGGTTTTGTCAGAACAAACTGAGACTCTTTTAAGCCGTGATTTTCAAGTTCTTTCGTAATCAGGTGACGACGGGCAATTTCTATTTTTTCTTCCTGTATATAACCGCTCACTTCAATCAATTCCATCCTGTCAAGTAAAGCACGTGGTATGGTGCTCAGATTATTGGCAGTAGCAATAAACAGAACTTTCGACAAATCAAAATCAACATCCAGATAGTTATCGTGAAAAGCAGTATTTTGTTCCGGATCAAGGACTTCAAGCAAAGCCGATGAAGGATCACCTTTATAGTCGGTTGTAATTTTATCTATTTCATCCAATACAAAAACAGGATTAGCTGAATCGGCCTTCTGGATATTTTGCATAATCCTTCCAGGCAATGCACCGATATAGGTCCGGCGATGTCCACGTATTTCAGCTTCATCGTGTAATCCACCTAACGAAACGCGTACATATTTGCGGTTTAATGCAGTAGCTATTGACTTTCCCAAGGAAGTTTTACCAACTCCGGGAGGGCCGTATAAACAAATAATAGGTGATTTCATATCCCCTTTCAGTTTCAGTACCGCCAAATGTTCCAGAATACGGTCTTTCACTGTATCCATTCCGAAATGGTCTTTATTTAAGACCTTCTGGGCATTCTTGAGGTTAAAATTATCTTTGGTGAATTCGTTCCAGGGCAAATCGAGCATTGTTTCAATATAATTCAACTGAGTTGAATAGTCGGGCGAATGTTGACTCATACGCTCCAGTTTTTTCATCTCCTTATCAAATATTTTAGAAGTTGCATCACTCCATTTTTTAGTATTGGCACGTTCCCTGAAATCAGCAACATCCTGTTCAGGAGAACCACCACCCAATTCATTTTGAATGGTTTTCATTTGTTGTTGAAGGAAGTACTCACGTTGTTGCTGATCTATTCCTTCTTTCGCTTTGTTTTGAATCGACATCTTAATTTCCAGCAATTGCGATTCCTTGTTCAGTAATTCCAGCAACTGATAACCCCTGTCAATGACTTCGTCAATTTCGAGTAGTCGTTGTTTCTCTTTTACATTTAATCCAAAATTAACGCAAACATAGTTTATCAGGAATACTGGGTTTTCAATATTACGAATGGCAAAAGCCATTTCGGGTGAAATAGCACCTGAATCGTTAATAATGTTAATAGCTAAGTCTTTGATAGAAGAAACCAATGCCAAAAACATTTCGTTTGTGGGATCGGGAATGATATCTTCTTCCAATACGACTTTTGCTTTCATATAGGGTTTAATTGTCTCAAGCTCTCCCAGGTGGAATCTTCGTTTTCCTTCCAGAATAACGGTAGTAGTATTGTCAGGCATCTCCAGAATACGGACTACACTGGCAACAGTTCCCATTGGGAAAAGTTGATCGATGGTAGGATCATCGTTTTTTTTGTCCATTTGTGAACAAACGCCTATCAGCATATCATTTTCATTCGCTGCACGTACCAGTTTTAATGATTTGGAGCGGGCTACAGTAACCGGAAGCAGAACACCCGGATATAAAACCATGTTACGCAAAGGAAGTATTGGAAGAACATCCCCTGAATTAATACTTAGGTCAGAAGTGTGTTCATCAAGAGAAATAATAGGAAACATATCTGTGGAGCCCACCATATCATCAGAAAATAAATTATCGAAAGGGTTATTCATTATTCGTTTTGTATTTTTGCTGCCATTATGGCACAATTTCAATCATTCATTTTATTTGTGTAAAGACAGAAAGTTCTAAATTGTTCATTTCTATCAATTTAGTTCAATTTCAGCACTTCGTATTGTTCTTATTTCAATTGCTATGCCAAAAAACGTTTGAAAATGATTTAAATATACCCAAATAAGCCTATTTTTGCAGAATATCTAATGTTGAAAATCCATAAAGCGATTTTTCTTTTTATTTTGATCCATATCTGCATGATAATTGCATAGTATTGAACTGAATTTAAAAGAATATACATTTATCCTGATTTTACAAAATGAAACATTTTAATTTTCACCTTTCTCTCATTCTCCTTATAACTTCTTCTTTTATTACAAATGCTACTTCTCAAACCCTCTTTAAAGATTCAATCCCCGATTATCAGAATTTTAATGTATCAAAATTAGATTCAACGATCGAGTATGAACTTTACTGGTCGAACCAGTTCTCAGATTCCAAATCAAAATTCATTAAACGCTGGTACGAAGAACATCACTTTCAATCCATATGGTTTCAACCTTCTGTGAATACTTTTAAAGCTGATACACTGCTTGGTTTTATATCACATATCAGTGTACATGGTTTAAAGTCTGATCAGCTTGGCTATACGAATATGATGACACAACGTAATAAGCTAAAAAACATGCAACTTACCTATTCAGAACTTGCAAAATTAGAACTAAAACTGTCGAAATCATTCATACTCTATTGTTCCGGGTTACGATACGGATTTATTGATCCGGGAAATTTTGAAGCTTACCATAAATCGATTCAAAAAGCAGACTCAGCTTTTATTTATGCATCTCTCAAAGCAGAGAGAACTCATTTATTAAGCTATTTATCACGTATTCAACCCAGGTCAAAAGCCTATCTGACACTACAGGCTGAAAAGGACAATTACAACTTTTATATAGATTCAACCTTCGAATCTATACCGTTTTTAAGTGAAAACGAAACTATTAAGTTATGGACTTCGGATTCCAGACTTCCGCTTATTGCGCGTAGGTTGATGATTACAGGTGAATTGCCGTTTGATCCTGATTATGAAACATCCTACCTGATTTTCAACCGGAGATTACTCAAAGCGCTGAATGTCTTTCGGATTAAAACAGGTTTAATGATAGACGAAGAGATAGGAAACAGCACCATAAATGCGTTGAACATGACTTTTGCAGAATACATAAATAAAATTGATGTCAATATGGAAAGACTTAGATGGGTACCATTAAAATCACTTGGCCAAAAATTTATACGTGTCAATGTGGCAGATATGACATTGAAAGCTTATAAGAATGACACGGTAGCCCTGACAATGAAAGTGTGTGTAGGACGACCGTTAAACATGACTCCATTATTACAAAGTAAGATTTTTGAACTGGTAATTAATCCAACCTGGACAGTTCCAAACAGCATTATCATTAAAGAAATTGCGCTTAAAGCATCCAAGAACATCTCTTATTTTGAAAGGAACCATATCCGGGTATACCTGCAGGGTGTCGAAATCGACCCCTCTACTGTTGACTGGACTAAAATAAACGCAAATCATCAACCATATAAAATGGTACAGGATTCAGGGAGTAAAAATTCATTGGGACGTATAAAATTTAATTTCAATAATCCTTTTAGTGTTTATCTGCATGACACCAATATTAAGTCGGCATTTAAACATCACGACAGAGCGGTAAGCCATGGTTGCGTAAGAGTTGAAAAGCCTGTTGAATTAGTCAATTTCTGTTTTGCCGATTTAAGTCCTGCTTATAAAACTCAAATTCAAAAGAACGATCTGATAAAAGACAAAATCCGTCATTCCATTGATTTGAAAGTCATTAGTCAGATCGGAAAAGACCAGCTAAAAAGCGATCCTAACAGCATGAATATAAAAAGAGTGGAGCTAAACCCTTCTATCCCTATCGTTATGGATTACCAAACCTGTTTTATAAATTTAGCAGGAAAGATTATGTTCAGGGAAGACATCTACAAACTCGATGTCCTGTTAAACAAACAACTTGGAAATATTTCTCTAAAGGAATGAGTTGGTAGTAGGTAGTAAGTTGTAATGGGTAGTGAGATCCAAGAACTAAGAGTCAAGAAAATTATTAAAGATTACAGACACTTTCAACACTTATTTTCAATCTTTTACATTTTTGCTTCAAACCTATGTAATATTCTGAAATTTATTTACACTGTTACTACCTGCTCAACAAACATCTTTATTACTTACTTTTCAACATCTTACATCTTACTACCGACTACTTACTACTTACTACCGACTACTTAAAGTTTTGCCCGAAAGCTTTTGCAGTAATTTCATCAATGGTTACCCGCCACACTTTTACATTCATCAAAGCGGGTTTAGAATATTTAAATGTACGATCGGTATAATTTTTCATGGTAGCATTCATGGCAGTTTCTTTTTCTGTCAGGTCTTCGATAAATGTAACCCGTCCCTTACACATTACACTTTTGGAGAACATACTGTAACTGCATGCCACATCCGGATGTTGATATGCTAATTTCCGCTCTGTACAAAATGTAACAGTAATTCGGTTATCAAGTTCTAACAAACTCAGGTGTTTCCCTTCAGGGCCTGAATGCAATATTATTTCTCCCCCTGTATATCCAAAACTCATAGGTATCACATAGGGAGTTCCATCACGTTCTATGATACCAATAAAACAAACATCACAGGTATGGATAATTTCGTCTATTTCTTTTCTGTCAGTTATAAAGCTTGTTCTCATCTTTTTATTTTTTGAACCACAAAAATACTAAAACCGAAGAGAATATACGATACGTACAGGACAGATTCGGAGATTTCATTCTGAACAGGATAAAATTTGCACACAATACTTGTTTGTGTGCAAATAATTAATATCTTTGTACAACTTTTAAATAGGAATGATATGAAACAGGTACTCTTTACCTTTGCAATCCTGATAGCAATTTGTGTTTCGGGGAATGCACAGGGCTCCAAAATTGCCGGTAAATGGAAAACCATTGATGACAAAGATGGGACAGCAAAATCAATCGTGTTTATTTTCAAAGCCACGATCGGTAAATATTACGGTAAAATTGATAAGATGTTTAAAGATTCCGAAAAGCTTTGTGTAGAATGTGAAGGAGCAAATAAGAATCAACCTGTTTTAGGAATGATGATCATTAATGATTTAACAGAAAAAGAGAATAAACTGACAGGTGGTACTATCCTTGATCCTAAAAACGGTAAAATCTACAAGTGCAACTTAAGCCTTGAAAGCGGAGGTGACAAATTAATTGTTCGTGGTTCACTAGATAAAAACGGATGGATTGGACGATCTCAAACCTGGATTCGAGTAAAATGACTTACAAAAAGGACATTTTCAGTTGAAAATGATTCTTTTGTATGAAACCCGGTCAATTATTAGTTAAATAATACTAACACGGCAAAAATAGTTATCAAATATGTTGTACAACATAAAAAATAGCATTACATTTGCAATGTGTTTTTCATGGTATTAGATTTAAGGTTAACTAAAAGATTGGGTTGTCGGGAGACAACCTTTCTTGTTTTATATACCCCACAGAATGAACACATTATCCATACGTATTTTTACCAGTACAAAATCGGCTCTTTTCAAAGCAAGAAAGACCATATGGTGGCTCCTAAAAATCATCATACCCATCAGCTTACTCGTCAGTTTTCTTCAATATTGGGGTATAATTGCTCAAATTGCGGGAGTATTATCTCCCGCATTTTCCCTTATCGGGCTACCCGGTGAGTCGGCAGTAGTATTTATCACCAGCATCTTTTTACCTCTTTACGGTCCGATTGCCATCATATCAACACTTCCACTGGATATGCGCGAGATAACCATTCTGGCCATCATGTGCCTGATTTCGCACAACCTCTTTGTAGAGACAGCTGTTCAGAAGAAAACAGGTTCATCAGCACTCAGCATGTTTTTTCTGAGGTTAAGCATGTCCATCATTGCAGCAATTATCCTCAACAGGCTCTTACCTGAAAACACCGGATCAAGCCATGTGGTACAGCAGAGTCTTAAATTTTCGAATGTTCAGGATATGCTTTCCAGTTGGGTAATCAATACCGGATTTTTAGCTTTAAAGATTTCACTGATCGTTGGTGGGTTAATGATACTTCAAAATATACTTAAAGAGTTCAATATATTGATTCTGATCGCTAAGATATTCGCTCCCCTCATGCGAATAATGGGACTATCAAGCGACAGTTCTTTTTTATGGTTTATAGCACAGACTCTCGGATTGGCTTACGGTTCGGCAATTATGATAGAAGACGTAGAGAATAAGACGATTTCATTAAAAGATGCCAATCTGCTCAATTATCATATTGCAATCAATCATTCTTTGCTCGAAGACACTTTATTGTTTGCAGCTATTGGTGTACCTGCCGGATGGATTATTTCAACAAGGGTTATATTAGCCATTTTGATTGTTTGGTGTGTCAGAGGAATATCAAAATTAAAATTCATTGACAGGAGATTAAATTCTGCTTCAAAAGTATTGGTCAGTAAAAATTGAAAAAGGATTATGTTGACCTGTTTAAAGAATAGAACAGGTACATAAAACATTCCTGTCTCTTTTTTGTTAAAATGATAAAAATACAAATTTAACTCTACTATAAATTTTTAAAAAAATATTATTTTCAATTCTAAGATAATTGACAGATAAAAAATCCAGGAATATGTCGAATACAAAAAAAATGCTTATCGAAGTTGCCCGCCAATTATTTGCTGCGCATGGTAAAAAAGACGTAACTATGAACGACATAGCTGAAGCATCAAAAAAAGGACGCCGTACTTTATATACTTATTTTAATAACAAAGAAGAAATATACAAAGCAGTTATTGATAAGGAACTCGATCAGATCTTAGAAAGGCTGAAGGTTGTTTCTGAGCAAAAATCAGAACCTGATGAAAAGCTCAAGAGCCATATCCTCACCCATTTAGATGCAGTGAGGTATGCCGTTAACCGCAACGGTTCACTTCGTGCAGATTTTTTTAGAGACATATTTGAAGTAGAACGCAAACGACGCAAAATAGACGTCCAGGAAATCGCACTTATTCGTGCTATCATAAGTGAGGGTATTGAGAAAAACATTTTTAAACGAATGGATGTAGAATTATCATCCATCATTATATTTTACGCCATTAAAGGAATGGAAGTGCCTTATATCAGACAAAATATCAGTGCTGAATTTGAAAAAAACAAAAACAGTATTGTTGAATTTGTTTTTATGGGAATAAAAAAGAAGCGTAATTAATTGGGTAATTAGTTGATTGGGTTAATTGGTTGGTTGGTTTGTTGAACAACTCATTCTACAAAAATTGCAAATGAATAAATTGTAACTGATTTTAGAGATTACAATCAGTTCTGTCCGCTCCTTTCGGTTGCAATAGTCTGTTGATAAATAACTTCTCTCATTTTACAGGTACATTCGCATTTTCCGTTTTCCAGCAAACCACTGCGTTGCAACAAATCGAATTCCATCTTGAAGTTCTCAGAGAATATACCATCCTCAAGATTATCTTCTATCTGACGTTGAGTCCACCACTTTGTTTGTTCTAAAGTCGCCGGATTTAATTTGTACTCAGCCTGCAGGCAGCTCACAAACAAAAATGCATATTGTCTTTCATTTTTCCCTTCTACTGAATAATTTGACAAATACATAAACCTGAAATTATTAATCCCATATTTTTCTTCTGCAGAACGTTCAACGCATTTTTCAATTGTTTCTCCCATCTTTACATGATTTGAAATGGATGAATCCCACAAATCGGGTGATTCGGGATCATTGAAATCCCTTTTTTTCAAAAGCACCATGCTTTTATCAATTAAAAGCACATGTACTACCGGATGCCTGTATCTTTTCGTATCATTTAAACTGGTAAGATGCTGAATACTGCCTATAATTTTACCTTGTTTACTTACAATCGGCCACCATTCTTCTTTATTAAGTTTCACACGAATAAACTGAACCCTGAGTATTTCATAGATGGCCAAAAAGACCAAAATGCCCACATACAGATATTGCAGGAACAACAGATAAATGGTCTCGTTTTTAACTGTAGAATCTACAATCAGAAATGCGGATACATAACCAAATAAAACAATGAATAAAGCCCAGATCACCCGGTATAATTCATTAAAATTATTTGTCATTGGTATCAGGTAGGAAATGACTCCTGTTATTATTTTCTGAATTTGTTTTCTGAATAACAGAAAAACAAGTAACCCAAAAAGAATAACTACTTCATATACAATATTATTTTTTACAAGTTTTACAGGGATTATTGTCTCTATCCAGGCAATCAGACTTACTACTATATAGAATACAGTAAAGATTAAATGCCATGTGAATATTCTGTTATAAACAAAATATACATAAATCAAAAGTCCTAATGCTATTGGTAAAGATATTTCCCATCCCCTATTCATTCCAAAAAAATCATCCACTACTAAAAAAATTAGTAGTGGCAATAAATGAAGTACCGGATTGAAAAATGATTCTTTTATCTGTTTTCTCAGTTTTTGCATGTTCTATAAGCTATATCATCGAATTACTAACAATATAAAATGATTATAGTTTAATTCATGACTGAAAATGTAATTTAATGGTTAAAACGTCATTATTCTGCTAATATACTTGCCAATGATATCAAATTCGATGTTGACAGTAGTACCAACTGTAATTTGATGAAAGTTCGTGTGCTCGAAAGTATATGGAATGATGGCAACCTGAAAAGTTGTATCAGTAGGATAACAAACCGTTAAACTCACCCCGTTTACAGTTACCGATCCTTTATCAACAGTAATATAGCCACGTTTTGCCATTACTTTATCAAAAGGGTATTCGAATGTAAAATACCAACTGCCGTCAGCCTCTTTTACTTCAGTACATACAGCAGTCTGATCAACATGCCCTTGCACGATATGACCATCCAACCGGCCGTTCATTAACATACTTCGTTCCAGATTCACTTTATTTCCTGGATGTAACTGTCCCAGATTACTGCATTTCAATGTTTCACTAATTGCAGTAACTGTATAGGTGTCCTTAGTTTTAGACACGACTGTCAAACAGACTCCGTTATGTGCCACGCTCTGATCAATGGTAAGTTCATCTGCAAACGAGCAGGACATGGTAATGTTGAGATTTTCCTTTTCTTTTACTATTGCAACTACTTGAGCTGCTTCTTCTATTATTCCTGAAAACATATTTTTTTATTTACTATTTACTATTTCTACTTTACTATTTTTTTTTACAAACGACAATCCCGAATCTTAAATAAGGAATGACTAATTGGTAAATTCGCTTTAATTCGTCTTAATTCGTATCTTACGAACGTGAGATGCTCTTCACTCCTTTTACAATCTTTATTTTTTTTATAATTCCTTCCAGTTCATGGGTATCATTCACCATAATAGTGAGGTTTCCTGAAAAAAGACCTGCATTTGAATCTATCGAAATGGAACGCAACGATATATTTTTCTCCTTTGAAATCAGGGACGTGATATTTGTAACAATCCCAATATCATCGAGTCCTACGATCCTCAGGGTAATCGGATATTGTGATCCTATTGATTTACCCGACCAACGTGCTTTTACAATCCGATAACCAAAACGTGCGATCATTTGAGGTGCATTCGGACAATCGGCTTTGTGAATTTTAATGCCGCCTATCACCGAAACAAACCCAAAGACATCATCCCCGTAAATCGGATTACAACATTTTGCCAGTCTGAAATCAACTCCTTTCAAATTCTCCCCAATCACCAGCACATCATCTTTCCCTGTTGTATCAGGTGGTTGTAATTCTTTTGAAAAGGTATCGGCTTTCCTTTGTTCCGAGAATTCGGTAAATGTAGGCTTGTCCAGATCCAGATAGGCATCCCTGACCACATGCATATCGAGTTTCTCATGGGCTATATCCTGATAAAAATCACTGACGGTAGTATATCCTTTTTTCTTTGCCAGACGTGATATTTTTCCATCGTCAAGTTCTATTTTCCAGTTTTTGAACCTACGTATAATGGTTTCACGCCCCATCTCAGCATCTTTGAATTCAATCTCCTTTAATGCCTGGCGTATTTTCGTCTTTGCTTTCGAAGTAGTAACAATATGAAGCCATGCCGGATTTGGTTTCTGGGTTGGCGAAGTAAGAACTTCCACCTGATCGCCGTTATTCAGGACGTACTTTATGGTCATATTTTTACCATTCACCTTGGCACCTACACACCTGGTCCCCAATGCCGAATGGATGGAGAAAGCAAAATCAAGTGCTGTTGCACCTTTTGGTAATTTATGGAGATCACCGTTTGGCGTAAAAACAAACACTTCTTTATCATACAAATTCAGTTTGAATTCGTCCATAAAGTCAACAGCGTTTAGTTCAGGGTTCTCCAGTATTTCACGAATACTTTTCAACCACTCATCCATGCCCGATTCACTTTTAATACCTTTGTATTTCCAGTGGGCAGCCAGCCCTTTTTCGGCCACTTCATCCATTCTGACAGTACGTATCTGGACTTCTACCCAACGGCCTTCGGGTCCCAACACAGTAGTATGAAGACTTTCATAGCCATTTGTCTTTGGAATTGAAAGCCAGTCACGAAGTCGTTTTGGATTGGGTTGGTACATATCCGCTACAATTGAATAAGCCTGCCAACAGGCGGCTTTTTCCTTTTCAAGCGGCACATCAAATATAATCCGGATAGCAAATAAGTCGTATATATTCTCAAATACGGTATTTTGCTTTTTAATTTTTGTATAGATCGAATGAATGGATTTTGTTCGTCCTTTAATTTCGAATTTGAAACCTATTTCACCCAGCTTTTCTTTCAACGGAGTGATAAATTCAGAAATAAACTGATCACGCGATCGTTTTGTCTCATTCAGCTTATGTGCTATCTCCCTGTATATTTCGCGATTGGTATGTTTTAATGACAAATCTTCCAGTTCGGTTTTTACCGCATAAAGTCCCATACGATGGGCCAGCGGTGCATACAGGAATGAGGTTTCACGGGCTATGCTTTGGCGCTTATCTTCGGGGAACATATCCAATGTCCGCATAATTTGCAAATGTTCGGCAATGATAATCAGGATGACACGTACATCTTCAGCAAAAGTAAGAAACAGCTTTCTGAAATTCTCAGTTTCGAGTGAAGCATTGCGTTCATACAGTTCACCGACCCGCATCATTCCCTGAATAATAGACGAAAGCTGGGTATTGAATTTTGATTCTATTTCGGCGATACTGAGTTGATTCTTTTCAACCAGTTCGTGAAATATCACACTCAACACAGCTGCTTTACCCAGTCCTATTTCTTCCAGAATAATTTTTACTATCTGAATTTTATCGGATATTGATCGCCCTGGGGCTTCCCCTTCCTGAGGAAACATGGCATAATACTGCTTGATGATTGACCTTAACTCCTTTCTTTCCTCATAGGTAAACAGAGCCGGATAAAGATGTAACAGGTTGGTATAATGTGTCCGTAATGATAATTTATTAGTCGTGTCCATAATCTTCTGAGTGTTCTACGTGCTACGTTCCGTGTTCCGCGTTCCGCGTTTTGTGTTCCGTGTTCCGTGTTCAGTATTGTGCGTTCCGGAGCTTGTTTCTTTATTTTTTATACTTTGCTTTTTCTAACCTCTTGACTTTTTTCTCATTCCTTACCTCTCATTCCTCACCTCTCATTCCTCATTCCTCATTCCTATCTTTCGTACAAAGATACGACACAAAATCCAATTGATTAAATTCTAATCTAAAAAAGAGTAAATAGTGCCTGCTTTTATAAAATTAAATCGCATAAATATTACCCGGGATATGGTACTATTGAATTTTCTTTTCTAAATTTGCAGAAATGGATTTTAAACACATATTTTAAATCCATTGTCCCTGTAATATCACTCTGAAAAATTCAGCATGGAACAACCGAATGACTCAACAGAAATTAAACAATACTTATTGTCCATCCGGCTGAGTTCGGATGGATTTAGATTATCAGTATTTGATGAATCAAGTGTGCTCCTGACCTCAAAAAAAACTTCCAATTCGCTATTTTCACTCTCCTCCGATGAAATTATCAAAATAATAACACCGGATGTTCAGCTTAATTATCGAACTGTCAGGTTGATTTGTGAGTCAGACAGATATCTGTTTATTCCGGCACCTATTTTCAGATCCGAAGAAGCTGCCGACATGCTTCATTTTCAATTTAAACCGGTTAAAACCGATCAGATCATACTAAATCGGATTCCAAAATGGGATACAGTCAATGTTTTTTCAATTCCAAAATCAGTACATATTGCTTTAACAAAAATGTTTCCTGATGCCATTATCGAACATCATCTCTCTTATTTTTTAACTAAATTTATCAAACTACAAAATGGAAACAGTGTATATATTCAGGTCCGTAACAACATAATGGATGTAGTGATAATTACAAACGGAGGTATTCAACTGATCAACAGTTATAGTTTCAATACCCCAGAAGATTTCACCTATTATACTCTTAATCTTTTCGATACGCTATCGCTTGATACTGAAAATTGCAAGGTTTTTCTTTATAACTCCGACAATAAGCCCGAATTGCAAAAGACTCTGGAAAAATACCTGGATGTTATCAAAGGATAGCTTTTTAGTTGGTAGTCGGTAGTTGGTAGTAAGAAGTTGTTGGAATAAAATAAGTGCTACAGGAAAGCATTAGTAAAACAAAAGAAGAATTGGTAAATAATAATAATAATAATAATAATAATAATCAAAAGTAGCAGAGGAAGCAAAAAACAATTAAATTTCAGGATATAACAGAGGATTGAATAAAATATAAGAGATTGAAGATAAGGATTTGTAGTATTATCAATCCTGGTTCCTAC
>Ga0302215_10001411_pt1 | contig 17180 bp, 7 predicted proteins | sample II_Fen_N3_1_FD_194580 | JGI IMG/M metagenome (GOLD analysis project Ga0302215, IMG submission 194580) | Peat permafrost microbial communities from Stordalen Mire near Abisko, Sweden - II_Fen_N3_1 | ecosystem: Environmental > Terrestrial > Soil > Wetlands > Permafrost | place: Sweden: Abisko...
TTAGTGCATTCTAAGTGGTCGTTTAGTATGAATATTATTAACCTTAAAATAATCACGTAATGAAGAAAAAAATGGATGATAGTTGATTACAGAATATTGTTTGTGGAATAATTGGCAATAAAACAGGATTTAATGCTGATTAAAAAAAATAATTTCATTTCAATATAATAAGTAAATCAATAATATAAATGGAAAACATACACAAGATTTTATTGTTCGAATTTTTGATATCGGCAAAAAATAAATTGAAACTGACAAGTATGTTACTCCTGTCATTGCTTTTCCTGAGCACCCCTATGGTTGCTCAAAATAAAAGTATGATCAAAGGGTTGGTTGTCGATGATACAAATCAACCTTTAATTGGGGCAACAGTTATAATTAAAAATGTTAATAATAGTGGTGTAATAACCGATGTGAATGGTCGTTTCACAATAAATTTACCTGAGGGTAAAAATGTACTTGTAATAACTTATATAGGTTATGAAAAACAGGAAGTAACTATATTGGATAATCGTTTCATTACAATTAAAATGAACGATAACAGCCTGGATATGGATGAGGTAGTTGTTGTAGGTTATGGTAAACAGAAAAAAGCAAGTATTGTAGGCTCTATAGCTCAGACTACCGGAAAAGCACTTGAACGTACAGGGGGTGTTTCCAGTTTAGGGGCAGCACTTACGGGGAATCTTCCGGGTATAACCACTTTGGTAAGCAGCGGTAAACCGGGGGAAGAAGATCCTCAAATTATTATTCGTGGAATAAGTTCGTGGAATAATAGTAGTCCACTCATACTCGTTGATGGCATCGAACGTGCAATCAGCAGTGTAGATATAACTTCCGTTGAATCGGTTTCAGTTTTGAAAGATGCATCAGCAACAGCCGTTTACGGGGTTAGGGGTGCGAATGGAGTAGTACTTATTACTACAAAAAGAGGTGTTGAAGGCAAAGCCAAAATTCAAGTTGGATTTAGTTCAACAATGAAAGCCCCATCACAACTTCCCGGCAAAATGGATTCTTATGATGCCCTTCAGGTAAAAAACAGAGCAATAGAATACGAATTAAACCAACAACCAGGTAGTTGGATTTATATGAATTCCCAGTCATTTATTAATATGTATCGGAATCAAACAACTCAGGCCCAAAAAGAACGATATCCTAATATTGATTGGCAGAAATTAGAGTTCAAGGATTATGCAATGTCATACAATGCAAATGTAAACATTTCAGGAGGTACTAAATTTGTGAAATATTTTACTGCAGTGGATTTTGTGAATGAAGGTGATATTGTAAAATTAATGCCTAATGATAAAGGTTATTCGTCCGGTTACGATTATAACAGAGTAAATACAAGAGCTAATCTGGATTTTCAACTGACAAATTCAACCAAATTTTCAATTAATCTTGCCGGTTCATACGGTAAAAAGAGAGCACCTATGAATGTAATCAGTGAAAATTACATGTGGAGTGGTGCCTATAGAACTCCTCCGGATATTTACTATCCGAAATATTCAGATGGAGCCTGGGGATACTATCCGGGCAACGGGGTTGATGCAGCAAATTCAGCCATGAGTTTGTCGATTGGTGGAGATGGATACACCACTACAACTCGTATTACTTCTGACTTTACTCTAAATCAGGATTTAGGTATGTTCCTCAAAGGACTTTCAGCAAAAGCAACTGTTTCTTTAGATAATACCTTCGTGGAAACAGGAAGAGGAGTAAACATGAGTTCTACATATATTTCAAGACAAGAATATATTAGTCCGTATACCGGTCTTATTACGTACGCAAATACACCCGATGCTCTTACCAATTTTGATTATTACATGCAAAATAACTGGACTACCGGTGGAGGAGGAATGGATAATAATCAAACTTACCGGAATTTAAATTATCAGGCTCAATTATTATATGAGGGTCGTTTTGGCGATCATAATGTTACCGCAATGGGTAATTTTGCACGTCAGGTACAAGCCTCGGGTGCTAATATTCCATCTTATCGACAGGATTTAGTGTTCCGTACAACGTATTCCTATAAAGATAAATATTTTGCTGAATATAATGGAGCTTATAATGGATCAGAAAAGTTCGCTCCGGCATATCGTTTTGCTTTCTTTTCTTCCGGAGCTTTAGGCTATATGATTAGTGAAGAAAAATTCATGAAAAGCCTTACGTTCTTAGATTTGTTAAAACTAAGAGTTTCATATGGTCAAATTGGAGACGATAATATGAATGGACGATGGTTATATATGGATCAAATGAGCAATAGTACCAGTCAAGGGGCATTGAGCACGACAGGCGAAAATTCAGATTATAGTACTTACACCTGGAACTCACAAACTCAGATTGGGAATCCAAATATTTCCTGGGAGAAAGTAACCAAAAAAAATATAGGTGCAGACTTTTCTGTCTTTAAGAATTTATTCTCCGGCAGTATCGACTTCTTTAACGATTACCGTTCCAATATTAGTTTACCGGGAGCTTCCCGTGCAGTACCTTCCTATTTTGGATTTACACCTCCGACAGTTAATGTGGGCATTGTAAAAGTAAACGGGTATGAACTGGAGCTTAAATATAGTCAGAAAATTGGAAAAAATGTGCATTTATGGGCTAATGCAAGTATGACTCATGCCGTTGATGAAGTAGTAAATAAAGATGACCCTGCCCTTTATCCAGAATATTTAAAGGCAGCAGGATATCCAAATAATCAATCTAAATCAACTATCAGTAAAGGTTTTTACAATTCATGGGATGAGTTATACGGAAGTACGGCATTCTCAAGCGCTGACACCAAAATCCCCGGTAATTACAGGATATTAGATTTTGACTGTGATGGAGTTATTGATGGAACTAAGGATAGAGTTCGTTATGGTTATCCTACCAATCCACAGAACACATATAATACATCTGCCGGTATTGACTGGAATGGATTTAGTGCTTATGTACAGTTCTACGGTGTAAATAATGTGTCCCGATATATTCAGGTACAAAGTTTCAGCAACGGTTCCTTACCTTTCTTTAACGTAGTATATACTGAAGGAACTTACTGGTCTAAAGAAAATATGAATGCTGATTCTCCAATGCCTAAAGTAAGTAATTCGTTGAATGGTGCAAGTGAAGGAACCCGGTATATGTATGATGGTTCTTATATCCGTTTAAAGAATGCCGAAATTTCTTATACGTTTACTTCAAAGTGGGTAAGAAGCTTAGGACTTCAATCATTGCGTGTATTTACAAATGGGAATGACCTTTTCCTTTGGACCCGCACACCAGATGACAGAGAAGTTAGTGCAATAAATGGAAATTCATATCCAACTGTAAGACGTTATAATTTAGGCTTTAAGTTAACATTGTAAAATATTAAGAAAAATGAAAATATATATAAAATTAATTCTCTATTGTGGCTTCTTCACTTTTCTGACAGGGATTAGTTCGTGTTCGGATTATTTAGATAAGGCGCCAGCAACAACTGTTAATCCGGAAGATGCCTATAAAAATTTTAAGAATTTCCAGGGTTTTACGGAAGAATTATATAATTGTATTCCCAGTTTTTGTAATCGGGATGACAATAATTTCTTTAATAATGGAGAAGAAGAAATGTGGGGTGCTAATGCTGCAAACCAGGGAGCATGGATATGGTCGGTTGACAATGGCAACTTTTGGATGTGGCAGAAAGAGCAAGGGTATGGTGCAGGAGGATCTTATATGGATGCATCAAATACAAGTAATGTCGCAAGTGGTTTTAGTACAAACAATAACAAAACTTCAAAAGCTTTATGGCCGGGGTGTTGGTTTGGAATCAGAAAAGCGAATCTGGGCCTTCAGAATCTGGCAAAGCTTACAAATGCTACTCAGGAAGAGAGAAATTTGATTGCAGGTCAATTATATTTCTTTAGAGGCTGGTTTCATTTCCAATTGATTAGTCTTTGGGGTGGATTACCATATATTTCAAAAGTACTTCCTGCTGACCAAGTGTTGACTTTAAAACGGTTGACTTATCAGGCATGTGCTGATTCAATAGCCAAGGATTTCCAAAAAGCTTATGATTTATTGCCTGACGACTGGGATATTACAACTGCCGGGCAAACTACCAAGGGAAAGAATGAGCTTCGAATAAATAAGTGGATGGCCATGGCATATTTAGGACAGAATTATTTGTATGCCGGAAGTCCGTTGATGAACATGTCTTCAGGAGGAGCAGAAGAATACAATAAGGAATATTGTAAAAAAGCAGCCGATGCTTTTGGACTTTTACTGGCAAATTGTAAAGAAGAAGATCCAAGCGGAGTATGCAGATATCGATTGATTCCCTGGAGCAATTATCCTGATAATTATCATCTGAATGGTGCGGGTGGAAGAATGCCGGGTACTGCGATTATTAATGGTGTATCCTATCCTGAAGCAATTTTCAGGGGTCCTAACTGGGGTGGTACAGGGCAGTCAACAGATAAAGAATATCTTTGCTCACAAGTTTTACAGGGTAGAAGTTGGTCACAATATCCAACTGCAAATTACGTAAACTATTTTGGTATGGCTAATGGTTTGCCGATTAATTCTGTTAGCAAAGCAGATGTTGATGACCAAACTTCAGGTTATGATACACACTTCCCATGGAAAAACAGAGATCCCCGGTTTTATATAACTTTTGGTTTTGATACGCAGAAAGAAGTATTGAGTACTTCTAGTGCTGCTAAGCCTTATATCTATGCAAATCTTTACAATGGTGGAAACTATCGCGTACCATCGGCAACGGGGAGTATGACAGGTTATTTGATGCAGAGATGGAATCCAATCGGGTTTAATAAGTTTGATAATGCATATAATGCACATACAGTTCATATTGCATGGATACGATTGGCTGATGCATATCTAATGTATTCGGAGGCAGTTGCTAATGGCTATGGTGATGTTCATGCTAGTTCAACCACTTTTCCAAAGGATGCCGTTTATGCTTTTAACAAAGTGCGTAATCGTGTATTACTGCCCAATGGAACTCCGATGCCAGGTGTGAATGCAATATTTTTAAATTCTGTTGAATCTTTCATGGGGGAAATAAGACGTGAACGAGCAGTTGAACTGGCGTATGAAGGAAAAAGATTTACCGACTTACGACGCTGGCACCTATTGGCAAAATCTCCATATAACATTAAAACCGGAATTACTTTTGACCGCGATATTAAAGAGACTGATGATGTAAACCCAACAAATCTCTTCTTAGATAAAACCGTTCCCCAAAATAATAAGATTAACAATTTGAAGGAAATTGTTGTTTGGGAAAGATTTTACTCCGAAAAGCATTACTGGCTTCCATTGAAACGTGTTGATGCAAGTCTTTATCTTGACTTTCCTCAGAATCCGGGTTGGTAATTGTAAATATAATCGAAAAAAAAAATAACGATGAAATATATTAAAATAATATTTTTTATATGCGCTATATTTACATTTTTCTCACAGAAAATGAGTGCGCAGGTTAACAGGATAAACGTATCAGGAATTGTACTTGATGCTCAGGGAAATCATTTGCGTGGAGCGATAATTATAAATGAGAAAGATAATACAAGTGCCATTGCAAATGAATCAGGTGAGTTTACAATATCTGCTTCTGTCAATAGTTTATTATCTGTTAAAGCAACCGGATATAAATCCGGTTTTGTAGAAGCAAAAGCCGGATTAAGCAGAATCGTTTTGAAGGCAAATAAATCCGATCAGGTACAAGTTGCATTTAAGCAAGTAAATAAAGCGGATTTGCTCGGAGGGGTTTCCAGCTTGAATGTAGCTGATATGTTGGAGAGTAATTATACTACCTATAGTTTAGATAATCTGGCCAGTTTCATACCGGGCTACACCGGTAATAATATATTGGGTATGAATTCTAAACTGGTTTTGGTTGATGGGATTCCACGTGATGAATACAATGTTCTTCCATCTGAAATAGAACAGATTACGGTTTTGAAAAGTGCAGCTGCAGTTGCACTTTATGGAAGCCGGGCATCAAAAGGTGTTGTTTCAATCACTACTAAACGAGGAGTTGCCTTTGAAAATAAGTTTAAAGTGCGTGTTAACACAGGTGTTATGGTTCCTAAACGATATGCTCAATACTTAGGATCGTCAGATTATATGTCATTGTATAATGAAGCTCTTTCAAATGACGGGCTTTCACAATTGTACACAAACACTGATATAACTAACTCTGCATCAGGAACAAACCCGTATCGTTATCCAAATCTAAATTTTTACTCATCAGATAATCTTAAAAAGTTTTCAAATCGTTCGGAAGTTACAACTGAATATTCCGGAGGGAATGACCGAGCACGTTTTTATGTAAATGTAGGAAATTACAACACAAATACATTACTAAACTTTGGGAATGGGAAAAAGGAAGGTGAAAATCGTTTTAATGTACGTGGGAATCTTGATATTAAATTGAGTGACATGATTACCAGTAAAGTTAACACGAGTGTGACTTTATATGATAACAATTCAGTGAATAATACTTCTTTAAACTCTAGTAATGCGCGAGTAAATACAAATACTTTTTGGGCAACAGCAGCTACTTTACGGCCAAATATTTTATCGCCGTTAATACCTGTCAATTATTTACAGGGTGCTGATGCAGCCTCACAAGCCATGCCGGCAAGCAGTAGTTTCCTGATCGATGGACAGTATTTATTAGGTGGCACTTCGAATCAAACAACTAATGCTTTTGCAGATGCCTACACAAGAGGTATGCTTCAGGCTACAACACGTAAATATCAATTTGATGCTTCATTAAATTTTAATCTGGCTTCTGTTTTAAAAGGATTATCATTTGATACTCAGTTTGGTATTGACTATAACACTTCATACAATAGTATTAGTGGTGATAATAGTTATGCTGTTTATTCACCTAACTGGAATACTGCGGGAGGCAACGATACAATTAAATCTTTGACAAAAATTGGTTCAGATAATGCCTCTTATACTCCGAATCTTTATAATTCATATCAACGCCAAACAATGTTTTTCTCCGGGGCCTTTAAATATAACAACACGTTTAACGGGGTAAATAATGTTTCTGCAATATTGCTTGCACATGGTTACACACTGGCTGAATCGGGAGTATATCATGCCTTAGCAAATGCAAATTTAGGACTTCAGGCCAGTTATAATTATAAGCAGAAATATTATGCCGATTTCACCGGAAATGTTGTACATTCTTCCAGATTGGCCACGGGTCAACGCGATGCTTTTTCTCCGACGGTTTCAATTGGGTGGAGAATTACTAATGAGGATTTTTTATCAAAATCTGATATAGTAAATGACTTGAAATTAACAGCCTCTGCCGGAATATTGAATACAGATCTGGATTTTGATGGTGCTACTAATGCGGGTTACTATTTGTCTCAATCTATTTATTCCGATCAGGGTGATTATTATTCATGGCAAGAAGGTCGTCAATTACGATCGACCATTGTTACCCGTAATGTTAATCAATCTTTGGGATTTGAGAAAAGAAGAGACATAAATATTGGGCTTGAAACTTCTCTTTTTAAGAATGCGATTCAGATCAATGCTTCCTATTTTTATAATAAATTAGAGGGTATACCTATTCAGGCAACGAGTATATTTCCAAATTATCTGGTTTCAGGTTCTACCAATTTTCTTCCTTTTGTTAATTATAACGCGGACCAACGTAATGGATTTGATTTAGGTGTGCAATTTAATAAACGTTTAGGTAAAGTAGATTTCAACATTGGGATGGTAGCAACTTATTTACAAACAACGTCTTTAGTTCGGGATGAAGTTTATAAATATTCTTATCAAAACCGTCAGGGTAAACCTATGGATGCTATTTTTGGATTAAAAAATGCAGGCTTTTATACGGCAACAAGTATAGATGGAATCAACAGTACAAAAGAAAATCCAAAACCTACTTATGGTGCAGTTAAGCCAGGAGATATCAGGTATGTAGATGTAAACGGGGATGGTATTATTAATGATCAGGATCAAGTTTATCTTGGGAAAACCGGTTCATATGGTTCTCCGCTGACACTGGGTTTAAACGTTACAGCCAAATGGAATAATTTTTCACTCTTTGTACTGGCTAATAGTACCTCAGGAACAGTAGGTTTGAAAAACAGTTCGTATTATTGGGCAACAGCAGGAACAACGGCAAAATATTCAGCAGTTATGCTTAATCGTTGGACACCGGCAACAGCAGAAACTGCAACTTATCCACGATTGACTACAACAAGTGGAGATAATAATTTCCGAAACTCAGATTTCTGGTTATATAAAAATGACCTTATTAACCTTGCAAAAATTCAGTTATCCTATGATATTCCAGAGAAATTACTCGCTAAAACATTTATTAGTGGCTTAGGTATCTATATCAACGGAAATGACTTGTTACTCATTGCAAAAGAAAAAGAGTTGATGGAAACAAATATTGGTTCTTCACCTCAGATGAGATATTACAGTATTGGTTTAAAAGCTTCATTTTAATGATATAACTAAGAATTTAAAATAAAGGACAATGAATAAAAATATATTTTTAATTTTACTTATCAGCATTTTATTTGCCAGCTGCGCTGATCTTATTGATCCGGTTGTTGAGAATAACCGAGATATAAATTCGACTTATAAAGAGCCAAATTTCGGACTGAATCTTCTAACAAATGGATATTCGAAAATGCCTGATCTCAATGGCTTTTCATTCAATGAAGTAGCTACAGATGATGCTGTATCGAATGACCCTGCTAATGGTTATTTGAAAATGGCAACCGGCCAATGGTCTTCATCCAATAATGCAATTGATCGTTGGACTTCTTGTTTTGACGGTATTCAATACATGAATATTGTACTTGCACAAGTTGATAAAATGAAGTTTTCGGAAACTGAGGTATTGAACAAAATGTTTAAGGAACGCATTTCCGGAGAAGCATATGGTTTACGTGCAGTTCTTATGTATTATTTATTGCAAACACATGCAGGTTGGGTTAATGGAAAATTACTTGGTGTGCCAATTTTTTTAGATGAACAGACTCCGAGTTCCAATTTCAATATTCCACGTGCTGATTTCAACACCTGTACTGCACAAATTTATAAGGATATTGATAGTGCCACTGTTCGTTTGCCTTATGATTATGCAGATCTTTCAAACCTTGCAGCTCTTCCTGCAAGATATGCAAACCTTGGATTAACAAACTCTTCTCAATACAACACATGTATGGGTTTGAAATTTTTAGGTCTTGTGAGCGGGCGCATTATGAAGGCATATCGTTCAAAAACAGCTTTATTAGCTGCGAGTCCTGCTTTTGAGGATGGATCTGCCAATGCTGAAAGCCCGAATATGACTAAATGGGAATCAGCAGCCGTTTTATCTGCATCCATAATAAATAACAAATTGGGGACAAAGGGCGTTGCCGGATTAGCTGCAAATGGTGTGACATGGTATGCAAATGCTACAGAAATAAGTGGTTTATCTGCTGGTTCAAATCCTCCTGAAATTCTTTGGAGAGCAGGAACCAGTAATAATAATACCGATGAAGGCAATAATTTTCCTCCTTCTTTATATGGAAATGGACGTATTAATCCTACTCAAAACTTAGTAGATGCTTTTCCCGATAAAAACGGATATCCAATTACAAATGCAGCAAGTAACTATTCGAGTTCAAATCCATATGCGAACAGAGATCCACGTTTAACAGCGTTTATTCTCTATCAAGGCAGTACAGCAGGTGTTACCAATGCTAAAATTGACATTACAGGAAGCACTCAAGATGCTATCAATAAAACCCAGACTTCCACCCGCACAGGTTATTACATGAAAAAGTTGCTTCGACAAGATGTGAACTATAATCCATCAGGAAGAAACACTCAAATGCATTATAAACCACGCATTCGCTACACTGAAATATACCTTAATTTTGCAGAAGCAGCCAATGAAGCATGGGGTTCGTTAGCTGACCCTAAAGGATTAGGATTTACGGCATACGATGTAATTAAGGCCATTCGCAAAAGAGCATTAAGTCTGACTACGGATCCATATCTGGAATCAATAAAAAGCGATCAGGTTGCTATGCGACAATTAATTCGAAATGAACGCCGTCTTGAGTTGAGTTTTGAAGGATTTCGTTTTTATGATCTGCGTCGTTGGAAAGTTGCACTGTCTGAATTAGATGCTCCGGCTATGGGTATCACAGTAACAGGATCTTTAGCAAGTCCGGTCTATGGTGCACCTGTAGTTGTTGAAAACAGGTTATATCAGGATTACATGTACTATGGTCCTATACCTTATAACGAAACGTTGAAATTCAGCAAACTCCTTCAAAACGACAAATGGAATTAATAAAACAAATATTAATTAAACAGAACATGAAAAAACTAATTTTATTTTTAATAATATTGACATCTTTGTCTGCATGTCAGAATGAACCTGTCTCATTTCCTGATTATAATTATTCCGCTGCATATTTTGCTTATCAATATCCGGTAAGAACTATTACTTTGGGAGAAGATATCTATGACAACAGTTTGGATATTCAGCATAAGTGTGCAATATTTGCAGTATTAGCAGGAATTTATGATAATAAAAACGATGTAACAATAAATTTTAATGTTGCTGATTCTATTTGTACAGGATATAACCTTATTCCAGCTTCGCTGAGTTCGGTTGGAAAGCCAACAGATCCAATTAGTGCTATTACACCTATGCCACATGATTATTACACTTTGGCATCTAACCAGATTATCATTAAAAAAGGTCTGATTTCCGGTGGTGTTGAGGTTCAACTAACAGATAAATTCTTTGCTGATCCGTTAGCTTCAACGAATCATTATGTAATTCCATTACAAATGACTACTGCGACAAATATAGATTCTATTTTACATGGAAAGCCGATTCTTGCTAATTCTCATCCAAGGATGTTATTTGCCAGGAAGTGGGATGTATTATCAAAAGATTTTGTTTTATATGCCGTAAAATATATCAACCCCTGGACCGGATTTTATCTAAGAAGAGGTATTGATGTGCAAACGGGCGCAATAAGTAAAACAATAATCAGACATCCAATTGATATTACAACTTATGATGCTGCTCCAGGCACTACCCCTGTTGCTAAGTGGCTTTGTTATCTGACGACTGGTTCAATGAGTGTTTTAAAGTTTCCTGTCGTTTTAATAGATGCTGGCAACAAAAATTACACCTGCTCGATTAACATTACTTTAGATGCTAATGGAAATTGTACAGTTGCTTCTTCAGATCCTACAACTTTTACTGCCACTGGTAGTGGAAAGTTTGTAAAAAAAGGTGATAAGAATAGCTTTGGTAACATTGACAGAGATGTTCTTTATCTGGATTACACAATTAACCACATTCCAAGTGGCATAACAACTCAAACAAAAGATACACTTTTAATGAGAAATCGTGGAGTGACTATGGAACAATTTACAGTTGCTGCCCAGTAAATTATTTGACAAAGTAGAAAATTAATATTTTTAAATGTATTAATTTGTATTTTGATTAGATTCATATCTTCGGGATTTTTGATAAAACTATTGATTTGCTTTTATTGTATTTTTTTAAAAAATTCAGAATTCAGTTGCATGTGTATATAATAAATTATTTATAAATTCAGATTCCAATTTGATTACAGACGAGACGATCCTTTTAGGATCGTCTCGTCACTTTAATAAAACAATAGTAACAGGGTTTAATTTATTAGGATATAATTGAGTAGGGATAATTTGTGGTATCGTATATATGTTCATATTTTAAAAATATCTCTTAAAATATTGAATTTACGTTACTGTAAACGCATAAATATTTGAATTTAAAAATAAATATCTATAAATGGAAATAAAGTTCTATCTTATGTGTAATTTTACGTCTTTCTACAACAAATAATAATTATTAATCAATTTAAATTTACAAAAATAAAAAAATTACACAAATTTTATTATCATATAAATTATTTTTCCAATGCAGTATTTGAAGCATTTCTATTAGTATACACCTTTGATATAGGTGGTAATGGTTTTACCTCTGATGGAGGTTTAAACTATACGAATTTGGTTCAATATCCAGCAGCCCTTGCATTGGGAACATTTGGGACAACAAATGCGGCGTGATTGGGTTTAACTTTTTCTTATTGTAATGCAAAGAATATTTTCGCAGGATTTACTCTAAGTTGAAATAATTGTTCTGTTGATTTAACAGCGATAACAAATTGTTCTGACCAAAATAAGTGGTATGGGCACAATATATTAAAACAGAGATAACCTGACCGGCAAAGATTGGTGTTGTTTTAAGAGCTCAGGGCACAAGTGCAGGATATTTAATGTACGGCAACGCAATTATTTTTGGGCACAAAATAACGGTACTGTAGTTCAGGTAAGATTTCCTATTAGAAATTTCAACTGAAATTGGGGATGGTTCAAATATTTGGGGATGCTATTGCAGACAAATCAGTCAATACTACCGGGCCTTTATATCTTAAATCTATGGTGCAAGTCACCAATCTTTCATTTTATTATTCTTTAGACAACAAAAAATGGACATTGGTAAATAATGCTCTTTACACAGACACTACATATTCAACAGGAACTGTCCAGATTGCCTGGGGTGTAGGTGCATGTTCAAATTTGGATGTGTATTTTGATAATCTTACATTTACAAACCTATGAATAACTTCATTTGATTCAGTTGAATCCGATAAAGTTTTAGTTGTAACTGTTTGTGGCAAAAACATAAGCGCTAAAAATATAAGTTCATAAAGTGTCTATAATATTTCCGGAGTAAGAGTAGGATTTGTAAACAGTTCAAAATTGGACAAAACTATTAATATAAATTCAGGTCTTTACATAGTGGAATCTGGAAGTTTGTTAAATATAATAAATCATAAGAAGTTGATAAAAATCTAATACTAATTACAATGAAATTAAAACACACCCATCTTGAGACCCCTGGAAGGAAACTAACTATTTCAGTTTTACTCTTTCTTTTTATTTCTATTTCTCAATCTTTTATAAATGCTCAGGACAAGCCATTAAGGCGGCCCATTTCTCCACAACAACCTATGTGGCTTATTCATATTGACACATGGAACTGGGCTGATCCACAAAAGATTATAGATTTGATTCCACAAGACATAAGGCCATATGTAGTGATGAATATTTCACTCTCTATCAGTCATGATGTACCTACCGGTAGGTTCAAGGTAGCAGAATATGGTTATGAGATTGCAAAGTCCTGGCTACGGGTGTGTGCTGAAAACCAAATGTGGACGATGATACAGCCCTCCAGTGGAGGATATGCTCAATTCTCCGATATTGATCTCTCTGTATATGAAGAGTTTTATAGGGATTATCCAAACTTTATTGGATTTAATTATGCCGAACAGTTTTGGGGTTTCGATGACCCGAGTGATCCACTTTCTTCAAAATGGACCGATAGAATGGCACATTTTGCGGATCTATTAAAAATATCCAATAAATATGGTGGGTATCTTTCGGTAAGTTGGGCCGGTAATCAGTGGGGACCTTCTATTAACCCTATTGGAATGATGAAAAGAAATCCTGACTTTGCAACAGCATGTAGGGATTATACCAAAAATTACATATTAACTGAGAAATATACCCAACAGTCGTATCAATCCGACATGGAAAGTGTCTGTCTGGGAGCCTATCTTTCGGGATACAGTGGTAATTATGGAATTCGGTATGATGATACCGGTTGGACTGATCCAAGCGGGGTGAACATTAATTTCACTATGGCTACAGGTCTGGCACCTCATCTTGAGCACGCTATGCTCACGGGGCAAACAGTAATTGATGGTCCGGAGTTAATTTGGACACAGTGTTTTAAAGAAACATCGGCAACAGTAACTGCAGATGGTTTTTCAAGAAGAAACTGGCAAACATATTCACAATTTGACAATGTGAGCATTGACCTTTTTCGTAAAATATTAGATGGTACAGTTCGTATTCCCACCAGAAAAGAAGTAATTGACAGAACTAAAGTAGTAATTATAAACGATGTGAACTCAAATGACATTAATGAAACATTTAGTTCACCACAAACTTTAACCGAAGGTCTTTATCGAATGGATGGAGATGGAAACTATGAAAACAACAAAACATTTTTTAAAAAAACCGGGAGATATCCAACTATACCGACAGTATATCAACTTGATGATAATGACGCGAATTCGTTTCAATTAAAGATTAACAGATCTGAGTATTCGAGCAGATGGCCAAGCATTGAAAGTAAAGTTACCGAATTAAATAAACTCTTTCCTCAGGAATATAAAGGTGATTTATATGCCGGCCGGAATGAAAACGGTTGGGTAACATACAATCCTTACAAAACCGGGAAAGCAGCTTCTTCATGCATCCCTTTCAAATACAATACCTGCGATAGTATGAGACTTAGTTATTCACAGTACACTGCAGGAATTATTAAAGAGTATCCCGATAAGGTTACTTTTTATCTGAATAATTACGATAATGTAATTAATACGAATCTTAAAAACGATACCATAATAATTTATGGAAGCATAATTGAACCTACATTTATCAGTACTGACAGAGGTAATTCACAGGCAAGTATTATTTCCAAAAGTTGGTCAAATGGAAAATTAACATTGTTTGTAAAGCACAATGGAGCTTTAGATATTGCTGTGAACTGTTCCGGAGCCGCAGCAGGAAGGTTAACAACAAATACTCCCTCAATACTGATTTCTCCACAAAAACCTGCTTTATATATTGGATCAAGACAGTATGAAGTTGAATGTGCTGATTATAAAAGCATCTCAAGTCTTGTAAACAGTGGTTATAGCGGAAATATTCGTAATTATACAGGACAAGGATATATATTATTTGGAACGAATTCAAATGCATCAATAAGGGATACCGTTAGGGTGCTTAGAAAAGGAGTATATAAAATTCAGACCAGATATAGAGCACCTTCAGGAAATGTCAGTACAATAGATTTATATGTAAATGGTACAAAAGTGGCTACCCCTAACTTCAATATGACTTCAAGTGCCGGTGAATGGGCAATTAATACGCAACTTGTTTCACTTAAAGAAGGTAGTAATAGTATCCTGTTAAAAGCAAATTCAACAGGTTCATATGAAATCGCTTTTGATAATCTTGTTATATCACAGGATAACATTAATAGAGTATACGATTTTACAACTGATGATGCAATTACATCAGCAAGTTCACCTGCAGCTCAGTTTATTTCTGTAAAAAGCGGCACTGCCGGCGTTGTTTCTTATATCGACGGAAACAACCTTACAAGTAATTGTATTAAGGCTTATTCAGTTGGGACATTAAATGGTACCGGAGTTGCAGATTTAGACTTATTTCCACCAAGTGCATCAGATTATTATATTGTCTGGAAAGAATACTATGGTACGACCGGAGGTAAAAAAGGTATTCTACTAAGAGGTACAGGAGCTAACGGTTCATGTTCATATGGTACAGGAATGAAACAGGGTTATCTCTTTATAGCTCAAAATAACGATGATAATTCTGTAACTTTGAAACCATATATAGCAAATTCAGTTGGTCTTATTGAAAAAACATCCTATACAACCGGGTTCAAAGTTTTGGCAAATCAACCGTGTTGGTATCGTGCAACTGCTGTTGGTAATACTTTAAAATTCGAATGTTCGAACGATAGTGTGAACTGGGTAGGAGGAAACACCTCTACTTTCAAAGATGAAAGTTACACAACGGGATCTACTGAACAAGTATGGGGATTGGGGTCGGATAACTTCAGCTGGACGATGGATAATATCAATTACTTGGCGGGAAGTGTTTCATCTTCAAAAACTGCATTAAATGGATTTAGTTATATGCACAATGATGAATTGTCCACCAGCAAGTCATTTACAGTTTCTGGGAATTCGCTTACCGGCAATATAATAATAACTGCACCCGACAATTTTGAAGTGTCATTAAGTCCGGGTTCGGGTTATGCCTCGTTGCTCACACTACACCAAAACAATTCCACGATTGCAACCATTCTTGTTTATGTAAGATTGAAATCAGGATTGGATGTTAATAGTTATTCAGGACAACTCTTATTAAATTCGAATGGAATACCTGATAATATTATAAGTTTAAATGGAATTGTTACACCTCAACTAATGACCAGAAAATATGATTTCTCAAGTGATGTTGCAACAACCGTTTCAGGCACACCACCTGCATTAAACACTTCAATTGGTTCGGGTAATGGCTCAACGGCAGGGGTAGTAACCTATAAAGACGCTTCTAATATTACAAGTAATATGTTCAAACCTTATAGTAGTGGGATCCGAAATGTCACAGGCGTTGTAAATTTAGGCCTGTTTTCAAAAAAGAGTACTGATTATTCGGTTATCTGGAAACAATGTCTTGGAGCCAGCGGCACAGACTCTAAAGTGGGTGTATTATTGCGGGGAGATTCTACCAGATTAGGAGATGCTTCAACGGGCTATGTCCAGGGCTTAATGAATGGTTATCTTTTTATTGCCTATAACACCACAGGACACTCTGAATTCAGAATTTATAAATCTACTTCAGCAACATCATTGGCTATGTTAGTAAATACAAGTGTTTCAACCCTGATTCCAACAAACAATCAAGCGGTTTGGTATCGGGCGAGTGTATCCGGGAGCTCATCAGTATCATTAAAAATTGAGTTTTCAACCGATAGCATCACATGGAATGCAGGCGGAACTTCTTCCGACAATTTAACTCCGTTCACATCCGGTGCAACTCAGCTTGTTTGGGGATTGGGTGCAAATAATGTAAACTTCTATGTGGATAATATAACGTTTTATGGTATTGAGGCAAGTCCAGCTACAACTACTGATTTGATTTTGCCAATGACTTCAAAAGATGTTAAAATAATATCAACTGAATACTATGCCATAACAGGAGTCAGAGTTATTAAATATAACAATAATCTGAAAGGTATCTTTATAGTAAGAAATCACATGTCTGATGGATCAGTAATATCAAAAAAAGTAATCTTTAATTAGGTGAGACATTGTGATAAATTTATATCAAAAAAAACTAAGTTTTAATTGAAAACATTTTGAAAGTAAAACATACCTGTTCTTAAGCGAAAGTAAACATGTGTGATTTTATTTTGAATTATAAAAGACTAATAAATATGTTCAACGGTAGATTTATTTTATTTT
>Ga0302215_10001412_pt1 | contig 17172 bp, 11 predicted proteins | sample II_Fen_N3_1_FD_194580 | JGI IMG/M metagenome (GOLD analysis project Ga0302215, IMG submission 194580) | Peat permafrost microbial communities from Stordalen Mire near Abisko, Sweden - II_Fen_N3_1 | ecosystem: Environmental > Terrestrial > Soil > Wetlands > Permafrost | place: Sweden: Abisko...
AAAGAACATTTTGGCACCGATCGCAGTTGTTTGTATGTCAATTTCAATAATTTCTATTTCACAGACCATACGCTGATTGAATTTGTAACCGAGTTTTGTGCGCAGGGTGGAAAAACGCTTTTATTGGATCAGACATTTAAATATGAAAACTGGTCGAAAGAATTGCGGGAATGTTACGAATGCTTCCCCGAGCTTCATATCGTTTTTTCTGGTTCCTCAGTAATGCGACTGATTGAAGATAATGCCGATTTACAAGATATAGTTGTTTCGTACAATTTGCGTGGTTTTTCGTTTCGCGAATACCTTAACTTACAGGCCGGAGCTAGTCTCCACTCCTATTCACTTGAAGAAATCACACATAATCACATACAAATAGCACAGGAAATTTGTAGTCAGGTAAAACCGCTCGACTATTTTCCAGCTTATTTGCATCATGGTTTCTATCCGTTTTTCCTGGAAGATCGGAATTTTTCGGAAAACCTGATTAAAACCATGAATATGATGCTGGAAGTTGATATTTTGCTCATTAAACAAATTGAGCTGAAATATCTTTCCAAAATTCGTAAATTGCTGTATTTGATTATGCAAAGCGCTCCTTCGGCTCCCAATGTGAGCCAGTTGAGCAACGAAATCGGGGTTTCTCGTGCAACCATTATGAACTACATTAAGTACCTGAAAGATGCACGGTTGCTGAATATGCTTTATGCTGATGGCGATGAATATCCAAAGAAACCGAATATGGTTTATGTGCAAAATACCAACTTGTTATATACAGTAAATTCAGGAAAGGTAGATAAATTAGCCGAGCAAAAAACATTCTTTTACAATGCATTACATGTTCGCCACAAAGTCAATATTTGCAAATATCACTCTGATTTTTGCATTAATCAGCAATATCACTTTAAATGCGAAAGCAAACCCGAAACCGGGAAGCACTATTCAAAAGTGATTTATGCAGCCGGTGATATTGAAACAGGAAGTAAAAATGTGATTCCGTTGTGGTTGTTCGGATTTCTGTATTAAAGAAAGAACCCCAAACCCCTAAAGGGGCTAAAGGACATTATTAAAAAAATAAAAATATTCGAATTTCTTTCTCGTTTAGAAGGTAGAAATTCATTTAAAAATAAACAACAAGAAAATTAAACATTAATAAATTACTAACAAAAATGGCAAAAACTAAAAAATTTTTGACTTGTGATGGTAATCAGGCTGCTGCTCATATCGCGTATATGTTCAGTGAAGTAGCTGCAATTTATCCCATCACGCCATCATCAACTATGGCAGAATACGTTGATGAATGGGCTGCCACAGGCCGTAAGAATATATTCGGCGAAAAAGTACAGGTGCAGGAAATGCAATCGGAAGCAGGTGCTGCTGCCGCTATGCACGGAGCGCTTCAAGCCGGTGCGTTAACCACAACGTTTACCGCTTCACAAGGTTTGTTGCTGATGGTTCCGAATATGTATAAAGTAGCCGGCGAATTACTTCCGGGTGTTTATCACGTATCGGCTCGTGCATTGGCTTCACACGCTCTTTCAATCTTTGGTGACCACCAGGATGTTATGGCTGTACGTCAGGTTGGTTGTGCAATGTTTGCCACCGGTTCTGTACAAGAAGTAATGGATTTGGCAGCGATTGCTCACTTAGCAGCTATCAAAACCCGTGTACCTTTCGTACATTTCTTCGATGGTTTCCGTACGTCACACGAAATACAAAAAATAGAACAACTTGATCAGGAAGATTTGATTCCAATGATCGATCAGGAAGCATTGAAAGGTTTCCGCGACCGTGCTTTGAGTCCAGAACATCCTGTAGCTCGCGGTACTGCTCAAAATCCTGATGTTTACTTTCAGGCTCGCGAAGCAAGTAATCCTTTCTACGATGCAATTCCAGAAGTGGTTGAAGAATATCTCGACAAATTGGCGGTTGCAACCGGACGTAAATACGGCTTGTTCGATTATTACGGTTCAGAAGATGCTGACCGCGTAGTTGTTGCAATGGGTTCTTCTACTGAAGCTATCAAAGAAGGTATTGATTACTTGATTGCAAAAGGTGAAAAGATCGGTTTAATCTCCGTTCACTTGTATCGTCCGTTCTCAGCTAAACATTTCTTGTCGGTATTGCCTAAAACTGCAAATCGTATTTGCGTTTTAGATCGTACAAAAGAACCGGGTGCTGGTGGTGAACCATTGTATTTGGATGTAAAAGATGTATTGTACGGAACTGAAAACCAACCAACTGTTGTAGGTGGTCGTTATGGTTTGTCGTCAAAAGACTTCACTCCTGCTCAGGTATTGGCTATTTACGAAAACTTAGCTTTACCGGAACCTAAAAATCACTTCACCGTAGGTATTGTTGATGACGTTACATTTACTTCACTTCCATTGAAACCCGAAATTGCTTTGGGTGGAGCCGGAACTTACGAAGCTAAATTTTACGGTTTAGGTGCTGACGGTACAGTAGGTGCAAACAAAAACTCCATTAAAATTATTGGTGACAATACCGATAAATACTGTCAGGCATATTTTGCTTATGACTCAAAGAAATCGGGTGGTTTCACTTGTTCACACCTTCGTTTTGGTGATACTCCTATTCGTTCAACTTATTTAGTAACTACTCCTGACTTTGTGGCTTGTCATGTTCAGGCTTACCTGAATCTGTATGACGTAACCAAAGGGTTGAAGAAAAACGGAACATTCCTTTTGAACACCATTTGGAATACTGAAGAAGTAAAGAAGAACTTACCAACCAAAGTAAAAAAATATCTTGCTGCCAACAATATCAACCTGTATATTATCGATGCAACTGACATTGCTGAAACTCTTGGTCTGGGTAACCGTACTAACACGATTCTTCAATCGGCATTCTTCAAAATTACCAACGTAATTCCTTACGAATTGGCTGTTGATAAATTGAAATATGCGATCAACAAATCGTACGGTAAAAAAGGAGAAGATGTGGTTAAGAAAAACTATGCTGCTGTTGACCGTGGTGGTGAATACACCAAGGTGGAAGTACTTGCAGAATGGGCTAACCTGACTGACGGAACTGAAGTTGAAACAAGCATTGTTCCTGCATTTATTGGCGACGTGGTTCGTCCAATCAATGCACAAGCTGGTGATGATCTTCCTGTATCTGCGTTCAAAGGACGTGAAGACGGAACCTGGGATCAGGGAACTTCGAAATACGAAAAACGCGGTGTGGCTGCATCTGTTCCGGTTTGGAATTCTTCAAACTGTATTCAGTGTAACCAATGTGCTTACGTTTGTCCTCACGCTGCTATCCGTCCATTTATTTTGGATTTGGCCGAACAAGCAAACGCACCATTCACTGAAATGTTGAAAACCAACGGTAAACAATTTGCCGATACTGCTTTCCGTATTCAGGTAGATGTTCTTGACTGTATGGGTTGTAACAACTGTGTGGATGTATGTCCTGGTAACAAAGGAAACAAAGCGCTTTCGCTTGTTCCAATCAATACTCAATACGAAAACCAAAAGGGTTGGGAATATTGCATTGACAACGTGAAATCAAAACAACATTTGGTTGACGTAAAAGCCAATGTAAAGAACTCTCAGTTAGCAACTCCATTGTTCGAGTTCTCGGGAGCTTGTGCCGGATGTGGTGAAACTCCGTATGTAAAATTGATTACCCAATTGTTTGGCGACCGTCAAATGGTAGCTAATGCAACCGGATGTAGCTCAATTTACTCTAACTCTGCTCCTTCTACTCCATATACTACCAACCCTGAAGGTCACGGACCAGCTTGGGCAAATTCATTGTTCGAAGACAATGCTGAATTTGGTTTGGGTATGGTGTTTGCCAACGATAACATGCGCGACCGTTTGGCACGTTTGTTCACCGAAGCACAATCAGATGCAACAATCTCTGACGAGTTGAAAGGTTTGTTTGCCGAATGGATTGAAAAACGCAACGATGCAGACGAAACAATCATTCTTGAAAAGAAAATTACTCCGCTTGTGAAAGCTTCCGACAATAAAATTGCGAAAGAAGTAGCCGGATTAACTCAATACATTATCAAACAATCGCAATGGATTATTGGTGGTGACGGTTGGGCTTACGATATCGGTTTCGGTGGCTTGGATCACGTGATTGCTTCCGGCAAAAACGTAAACATCCTGGTTCTTGATACTGAAATTTACTCCAACACAGGTGGACAGGCTTCTAAATCTACTCCGGTAGGTGCTGTGGCTAAATTTGCTGCTTCGGGTAAACGTGTTCGCAAGAAAGACCTTGGTATGATTGCTGCAACTTACGGTTATGTTTACGTGGCTCAAGTGGCTATGGGTGCTAATCAGGCTCAAACCCTGAAAGCGATCCGCGAAGCTGAAGCGTACGATGGACCATCAATCGTTATTGCTTACTCGCCATGTATCAGCCACGGTATCCGTGCAGGTATGGGTAAAGCTCAGGAAGAACAAGCCCGCGCCGTTGAATGCGGATACTGGCACTTGTATCGTTACAACCCAACCTTGGCAGAAGAAGGAAAGAACCCAATGACGTTGGATTCAAAAGAACCACAATGGGATAAATTCCAGGACTTCCTCAAAGGCGAAGTACGTTATACTACTTTGTTGAAACAATTCCCTGTTGAAGCAACCGAATTGTTTGTGGCAGCCCAAGCTAATGCTAAATGGCGTTACGACGGTTACAAACGTTTGGCCGATCAGGTTTTTTAAAGTATAAATTACCCAATAACAATTGGGTAGATAATATGTGATTTAGTAGGGCGTTCAGCAGAACGCCCTATTTTATTTCAAAAAAATCTAAACAAACGATGGTACTTTGCTCTGATTTTAATACTTTTGTGAGCCGAAATAAAAACACAAAAATTTCTTTATAAAAAACAAATATGGGAAGAGCGTTTGAATACAGAAAAGCGACTAAAATGAAGCGTTGGGGAAACATGGCCCGCGTATTTACCAAGTTAGGAAAACAAATTACAATATCGGTTCGCGAAAGCGGCCCCGATCCTGATACTAATCCTCGATTAAGAGTATTGATTACACAGTCGAAGAAAGAAAACATGCCCAAGGAAAACGTGGAGCGTGCTATTAAAAAAGCAACATCGAAGGATGAAGCCGATTACAAAGAAATGGTGTACGAGGGTTACGGACCTAATGGAATTGCCATCGTAGTGGAAACTGCTACGGACAATCCAACCCGCACGGTAGCTAACATTCGCAGCTATTTGACCCGTCACGGCGGTTCGCTTGGAACAAGTGGATGTTTACAGTTTTTGTTCGATCATAAATGTGTATTTAAAATTGCCCCTAAAGATGGTGTTTCATTGGAAGACCTCGAACTAGAACTTATCGATTTCGGAGTGGACGAATTGGTGGAGGATGAAGATGGTATCATTCTTTACGGTGAATTCCAATCCTATTCTTCCATTCAGAAATATCTGGAAGAAAATGGATTTGAAATTTTCAGCGCTGAGTTCGAGCGTATCCCGAACGACATGAAAGAGCTAAACGAAGAACAAAAAGCACAAGTTATGAAATTGCTCGACAAAATCGAAGACGATGAAGATGTACAAAACGTTTTTCACAACATGGTGGAATAACAATTTCAAAAAAATCATATCAAAACAGCCGTTTGCCGCAGTGCGAATGGCTGTTTCTTTTTTTACATCATTTAGTCAAATAGATTGTTGGAAAAATGCAATAAAAAAACACAGCTGTTAGCTTAATTAAATAAAATATATTTTATATATTTGAAAACTTAAAATTATCGGATATGCCCACCACTATTGCATTGGCATATTGGTATTTATAAAAAATAAACAACTATTTACGTTAAACCCAAAAACAAAATTACGTCAAGTTATGAATGAAACTCTTATGAATTATTGGTGGGTACTGCTGATAATTGCCGGAGTAGTACTTTACAAGTACATCCTCCGCTTTCTGTTCGGGATGGTTATTGTCCCTGAGGATCGAATCGGTCTGGTTACTAAAAAGTTTGTGCTTTTCGGCACCGATAAGGCTCTGCCGGACGGGCGCATTGTTGCCACCAAAGGCGAAGCCGGTTTTCAGGCCAAAACGCTGGCACCGGGACTTTATTTCGGAAAATGGTTCTGGCAATATGATGTCACCATGGAACAATTCACCATTATCCCAGAAGGTCAAATCGGATTGATTATGTCGAAAGATGGAGAGCCCATTCCTACGGGCAATATTCTGGGTCAGCGTGTGGATTGCGATAATTTTCAGGATGCTGAAAAATTTCTTGTAAACGGCGGACAACGCGGTCGTCAGACTTCGTATATTACAGCCGGGTCGTACCGTATCAATACCATGCTGTTCCAGATTTCGGTTACCAATATGATTCGTATTCAGGAAAGTAAGGTGGGCATTGTAACCACACTCGACGGGCAACCTATCGAGGCCGGACAAATTGCAGGTAAATTGGTGGAAGGACATAATAACTTTCAGGATTTCGATTTGTTTATCAAAAACGGCGGTAACCGTGGGTTGCAACCTCAGGTAATACTGGCTGGATCGTATAACCTCAATCCGTGGGCTGTGCAGATGGAAGAAATCCCAATGACTGAAATTCCAATCGGCTATGTGGGTGTGGTTATTTCCTTTATCGGTACCGAAGGACAGGATTTGACCGGAAGCGACTTTAAGCACGGTAATATTGTCAACAAAGGCAATAAAGGCGTTTGGATTGAACCGCTCGGCCCCGGTAAATATCCGATTAATGTCTATACCATGAAGGTGGAACTGGTTCCTACCACCAATCTGGTACTTAACTGGGCAACTGCACGCAGCGAAGCACACAACCTGGACAAAAACCTGTCTACCATCACCGTTCGCTCCAAAGATGGTTTCCCATTCAACTTGGATGTGGCTCAGATTATACACGTTCCCACCACCGAAGCACCAAAAGTAATTGCCCGCTTCGGGAACATGGTGAACCTGGTTTCGCAAGTATTGGAACCTACCATTGGCAACTACTTCCGTAACTCGGCGCAGAACAGCGATGTGATAGCCTTCCTCAGCAGCCGTAAAGAACGTCAGGATTCGGCTAAAGAGCATATCAAGAAAGTATTGGACGAATACAATGTAAATGCCGTTGACACCTTGATTGGGGATATTGTTCCGCCCGATTCGTTGATGAAAACGTTGACCGACCGTAAACTGGCCGAGGAGCAAAAAATTACTTACGAAACCGAGAAGCAAGCGCAGGAAACCCGTCAGGGAATGGAAAAAGAAACCGCTATTGCAGATATGCAGAAGGAAATTGTAAAAGCACAACAAGGCGTGGAAATTGCCGAACGTATAGCGAATGCAACGGTTAAGAAATCGGAAGGAGATGCTGCAAGTGTGAAATTAGCCGTAAGTGCCGAAGCTACGGCTACCAAAATGCGCGCCGAAGCCGAAGCCGAAGCCATCAAAGTAAAAGCATCGGCTCAGGCCGAACAAATAGCGTTGACAGGTAATGCCGAAGCCGGAAAAATCCTTGCTATTGGTAAATCAACCGCCGAAGCTTACGAACTGGCGGTGAAAGCACTGGGCGGTGAAAACTTCACCCGCTACAAAATCACCGAAGAACTCTCCAAAGGCAATGTCAAACTCATTCCGGACATTCTGATTGGTGGAAACAATGCCAATGGCGGAACCGCTATCGATGGTTTGCTTGGACTAAAACTGATGGAAATGATGGATCCTGAAAAGAAAAAAGAACTGAAGGATAAAACACCGGAAAATAAGTCGCCGTTTAAATCGAAATAACGGAGCCCTTTCAAACAGCCGGTTGCAGTAATGTAACCGGCTGTTTTTTTGTATCTTAATTATTCATACAATCTTTATATCCAGCATCTTTTTTATCGGCTAAATACAATATCTTTGCAAATCTGAAAACAACTCTTTCTTTTCTGTGTTATATTTTTTAAACTCAAAAAAATCTATATGTCGAAAATTATTAAATTCGGAGAAGATGTGGAAGGCTACTCCATCCCTGTATTAAACGAACGCGAAATCAGAGCCTCAGCCGGTATTTTATTTCTAATGATGTTTATTTCATTAATGCTTATCCTGTTCAAAGGGAATTTCATTCCTATCAAATACGGTATAAGCCTGTTTTTCGTTGACTTTATCATTCGCGTATTTATCAGTCCCAGGTACGCTCCCACTCTTATCATTGGTCGGTTGATTGTGGGCAATCAAACACCGGAATATGTGGGTGCCAAACAAAAAAAATTCTCGTGGATTATCGGTTTGGTATTGTCAACCACCATGCTGATATTAATGGTTATAATGAACACATACAGTCCTATATCGGGTATTATCTGCCTTATTTGTTTAATATTCTTGTTCTTCGAATCGGTTTTTGGCATTTGTTTGGGTTGCAAAGTTTATTCGCTTATTTACAAGGAAAAAGCTCAGTATTGTCCAGGTGAAGTGTGTGAACGGAAATCAAGACAACCCATTCAAAAAACTTCGTTGACCCAGCTATTGATTGTGATTACATTCTTTGGACTTTTGGTGCTCGGCATTTATCTTCTCAATACACAATTTTCTGTCAAACCACACAGTCTGTTCGGAACGGAAACCATTGCCAAATAAGTCAAATTTCAACCTTATGAAACAGCCGCTTGTAGTCGTTGCAAGTGGCTGTTTTGCTTTTCAGTAGTCAAGGACAAAACAGTTAGTATTCAGTTCCAGAAAACCGATAATTCCCAAACCTAAATCGCTAAGTTTTCAAGAACAAACAGCTATATTTGCATAAAATTCCAACCACTCAACTCAAATGGAACATTTCTTCCAAATTCTAACGAAGTTCATGCCTTTAAGTGCCGAACTCAGAAATGATTTGGCATCGAAAGTATTTGTCAGAAAAGTAGACAAAGGCGAGATTTTGATATCCGAAGGCAAAATATGTAATGAGCTGTACCTGATAAAGAAAGGATTCCTGAGAGGATTTCATTACCACAATGGCAAGGAAATAACTGCATGGTTTGGATTTGAGAATGACATTGCCACCTCAACCTATTCATTCGTTTCGCAAAAGCCGGGTTTTGAAAACATAGAAGCCATTGAAAATAGTATTCTGTATGTTATCAGCTACGATGACTTAAACCGGATCTATCAAAACCATCCTGAGTTTAATTACGTCGGACGATTGCTAACTGAGAAATATTATGTCGATTTGATGGAACGAACTCTTTGTTTGCAATTCCAGCGGGCTAAAGAAAGCTATGAACAACTCGTTACCCGACAACCCTATATACTTCAGCGAGCATCATTAGGTCATGTGGCTTCCTATTTAGGAATATCGCAAGAGACATTAAGCAGAATCCGAACAAAAAAATAACACTCGCCCCTCACTTTTTTGACTTTTGTCAAAATTCTATTCAATAAATTGTTGCACTTTTGCATTGAAAATCAATTTATATCTGCCGGCATTTTACGCATAAATTCAAGCCCCGACAGATATGTAAACAAGATAAACTGTTGAATTCTATTTATTAAAAAGAAAAATGAAAAGAGCAAGATTTGAAGACAAAACTGTGGTGGTTGATATTCTTACCAAATCCTTTAAAAATGATCCTCACATCAACTTCCTGTTAGAAAAATCGAAAAACAAAAACAAGCTGAGAATCATTATGGAGTATGTATTTGAAGAATCGTTTAACCGTGGTGAAATATACCTAAGCGATGACAATACTGCTGCTGCGTTGTGGAATACCACCAAAAAAGAAAAGATAACTTGGGCGTATATTTACAGAAACCTATCTTTTCTCTTTAAGATTGGACTCTCCTCAACTTTCAGGGTATTAAAAATGGACAAACTAGTGTATAAGTATCATCCCCTTAAAGAGAAATACGCCCACTTATATACCATTGGCGTTTTGCCAGAAAGCCAGGGAAAAGGGTATGCAAAAGAATTAATCAGTTTTATGATTGACAAGATGAAAACATCGAAAGCATCGCTCTACCTCGAAACGGCAAACACTAAAAACATAGGCATTTACAATAAAATTGGATTCCATGTTTTTCAAACCATCAACATGGATGGACACACCTTATTCTGCATGAATCGGCCGGAATAATAGTCTCCCCAACTCTCGGTTTACTTCGTCTTTTTATACGTATCAATCCGAAGCTTTACATTCTCACGGATATTTATCCAAAACAGGTTATAGTCATACACGTGCAGGTTTTTCAGTTTTGAAAGCTTACCGCTTAACTGGCTTGGAAGGTTTACCCAAAGGATATTGGTTTGAAGCTCAATACCAGCACTTACCGCCCGGGGAATGGACATATTGAAGCTGTACAGTGCGCCGTGATTCTCCGATTCGGCAGCCCATTGAGTGGATGTAGTCCAGGTTAGCGGATTCACACAAACCGAATTACCATTTTCGTTTTTAATCTGAGCGGAAAGTTCACCTTTTTGATAGGTTCGCCAGCCAACAAAACAGCCGGTAGCATCCGGTTTATTCCCCACAGGAATGTGTTTAAATGCATCGGTCGGAATTTGATAACCAATTACATAGGCACACACCAGCTGTTGTTGCAAAGGGGTTCCGTCAAAAAACTCCTGCATCAACCGAATTGCATGCAGGCTTCCCTGACTATGCGAAGCAATAATAATGGGTCGTCCGTTATTTTCGTGCTGTAAATAATACTGAAATGCCTGTTTAATATCACCATACGCCAAATCAAATGCCTTTTCCGCTTCCGGCGAGTTACGCGCAAAAAAAGCTTTAATGTTTGCTTGCCGGTAACGCGGCGCAAATATCCGGCAACTGCCGTTAAATACCGAAGCCTGATACAAAATGGAACGCGAATCGGTGCGCGAATTAATCTTCTCATCCGTCAAATCGGCGTTCCAAGGCAATGTCTTCAAACTTTCGAGAATTTGAATTCGGTTCGCATTGGATTGTAATAACTCATCTTCGTCGTTGGTTCCGGTGAACGAAGTGGGATGAATAAAGAATACATCCGCCCGTTGATCACGCTTTTCATGCTTCAAAAACGAAGGAATGCTATCGGCATTACCGGGCTTGTAAGGCGATGCCGCCCAAAAGTACGGTTTGGAATAATCGGGAGCCGGTCCTGTGTTGGGAGCAGCTTGGTCGTTGAGAGTTTTTTGGAGGTATTTTTGGATTAATCTGCCCTGTTGAGCAAAAATTACGGTGCCTGACAGCAACAAAAGCATTAATAAAATCTTTCTATTCATATCGAATGGATTTTTATTGTAAAACAAATAATTTCAACGATATTCAGAATACAAAAACAATACCATTCGGAACGGACAAGCTTTATCTGTCAAATAACTTTTTCTGCAAATCCGGGCGTTTCAGGCGTTGTAAATCGCGGATAATGGCATTTTTGTATTCTCCCTTGTACCAGAAAAAGAACTTGCGTTGTTCCAGCTTCTCGTCCTTGCTTTTGGCAGTAAATACGGGCTCAAGTGTATAAGGGTGATAACCCGAATAATAAATCTCGGTTGCAAGTGTCATAGGTGTGGGTGTAAAATCCTGCACTTGTTCCAACTTAAAGTCAAGGCTTTTGGTCTGAGCAGCCAGTTCGGCCATATCTTCGTTGGTACTGCCGGGATGACTGGAAATAAAATATGGAATCAGCTGTTGATTCAATCCCGCTTCTCGGTTTATGCGGTCGAATTGTTGCTTAAACTGCCCAAAATAACTGAACGAAGGCTTGCGCATTAGATTCAGGACTTTGTCAGACGTATGCTCCGGTGCTATCTTCAATCGTCCCGACACGTGATTGGTTATCAACTCACGAATGTATTCGGAGTTAGCTTTATTGATTTCAGCGTTTTTGGCATCGGCCAATAACATATCGTACCTCACACCGGATCCGATAAACGATTTCTTGATGCCCGGAAGCTTATCCACCGAACGGTAAATATCCAGCAAGGGTGCATGATCGGTATTCAGATTGGCACATACCCCGGGGAAAATGCAGGACGGTTTCTTGCATTTACGGCACACATTCAGGTCTTTTCCTTTCATGCGGTACATATTGGCCGACGGACCGCCTAAATCGCTGAGATAGCCTTTAAAGTCGGCCATTCGCGTAATTTGTTTCACTTCGTTCAGGATGGATTCTTTGGAACGTGACACGATGTGCTTGCCCTGATGGGCTGAAATGGTACAAAACGCACATCCACCGAAACATCCCCGATGCAGATTCACCGAAAACTTAATCATCTCGTAAGCCGGAATGGTTTTGCCTTTGTATTTGGGATGAGGGACACGGGTATAAGGTAAATCAAACGAAGCATCCAGTTCCTTTTCGGTCAGTGGTTCAAAAGGTGGATTTACAACCACCCACCGGTTTCCTGTTTTCTGCAACAGTCGGTTGGCATCGAATTTATTGGATTCTTCCTCGATATGTTTAAAGTTCGAAGCATATTTCTTTTTGTCCGTTAGGCAAACCTCGTGCGAAACCAATTCTACATCTTTCCACGCGATATGTGTCGGTATATCCTTGGTCAAAAACGAAGTCTGTGGAATTTCCCGGATTTCATTGACTTTTTTTCCTTCGCGCAGTTGTTTCACCAATTCAGCAAGAGGCTTCTCTCCCATTCCATAGATCAGCAGATCGGCTTTGGAGTCAACAAGGATGCTCGGCATTAATTTATCCGACCAATAATCGTAATGCGTGAACCGACGCAGCGAAGCCTCTATTCCTCCGATTACGACTGGCACATCGGGATATAGTTTTTTAAGTATATTCGCATAGGTAATGGTCGCATAATCAGGGCGCATACCAGCTTTTCCATCGGGTGTATAAGCATCGTCGGAACGCAACCTTTTGTTCGCCGTATAGTGGTTAACCATCGAATCCATATTGCCCCCCGATACTGCGAAGAACAGACGCGGACGCCCCATTTTCCTGAAATCTCGCAAATCGTCCCGCCAGTTGGGCTGCGGAACAAGTGCTACCTGCAAACCCTGCGCTTCGAGCAAACGCCCAACCACTGCGGCACCAAACGATGGATGATCCACATATGCATCTCCACTGAAAAGCACCACATCCACTTCATCCCAACCACGCAATTCAAGTTCCTTTTTGGTTGTAGGTAAGAAGTCAGTAAGTTGATAGGTCTGAGGTTGCATAGGTTTTTTAGCGATTAAAACGCTTTTAGGTTGTTTTGGTTCAATAACGTCATTTCATTCCTGCAAAGGTACGGAAATTATCCTTTGCTGAAATAAGTCTATTTTTTGATATAAACTAAATACGCCATTTCTTCAATTCTATTGTAAAATATTGAGATTCTCTGTTTAATACAAAATAAAAAGGCACAAATATATGTGCCTTTATATTTAATAAAAATGAAAGTTCATTTTATTTCTGAAGAATCAATTCAGTACGACGATTCGTGTAACGTCCTTCTTTAGTATCGTTTGTAGTTTTGGGATTTTGTTTTCCAAGTCCTGATGTATTTATTGCATCTGCTGCTATTCCCTTCGCAACTAAATAGTTTTTCACTACATCGGCACGTTTATCGGATAGTTTTTTGTTTACATTGTCTCCACCTACATTGTCGGTATATCCTGTAACTGAAAGTTTTGACCACGATTTATTGACTTTTAGAACCACAGCCACCTGATCAAGAATAACTTTTGTTTTGGGAGTCAATTCTGACGAATTGAAATCAAAATTTACATCCAACAATACGGTTGGAGAATCCAAATTCCCTTGATCAGCTACTTTAGCTTGAGGGATATTCTTTAAATCATCCTGTAGTTTGGCTATTTGAGCTGCTTTCTCGTCATTCAATTTTTTCAAATCAGCTTCCAATTTCTGTATTTTTTCTTTACCCGATTTGTTTTCATCTTCTATTGCTTTTAATCTCTGCTGAATAGCTGCGTCTTTTTTATCAGTCTGATTGTAATAATCGTCCACACTTACATCCCGAACGTGTTTCTTGGAACTAGTTCCGAATTTATAACGAACGCCAACAGTTGCAGCTAATGCATCATTGCCATAAACCATAGAATTAGATTGAGATAAACCATCGCTCGAACCATTACCACCTAAATCTTCTCTAAAATAATAACGGAACTGACCTTCAAGGCGTAATGCCCATGCTTTGCTTAGTTTATATTCAATGCTCAAAGCACTTGTTGCCAAAGGTGACATCAATTGTTCTTTTTTCCCGGTAGCTAAAACTTCGTTTGAGAAAAATCCTAAACCGACACCCCAATTCCCATAAACACTGACTTTTTTCCAAAATCCGGAACGTTTAGGAAATAATAAGTTTGACAGATTTACTGAACTAAACAACGTGAAATCAAGTGTACTTCCGTTAGCCACATTTCTGTCGTAAGTCAAATAATCAACACCACCACCAAAGCCAACCAAGGGGTTAATGGTGTATTCCAAAATTAATCCGGGGAAAGTCCAACCCATATCATCGATATATTGGTCTATTCCAGTTTTTGTTGATACAGGTGTTACACGATAATAGTCCAATCCAACTTTTCCCACAACCGACCAGTGGGATAATGAATCTTGTGCTCTTAGTTCTGGAACAATTGCCCCCAGAACAAATAATAGAATGAGTAAGCTTCTTTTCATAATTCTTTTTAATTTGTAATTAATTTAATTTTATAAGAATAACAAACAAAACTAATTATTGTTTTAATTTTAATTTCAAAAAACAGATGAATTTGAATATCTTCAGTCAATACATCATATCTAAGGAATTTTAAAAAAAACAGCAATGCATCATTAATTAATTAATAAGAATTTTGTGTAGTTATCTTGACTTCATTAAATAAATCCATTACCTTTGGAGCAAATTCTATTTAAAATGAGTGTTTTACAATAATAAAAAACAAAAAATAATGAAAAAGCTAATTTTATTTGTGATTGCCTTGGCTGGATTAACACAGCTCTCAGTTGCCCAAAAATCAATTTGCCGTATTGTAAATCGTTTTCCACTCGAAGGCAGCGGTCGTTGGGATTATATTACAGTAGATTCAGAAACAAACACTGCTTATGAATCGCATGGAAATATCGTTCAAATTGTTGACCTACAAAACGGCAAGGTATTAGGCACCGTCAGTGATTTGAATGGTGTACATGGAATTACAATTGCCAAAGAGTTTAACAAAGGTTTTATTACCAATGGCAGTACTTCTACAATAACCGTTTTTGACCTGACTTCTTTTAAAACACTGGAAACAGTAAAAGCTACCGGACAAAATCCTGATGCTATCATTTACGATCCGTTTTCAAAACTCGTTTTTGCTTTTAATGGCCGTTCATCGGATGCAACAGTAATTGATGCCAAAACCAATGAAGTAAAATCAACCATTAAATTGAGTGGAAAACCTGAATTTCCACAAACCGATTCAAAAGGAAGAATCTTTGTGAATATTGAGGATAAGAGTGAAATACAAGTAATTGACACTAAGAATCTGAAAGTGATTAATCAATGGTCGATTGCACCGGGTGATGAACCAAGCGGACTAGCAATTGATACTGAAAATCAGCTTTTATTCTCGGTTTGTTCCAATAAAATGATGGTGGTTTCGGATATTAAAACAAGTAAAGTTGTTGCTCATTTGCCAATTGGTTCGGGATGTGACGGTGTGGCTTTTGATCCGACCTTGAAAATGGCTTTTTCTTCGAATGGAGAAGGAACCATTACGGTTGTCAAAGAAGTTTCTAAGGATAAATTTGAAGTTGTTGAAACGGCAAAATCTCTACCAAGTGCCAGAACAATCGCCGTCAATACAAAAACTCACCATTTATATTTACCAACTGCAGAAACAAACCCTGCTCCTGCCCCAACTGCTGAAAATCCAAATCCAAGATCAACTATGAAACCCAACTCATTTATGATTTTAGATGTGGAAGTTCAAAAATAATCTGTTGATAATTTAAATGCATAACGAAAGAGAGAATGAAAATTCTCTCTTTTTTTTGTTTAAAATATGAAAAATGATACGAACATTCGATTTCAGTTCTGAACAAAACTTGTGGCTCAATGTTTATTAGTTATAAAATAAACAAACCATAAAAAAATGAGTATAATTATGAAAAGGATTAGTCTATCTCTCGTATTAGTTTTAATTGCATTATCAGCTTCTGCACAGACCTGGGTTTCAGATTTAGGGCATTCACATTTAGGATTTTCAATCAAGCACTTGGCTATCTCAACTGTTACGGGTAATTTCAAGCAATTTGAAATTAAAGCTGTAACAACCAAACCGGATTATAGCGATGCCAAAATTGAAGTAACAGCTCAGATTTCGAGCATAAACACCGATCAGGAGCAACGCGACACCCATTTAAAAAGTGCGGATTTCTTTGATGCCACACAATTTCCAACCTTGAATTTTAAAAGTACTTCGGTAAAAAAAGTGAAGGGAAATGAATACAAGCTGGTTGGAAATCTGACCATGCATGGAGTTACTAAACCTGTTGAACTCGACCTTGTTTTCGAAGGTAAGGTTCAAAATTCGATGAATAAAAAAGACATAGCTGTATTTACAATTAAAGGAACACTGAAAAGATCAGACTTTGGTATCGGAAGTAAATTCCCTTCAGCAATGGTAGGAGACGTAGTGACTTTGAACGCAACGAGTGAAATGAGCCCGGCAAACTAAATTGAATAGATTTGTATAAATTGAATGAAAACTTCCGCACGAATATGCAATAGATTTGCATTTTGCGCGGAAGTCTTTTTTTATCAACGTGGTAACACACATATTTTAAGCTTATCGTAAGCTCTGTTTGCTTTAGCACGAGCCTCTTCAATAGTATCGGCGCTTGCCAGAATAACTCCCAATCGTCTGTGACCTACAACTTCCGGCTTTCCGAAAATACGAAGTTGCACATCGGCTTCTGCCAATACATTTTCCAGATTATCGAATACAACCTTATCACTATCACCTTCTACCACAATAGCCTTAGAAGCCGAAGGACGATAAAAACGTACGGCTGGAACAGGTAGGCCAAGAATGGCACGTGCATGCAGTGCAAATTGCGACATATCTTGCGATATCATGGTTACCATGCCTGTATCGTGTGGGCGCGGTGAAACTTCGCTGAACAACACATCGTTTCCACACACAAAAAGTTCAACCCCAAAAATCCCGTAACCACCTAACGCATCGGTTACCAGCTTTGCTATGTGCTGGGCTTTTGCCAA
>Ga0302215_10001419_pt1 | contig 17145 bp, 15 predicted proteins | sample II_Fen_N3_1_FD_194580 | JGI IMG/M metagenome (GOLD analysis project Ga0302215, IMG submission 194580) | Peat permafrost microbial communities from Stordalen Mire near Abisko, Sweden - II_Fen_N3_1 | ecosystem: Environmental > Terrestrial > Soil > Wetlands > Permafrost | place: Sweden: Abisko...
GAAAATAATCCTCGATATGAAGTTACTTTCGAAAAATGTGCCGAAGAAACGCAATTATTAGGCATAAAAAAAATAAAATAATCTACTGAGATGGACGGCAATTACTACATGATTCACGATTATCTGATTTTCGTTGGAGTTTTTGCTATTTTCTTTTTTCTTGCAGTAAGCATCTATTTATTCAGCCAAAATCAAAGTTTCAAAAAGAAAAATAACAAACTTTCTGAAACCAATAAACTGATTGAGCAACGTTTGAATGAAGTTCAATTGGAACACATCGGCACCAAACTAAATCCGCATCTTTTTAAAAATATTCTGAATTCTGTACAGTCTCATGCTTACCAAACCTACATGTCGCTTGACAAACTGGCGAATGTTCTTGATTATATTTTGTACGAAAGCAACAACAAGTTTGTAAGCCCGAAAGAGGAATTCAGCTTTGCTCTAAGTTTGATAGAAATTAATAAAATCAAAATCAATCCGCTTTTTGATTTCAGGATTAAATCTAAAATTGATAAGTCTGATGCAGTTTACGAAGAAAAAGTTTTTGCACCTTTGATTTCTGTTGATCTTATTGAAAACGCCTTCAAACACACCGATTTTCTTGCTCAGGATTCTTTTATTTCAATTCAACTCGAACTAGAAAATAGGATTTTCACAATGAAAGTCAGCAACAAAGCTTCCTTAAAAAATGTTTTGGAAAAAGAAAAAAGCGGTTTTGGAAGTCAGTCTTTGGATCAACGTTTAAAAATGATTTACCATAATTTCTATGACCTCAACAGAAGTTCAAAAAATGGTATCTTCACAGCAGAATTAAAAATCAACCTCGGTGAGTTCTACGATAAAGTGCGTTATATTAGATGATGAAATTTTAGCGATAAGCTATCTCAAACTTCTGTGCGAACAGATAGAAAACGTAGAAGTCATCAAAGCTTTTAATGATCCTAAAATTTTTCTGAACGAAATCAACGATCTCGATTGTACAGTCTGTATTTTAGACATCGAAATGCCCGGAATGAATGGTCTTCAAGTAGCAGAATTGATTTCAGATTCAAAAAAAATCATCTTCACAACGGCTTACAAAGAATACGCTGCAGAAGCATTTGACCTGAATGTTGTTGATTATGTAAGAAAACCGATTAAAAAGGAAAGGCTGATTCAGGCATTTGAAAAAGTAAAAGAAATCAATGCCCATTCTCAGAAAAAAGATTTCATCGAATGGAATACCAACATCGGGAAAACAATCATTTTTACAGAGCAGATCGCTTACATAAAAACCTCCGAAATCGATAGTCGCGACAAAGAAATCACTCTTAAAGATAATTCGACAATCGTCTTGAAAAACCTAAATTTCAAATCGCTTTTGGAAATGTTGCCTTCTAAAGATTTTGCGCAGGTCAACAAAAAAGAAATTATTTCCATCTCGGCAATCAAAGTTTTTTCAACCAACGAAATCATCACAAATATTAAAATAAATCACGAAAATTTTCTTAAACTTCAGATCGGTGAAACCTACAGAAATGCCTTAATAGAAGTATTTGGAAACAAATAATCGATTTTTATTACATTTTTCAGAAGATTCATTACATTTAAAAATAATCAATGCTGTAGATCGTTTTATTCTTTTCAAATTTGTACGCAAAACAGGGGAATATGAATTTGGCAAAATACAGAAATATTATCTTTTACGTCGTTACCATCGCAGTCTTTTCTTGTCTGATGTACTGGTTTATGATACAAGGACAAACGCTGGAAGTGGGAGAAAAAATTGTTGTAAAAACTCACGGCGGTTCTACATGGGATAATTTTTTAGAATCTTTCAAAACCAATCTTCACCATCCGTTAGCTCTTTTGCTTGCTCAGATTGTTACGATTATCATGGCAGCAAGACTTTTGGGGTGGATTTGCATTAAAATAAAACAGCCAAGTGTAATTGGTGAGATGATTGCCGGAATTATTTTGGGACCTTCACTTATAGGAATGTATTTTCCTGAATTTTCCGCTTTTCTTTTTCCTAAAGAATCGCTAGGAAATCTTCAGTTTTTAAGCCAGATCGGTTTGATTCTATTCATGTACATTGTCGGAATGGAGCTCGATTTGAGCGTTTTACGAAAAAAAGCACATGATGCAGTGGTAATCAGCCATGCAAGTATTATTATTCCATTTGCATTGGGTATCGGAATTTCGTATTTTATTTATCAGGAATTTGCTCCGGATGGAGTTCAGTTTACCTCATTTGCTTTATTTATAGCTATTGCGATGAGCATTACAGCTTTTCCGGTATTGGCAAGAATTGTTCAGGAGAGAAATCTTCAGAAAACAAAATTAGGAACGATTGTTATTACTTGCGCTGCAGCCGATGATATTACAGCTTGGTGTATTTTGGCAGCCGTGATTGCAATTGTAAAAGCAGGCTCTTTTGCCAGTTCGATTTACGTGATTTTGATGGCAATTGGTTATGTATTTTTAATGATCAAAATCGTAAGACCTTTCCTCAAAAGAATCGGAGATTTGCAGGCAGAGAAAAACACGATCAACAAACCGATGGTTGCCATATTCTTTCTGACCTTGATTTTATCAGCATATGCAACAGAAGTAATCGGAATCCATGCTTTGTTCGGAGCATTTATGGCAGGAGCAATTATGCCTGAAAATGCAAAATTCAGATCTTTATTCATTGACAAAGTAGAAGACGTTGCTCTTGTACTTTTATTACCACTTTTCTTCGTATTTACGGGACTTCGTACACAAATAGGATTATTAAACGAAGGACATTTGTGGGTAACAGCAGGTGCTATTATTTTAGTTGCTGTAGTCGGAAAATTTGCAGGAAGTGCTTTAACCGCTAAATTCCTAGGTATCAATTGGAAAGAAAGCTTAACGATTGGTGCATTGATGAATACAAGAGGATTAATGGAACTTATTGTATTGAATATTGGTTATGATTTGGGTGTTTTAAGCCCGAAAATCTTTGCGATGATGGTAATTATGGCACTATTCACGACTTTTATGACGGGACCGGCTTTAGATTTAATTAATTATCTATTTAAATCTAAAAAAGATGAGGATAGCGTTGATGATGCGAATAATTCTAAATACCGTGTTCTGCTCTCTTTTGACAATCCGGAATCTGGAAGTACACTTCTAAAACTTGCCAATGATTTTACTCACAAAATGAACGGTAACAAAAGTATTACCGCAATGAATATTGCTCCTGTTGACGAAATGCACACTTATGAAATCAATGAATATGAGAATGACCAGTTCAAAAACGTGATAGAAACGTCGAATGATCTTCAGGTTGAAGTAACCACTCTTTTTAAAGCATCAACAGATATTGAAAGCGATCTTACAAGCATTTCAAATAAAGGAAATTATGATCTGCTTTTGATCATGCTCGGAAAATCCATGTACGAAGGAAGTTTATTGGGAAGACTTTTAGGATTCACCACAAAGATCATCAATCCAGAAAAATTACTGAATACGGTAAAAGGAAAAAGCTATATTTTCAACAATTCTCCGTTTGACGATTTTACGCTGCAGATTTTAGATAAAACGAACATTCCGGTAGGAGTTTTAGTTGAAAAAGGATTTACTTCAGCAGAAAAAGTATTTGTTCCTATCTTTAATTTAAGTGATTTCTATCTGCTTGAATATGCAAAAAGATTGATTAATAACAACAATTCTCAAATCATTATTTTGGATGTTGCAGGACAAATCAGAAGTAATATTGAAGTAAAGGAACTCATCAGAAGTATTGAACAAGTCGCACCAAATCACATTACATTATACAACGAAAAGAAAATTGAGAAGGAATTCCTCAATGGACAAGATCTTATGCTGATCAGCAAGAAAAGCTGGCGAGGATTGATAGACTCAAAAAGTCTTTGGCTTTCGGATATTCCTTCTACGCTAATCATCTCGAATCCTTAGTTAGTCAATTGTGAATTTTGTTTTACAAGTCAATTTTTCTTCGAAAGTGAATTTCATCATTGTATTTTAAAATTGACAATTCATTTGCGCAGCAAAATTCACTATTCACTTTCTTAATATTAAATTAAAAAAAATTGCTATCTTCGCTTTGTGATTAATAAAAACAGAACATATTATTATAGAATTTTCAGCTCAGATTTGGGATAGAGATTCTTGTTATATAACTTTAAAACCTCGTCCTTGGACGGGGTTTTTTATTTTTAAATTTAAACAAAATGAACATTAGCATTATTGGTGTCGGATTGATTGGAGGCTCAATCGCATTAAAACTAAAAGAAAAAAAAGCAGTTGATTTCATCTACGGAATTGATAACAATGAAAATAATTTAACTGAAGCTTTGACACTAAACATCATTGATGAAAAGGCAGATTTTGAGTATGGGATTAAAAACTCAGACTTAGTAATTATTGCAATTCCTGTGGATGCAGCCAGAAAGATTTTGCCAAAGGTTTTAGATGTAATTTCAGATTCTCAAACGGTGATGGATGTAGGTTCTACCAAAGCAGGAATTGTAAATTCTGTGAAAGATCATCCGAACAGATCAAGATTTGTCGCTTTTCACCCGATGTGGGGAACAGAGAATAATGGTCCGAAATCTGCCATTGCCAATAGTTTTTCAGGAAAAGCCGGAGTAATTTGTGATCGTGAAGATTCTGCTGAAGATGCTTTAGAATTGGTGCAAAAAGTCGTAGAAAATTTAGACATGCATTTAATTTATATGAACGCAGAAGCGCATGATGTACACACCGCTTACATTTCACATATTTCTCACATTACTTCTTACGCTCTTGCCAATACGGTTTTAGAGAAAGAAAAGGAAGAGGAAACCATTTTCCAACTGGCGAGTTCGGGTTTTTCTAGCACGGTTCGTCTGGCAAAATCTCATCCTGAAATGTGGGTTCCAATTTTTAAGCAAAACAAAGAAAATGTATTGGATGTTTTGAATGAGCATATTTCTCAACTCAGAAAATTCAAATCTGCTTTGGAGAAAGAAAACTTTGAATATTTGGGAGAATTGATAGAAAATGCGAATAAAATACGAGGAATTTTAGATAAATGAGTATACAAAATCCTGATCTTTACCATAAACATGGTATATGATAGAAGTAATTTTCACGATACTTTTGTTGTGACTGAATTTAGTATTAATTAAAATTTTAGCCAAATGAAAAAATTATCGAGAAACAATTTAAAAGAAATTAAAGCAGGCTCAGGTGATATTGGGGCTTATTGTGGAAAACCAAGAATTATAAAAAGTGGTGGACAAGCAGTAATAGTATGTGATTCTAATGCACCTGTATATCATCCGAAAACTAATTGTTGTATGTTTGAGTAGTAATATTCAAAATATGAAAAATGAACAAGCAGGAAAACTTTTCCTGCTTTATTTTTGATTATGTGAATTTTATGTGACAATAATTTACATATATATTAAACTAAAATTTCATCATCAATCCTACCCCATTTCTATTATTGAGAACATAATAACTTGGAGTAAATTTTCTTGCATCGGAGTTTTGATAATTGGTGACAGCTTTTTTCATCTCAGAATGTCCTGAAATTTTCATTACAACACCTATTCCCATTCCTACCAAACCTATAATCAACGGAACTGGTGAACCTTTTGGTTCTTCCCCAACAGAATACGTTTTGTTTGCAGAGGAAAGATTAATTGCTCCTCCCACAACAAAACACGTTGCTCCTCCTGCTAAAAATGCTGTTCCTAAATTATTCAGAGATCTTCCGCTTTTATATTGAGGATTATTTTCCTGCAATAAAAATTTTTTGATTTCACTTTTATCGGTAAGTTTAGATTTTTCTAAGATTGCAACTGGAGATCCAGAATTTTCAGACTTTATTTCTTGAGATAAAGTTGCAACATCATCTTTCTCTTCTATCCCTTTCACAGAATTATTATATAGAAATTCATGTTGCCCGTTTTGAATATTTGTATAATAAACCTTCCCTTTTTCATATTTCAAATTGATGTATTCAATTTTTTGATCGGTTTGTGTAAGAATTGTTCCTTTTGATGATGAAGCCGGAATATTTATCTGAGAAAATGCAGAGATTGATATAAACGCAAATGCGAGCATGTATAATTTTTTCATAATTTGTTATTTATCACAAAAATATTAATTTTTATTTATCACACAAAAAATATTTTTAACGGCAAAAATCCAATACTTTACTAAAATAAGAATCAAATTTAAATCTAGTAAATCAACCAAAAAAAAAGATGCAGACGTTTCATTTAAAACGTCCGCATCTTTTTTTTAGTAATTTCTAAATATTTTAGTTTAACACTCAGGAACATTCACGGCAATTGCCAAACCACCTTCAGAAGTTTCCTTGAAACGGTCGTTCATCGATAAAGCAGTTTCCCACATGGTTTGAATTACCTGATCAAGACTCACTTTTGCTTTTGCAGGATCACTTTCCAATGCAATATTGGCTGCTGTGATCGCCTTCATTGCGCCCATCGTATTTCTTTCGATACACGGAATTTGTACTAAACCTCTGATGGGATCGCAGGTTAATCCTAAATGATGCTCCATTGCAATTTCTGCCGCCATCAAAACCTGACCAACGCTTCCGCCAAGGATTTCCGTCAAACCAGCTGCTGCCATCGCCGAAGACACTCCGACTTCTGCCTGACAACCGCCCATCGCAGCAGAAATGGTTGCGTTTTTCTTAAATAAAGTTCCAATTTCACCTGCAACCAATAAAAACCTTGCGATATCATCGTCACTTGTATAAGGTGTAAAAGCCTGTGCGTACATCAAAACTGCTGGGATTACTCCACTTGCACCGTTGGTAGGCGCCGTGATAATTCTTCCGAAACTTGCATTTTCTTCGTTTACTGCGAGCGCAAAACACGCAATCCATTTATTGATATTGGTAAAGTTTTCTTCGGCATCGACGACCTGCTGAAACCATTGATCTTTATTTTTATAAATTTCATCACCCAAAAGTTTCCTGTTTATTCCGGCAGCTCTTCTGGTAACGTTGAGTCCGCCCGGTAATATACCTTCTTTATTGACGCCTTTGTAAATACATTCTTTGATGTTTTCCCAGATATTTAAAGCTTCTTTTCTCGTTTCTTCCTGTGTTCTCCAGCTTTCTTCGTTGATTAAAATTAAATCTGACATTTTATCAAAACCTAATTTTTCACAGTATTTTAAAATATCTGAGCCGTGATGACAAGGGTACAAAGTACGAACACATTGTTTCTCAATCGAGTTTTTTTCCTGACTGGCAATAAAACCTCCGCCTACAGAATAGAAATCCTGCACAAGTTCAGTTCCGTCTTCAAAAATGGCTTTGAAAATCATTCCGTTGGGATGGAAATCTAAAGATTTGGACGTATTCAGAATTAAATGATGTCCGTAAATAAAAGGAATTTCTTTTTCTCCGCCTAAATTCAGAATCTCAGACGTTTTGATATGATGAACGATTTCGTCGATCTTTGAAGTGTTGATGGTTTTAAAATCTTCTCCATTCAGACCCAACATTCCGGCGATATCTGTTCCGTGACCAATCCCTGTTTTTGCCAGTGAACCGAAAAATTCAAGGAAAACTTCTTTCACCTCAGCAATTGATTTTTCTCTTTTTATAATTCTTATAAATGCCGATGCAGCATTCCAAGGTCCCATTGTGTGCGAACTGGAAGGGCCAATTCCTACTTTTATAATCTCAAAAACCGATATAGATTCCATATGTGATTTTCATTTTCATGAAAAGCAAATATACACGATAAATTCTAAAGAAATGAAACGTAGGAAAGTCTTTAATTTTAATTAATACATTGAGTTTTTTCTCGCAGATTTAGCAAATTAAGCAGATTTATTTTAATCTGCCAGATCCGTCAAATCAGCGAGAGCGAAATAAATAAGCGAAATATATTGTAAGCCTATAAAAGCATTTACCATTTCAGACTTTCCTCATGTTGAGACATATCTAATCCCATATTTTCTGATTCTTCGGAAACTCTGAGGGTAATAATTCGGTTGGTAATTTTATATAAAAGCAGTGACCCGAAAAATGTAAATACCGAAACCAGAATCAGCGCCATCATGTGATGTGCAAAAACTCCGATCCCGCCGTGAAGGAGACTTGCGTTTTCGCCATGTGCAAAAATTGCGGTCAAAATCATTCCCATGATTCCTCCTACTCCATGACAGGCAAAAACATCTAAGGTATCGTCGATCTTCTTCAAAGCTTTCCAGTTCATCATTACATTCGACACAATGGCAGAAATAAAACCGATAAACAAACTCTCCTGAATGGTCACAAAACCACAACCCGGAGTTATCGCCACCAAACCAACTACAGCTCCGATACATGCGCCCAAAGCAGAAACTTTTCTTCCGTTTATTCTGTCAAAGAAGATCCAGGTCATCATTGCTGAAGCCGAAGCGATGGTAGTCGTTCCGAAAGCGATTGCCGCAGTTGCGTTCGCACTTAAAGCCGAACCAGCATTGAAACCAAACCAGCCAAACCAAAGCATTCCGGTTCCCAGAATAACGTACGGAATATTTGAAGGTTCATGATGAGGATTTTTTCTGTTTCCTAAAACAATTGCACCTGCCAAAGCGGCAAAACCTGCACTCATGTGAACTACGGTTCCGCCTGCAAAATCTTTAACCCCGAAAAATTTATTTAAAAGTCCTTCAGGATGCCAAACCATATGACACAAAGGCGTATAAATGAACAGGCTGAAAAGCACCATGAATAGAAGGTAAGAAATAAAACGAACTCTTTCAGCAAAAGAACCCGTAATCAAAGCCGGCGTAATCACTGCAAATTTCATCTGAAACAATGCAAATAAGATAAAAGGAATCGTGGAAGCCATCGTCTTATGCGGGTAAATACTTACATGATTAAAAAACGGATAGGTAAAAGGATTTCCGATAATTCCGTAATGTTCTCCGTTTATTTCAAAACCGATAGAATCTCCGAAAGACAGCGAAAAACCGACCACAATCCATAAAATAGAAATAACTCCTAAAGCAATAAAGCTTTGAAGCATGGTAGAGATCATATTTTTCTTACCCACCATTCCGCCATAGAAAAATGAAAGTCCGGGAGTCATTAAAAGAACAAGTCCAGCCGCAGCCAAAATCCAGGCGACATCAGAACCGACAATATTTTCCTGTCCTAAAAAATCTCCGGTATTGGGGAAATCAACGCTTGGCTGCCAGAAAAGTCCACCAATTGCAACTAAAGAAATTATAATAAATGAAACTTTCCATTTTAAACCAACTTTCATATGTCTGTATTTATGTTTTTAAAGGTTAAATGAAATATTTCTTATCAAACTATTTCATCTTTTAAATTTTAAACCCCCGCAAAATTAAATATAAATTTCAATAAATTGGTATTAAAAATAAATTAACCCTAATTTTACTAGGGTTAATTTTAAAATTTAATTAAAAATTTCATTCAACAACATTGAAACTTCTTTATATTTGGTCGCAGGAAAAAGATGGGTTCCGCCTTTGATAATATAATTTGGTTTTGAATTTTTTAACGGAAAAACAATGTCGCGATCTCCTAAAATCTGAATCACGTTAGGATTTTCTTCAAATTTCCATTCTGAGATTCTTTCGACTGACCATTTGAGGTAATAAGGATCACGAACTCTGAAATACTGCGTAAGTCTTGGGTTTTTCGGATCAAACATTTTTCTTACTACAGAATAAAAAGTCGTTGTACGATCACTGAAAAAGCTTACCGGCATTATTTTGGGAATTCGGGTAATCTCTCCTGCTCTTATCAATCGGGATTTTTCTTTATCTGATTTGATACTTCCTAAAATAACCACTTTTTCTGCAGGTTTCAGCATATTGAGTTCCTGCACTACAATTCCTCCAAAAGAATAGCCTAAAAGATAAAACGGCTCAGAATCATCGATTTTTTCTGCCATTCTTTTTACGTAATCTGCGAAGCTTTCTTCTTTTTGCGGAATGATCCAGTCTATAAACACGACTTCATGATTTTCCGGAAATTTTAATTTTTCCAAAACCTTGAAATCTGCTCCTAAACCACTTACTACATATATTTTCATCTTTGTATTTTATTTGTTTTTAATTTAAATCAAATTGTTTTCTTTAAACGCAAAGTTCGCTAAGATTTTCTTTAAACTATTTCTGCATATTTTTCGTTCGCAAAGGCATTTCACTCAGCAAAGTTCACTAGAATTTAACTTCTTACAAACGCAGATTATTTTTGCTATACTAAAATAAAAAAAATGGGCAACTTTATAAAAGCTGCCCATCATGATTTATGAAAATTTTGACCTTACAAAGGTCTTTCGTTGTCAATTTTCTGAGTAGAAACTTTAAACTGAATATCCATCTCGTCTTTGATGAAATAATCTTTCAGAGAATTTTGATAGAAGATTCTGAAGTCTTTCCTGTTTAGTGAGAATACTGAAGACTCAATCTCTACCGTAAACTGCGTAATATGAGCGTTTGCCGGGAACGAAATCGTTTTTCTGATCCCTTTGATCGTAATATCTCCCACGATCGTAGAATTGTACTCGCTGTTCGCCAGAGGAATGATTTTTTTCAAATGGAATTTTGCCGTCGGGAATTTTTTAACCTCGAAGAAATTGGTTCCTTTCAATTCGTTTGATAATTTCACCTGATCGTCACCAGAAAGATCTGCTACTACCAGACTTCTCATATCGATCACAAATTCACCGTCTACGAAAACAGTTTTATCAAAATTAAATTTTCCGCTTTTCAGTTTCAAACTACCGTAATGAGAAGAAGCTTTGGTTTTCACGACCTTGTGTCCCCACCATTTGATCTCAGAAGAAACCACTTTTGAAATTTTATCTCCTTTTTTTTGAGCAAATACAAATGATATACTTGCGCACATCATCACAAACAATAATAATCTTTTCATTCTTTTTTATTTACAATTCAACAAAAATAAAAAAAAGTGTAGAACTTCTACACTTTTAATAATATTTTTTTGATTAAATTATTTCGCAGTCACTTTTACAAGCATATCGATATCATCTTTCACAAAAACGTCTTTCATTGAAGATTTGTACACGACATCAAATTTTTGTCTGTCGAAAGTGAACTTATTAGACTCCAAACTTACCACTCCGTTTGCATAATTAACTTTTGCAGGGAAAGAAACCGGATTTGTTTTACCTTTTACGGTAAGATTTCCTGTAATCAATTTGTTGTAAACTTTATCACTGTTTTTCTTTACAGATGTAATTTTGAAAGTAGCAGAAGGAAATTTTTCAACTTCGAAGAAATCTCCATTTTTAAGGTGACCATTCAGTTTCCCTTGGTATTCACCTGAAAGATCTGTAGCATTGATAGAAGTCATATCTAAAACGAAATCTCCTCCTACAAGCTCATTTCCTTTCATGATCATGTTACCGGATTTCACCCTTACCGTTCCGTCGTGAGAACTAGATTCAGTTTTAGCAACTTTATAACCCCACCAGTGAACATCAGATGATACTACTTTTTTTGATTGCCCGAAAGCCAAACCACTAGCCAAAACTGCTAATAAGAATATTTTTTTCATGAATAAAATTGTTTAATTATTTACTGCTGCAAATGTAATTATCTTAATCGGTAGTTTTCGTTGATGTACATCAATTATCACAAATATTTTTACGGCTTAAAATAATCCATAAAAAAACTCCGAATTTCTTCGGAGTTGGTATTTTAATCTTTATAATAAGCGGTGTACAGTGCAGCACCATTAATGTTTGTGCTATCTGTATTAATGAGATAAATAGGAATATGTTTCAGCATATCTTCCATTTTATCGCTGATCTTAAATTTCTCGTAGAATTTATCTTTGTCGATGTATTGTCTGATAACCTGAGTAATGTCTCCGGTAATCAACAATCCTCCTGTAGCTTTTAACTTCAAAGTAAGGTTGTTTGCCTCTCTTGCCAAAAATTCCAGAAAAGTATCTAAAGCGATCTTGCAGATCATCACATCATCTTCCATTGCAGCTCTGAATATTTCTTCTGTGAAGTTCCCGTCTCCATTATTAAGTTTTTCTGAAAGCCATTCCGGTTCAGGGTGTCTTTTTACATCTCTTAGAAATCGATAGATATTGAACAATCCTGTTTTCGACAATACATTTTCCCAGCTTACAATTCCGTAGATATTATTCAAAAACTGATAAAATTCTACTTCAACATTGGTTCTAGGAGAAAATTCTGAGTGACCACCTTCAGTTGCAAAAGGTCTCAAATATTTTCCGTCAAAGAAATATCCAGCTTCACCCAAACCATTTCCTGGTGCTAAGATCGCCACATTTCCTTTTTCAAGGTGACCGCTACTGTAAATAGCATCAAGATCACTGTCGTCAAGAAGTCCGATCCCGTAAGCTGCAGCTTCCTGGTCGTTCAACATGCAAACATCTTCAAAACCGAAAGTATTTTTGTACTCTTCAACATCTAAGCTCCATCCCAATCTTGCAGGATTACTTTTTCCGTCTAAAACAGGTCCCGGAACAGAAATACCAAGACGTTTAACGTTTTCTAACTGCTCTTCCTGTACAAACTGTTTCAGAATGTCAACAAAAGAAGTATATTCTTTGGTAGGATAATTTTTTTGAATTTTAGTTTCAATTCCACCATTCCCAGAGATATAATAAGCGACCGTGGTAATATCTTCACGAAGGTTTGCACCAATGATCGAAACATTATCGTTACTGCTATTTTTTACTCCCGGTAAAAAAAGTGGAAATTTTGGATTTAAGTTCATAATCACAAATTTTATCAAATATAATAATTGTTTTGGTAATTCCCGCTAGGTAAAAGAAAACCTTTTCAAAAAGTCGAAAAGGTTTGGTTTATAATTAATTATATAGGTTTTAATTATTTTCCTAAAGGAATGTTGTAAGAAAATCCTGCTCCGATGCTTCCCACATTATAGTCTTGACCGGCTACATCTCCATTACTTCCTGAGAATACTTTCTGATATTGCAAGAAGAAATTCCAGTCTCTGTTGTGATATCCGATTTCCGGTTTTAGGTAAAAACCTCCATCCGGTCTGTCTGCTGTAGAATTGTTTGCCACTTTCTCATCTCCTACTAAAAATCCGTAACCAAGGTCTGCTCCAAAGTAGAAACCTGTCTGCTTAGGATAAATTCTGAATAAAGCTGCTACAGGAACTACACCCACATCATTATTATCATATCCGTTATTGTCTTTTCCAAAATAGTGAGTATAACCTGTTGCAATACCCAAACCGAATCCTGGAGTAATCAAATTTTGATACGCTACATCTACACCAACTGCTGCAGAAACATTATCTGAAGGAACTGCGATACCTGCCGTTGCTCCCACTTTGATCATATTGTTCATACTTGCGCTCTGTGCACTCAAGAAACCTGCTGATAAAATTCCTGCTCCTAATATTGTTTTCTTAATCATTTTCATAACACTGATTTTTAAATTTTACTGAAGTGGGAGGAGTAAAAATCATGCCAAAATAATGCACAATCAATGGGAACAAACCTTAAAATTTTAATAAAATAATGAAAATCAATGCATTAAATTTTCAAATATTTAAATACTTGTTTAACTTTACATGAAGGCAGGCAATAAATAATCATTAATAATTGTTTATATGCTTTAACCTCTGCATTATTTAATCATCCAAAAAATAAAATCAGGACTATGGTTGCTTCATTCATCAATAACAAACATCTTCTTTGGCGTGCCGGTTTCGGACCTCAACTTTCACAGGTAGATGACCTTAAAAATAAGAATATAAAAACCATTTTGAAGGAAGTTTTCAATCAAGAAACCTTCTCTCCTATCGTCTATCAAACTCCAGATATAGAACCTATTGAATATAATGACCCCAAAGCCACTGCCCAACAGAAAAGGGAAATTCAGAAAGTGAATCAAAAGCAGAATAATGAGCTTAATCTGAATTTTCTAAAAAAAATGTCCACCAGCAACGAGCAACTTCGTGAGAAAATGGCTTTTTTCTGGCACGGACATTTTGCCACAAGAATCAACAATCCAAAATTCAATCAACAGCTTTTAAATGTTATTCGGGAAAAATCTTTAGGCAATTTTAAAGATCTTCTTTTTGAAGTGAGTCGTTCTCCTTCGATGTTACAATTCCTCAATAATCAACAGAATAAAAAAGATCATCCCAACGAAAATTTTGCCCGTGAAGTGATGGAACTTTTCACCATGGGACGAGGAAACTATACAGAAACAGACATTCGGGAGGCGGCAAGAGCTTTTACAGGATGGGGTTATGATAAAGAAGGTCATTTTCTTGAAAGAAAAAAACAGCACGACGAAGGCACAAAAACTTTCCTTGGCAAAACAGGAAATTTCACAGGAGATGATGTCTTAAATATTATTTTGGAACAAAAAGCTACCGCAGAATTCATTACCACCAAGATTTACACTTTCTTCGTTAATGAAAAACCTGATTCAAAAATAATTAAAGATCTCAGCGAAAATTTCCATGATTCCGGCTATGACATCAAAAAACTGATGACCGAAATTTTTTCAAGCTCATGGTTTTATGACCAAAAAAACATCGGAAACCGCATAAAATCACCAACCGAACTTTTTGCCGGAATGATGAGAATGCTGCCAATGGAAATTCAAAATCCCGAAAATATTACCGTTTATCAAAAACTTCTCGGACAAATGTTGCTCTATCCACCCAATGTTGCAGGTTGGCCAAACGGAAAATCATGGATCGACAGTTCGACTTTGATGCTGCGACTTCAGATTCCACAAATATGGTCAGGATTGCGACCAATGGAATATTCTGCAAAGGAAGACGACGATATGGATATGGGTATGAAATCTCGTGAAGCTTTAAATAAAAGTTTTAAAAGCCCGAACATTACCTTAGACTGGACGAAAGTTGACAAAGCTTTAGACAAGAAAAAAGCGGAAGATTATCTCATCGTCAATTCAGAATCATTAGATATGAATACCATTAAACAATTTTCAGATCAAAGCATAAAAATGAATGTCATCAATCTGATGTCAACACCGGAATATCAGTTAATGTAATATCAGGTAAAAGGTAGAAGCTTTTAGGTTTAAGTAAACAATCGCCTAAAAACTGCAACCTAATATCTTTAACCTAAAACCTATCCTCATGATTATTAAAAGAAGAGACTTTTTAAAGATAAGCTCGTTGGCAACTGCTTCATTGTTTGTTCCTAATTTCCTTCAGTCGATGACTTTGGAAAATGCCCTGAATCCGAATCAAAAAATATTGATTGTCCTTCAGTTTACAGGAGGAAATGATGGTTTAAACACGATTATTCCAACAAAAAACGATATTTATTTTAAAGAAAGAAACAACATCGCCATCAATGATTCTTTAGCGTTAAATGATGAAACAGGAATCAATCCGGCGCTTTCTTACTTTAAAGAATTATTTGACGAAGGCGAACTTTCCCTTATGAATAATGTGGGTTATCCAAATCCTGACAAATCGCATTTCAGAAGCATGGATATTTGGCATTCCGCAAGCAAAAGTGATGAATTTTTGGAAACAGGATGGCTCGGAAGATTTTTGGATGAGGAATGTTATAAATGCGAACATCCCACGCAAGCTTTGGAAGTTGATGATATGCTGAGTTTGGCTTTAAAAGGAGAAAACAACAAAGCTTTTGCCTTTAAAGATCCAAAAAAACTGTACCAGACAAGTCAGGAGAAATATTTCAAATCATTGTACGAAAGCGATCATCATCACGATGACGAAACGGTTTCCTATTTATACAAAACATTGGGCTCAACGATCAATAATGCCGATTATATTTTTGAAAAAAGTAAAGCGAAAAAATCAACTCAGGAATATCCAAATTCCAAATTAGGAAAAGACTTCAAAACCGTTGCTTCACTGATTAAATCTGACATCAATACTCAGGTTTATTACCTGTCCATCGGAAGTTTCGATACCCACGTCAATCAAAATGAAAGACAGCAAAAGCTGTTTGGTGAGATTAATGATGCGGTGAAGTCTTTCGTTGCCGACATGAAAGCCAACGGATTGTTTAATGATATTTTACTGATGACTTTTTCAGAATTTGGTCGTCGTGTCGCTCAGAATGCAAGCAAAGGAACCGATCACGGAACTGCCAATCAGATGTTTTTCATCAGCGGCGGTTTGAAAAAGAAAGGAATTCTCAATGCATTACCTGATTTGCAAAATCTGAATGATGGAGATTTAATTTACACAGAAGATTTCAGAAAAGTCTACGCAACCATTCTCAAAAACTGGCTGAATGCCGATTCGTCAAAAGTTTTAGGTTGGAAAAACGGAGTGTATGATTTTGTATAAAAAAAGCCTTACAAATTTTTGTAAGGCTCAATCTACAATCGGTTAATTATTAGTGTGGAGAAGGAATTTGTCTATTAGGATCACTCACTTCTTCTTTCTTTTCCGTAAATTTCTTGATCACATAGTCAATGACAATAGGTACTACCATTGCAAGTACCGCTTTTAATATTCTTGATTTCATAATATTTACTTTTCAAGATAATTACAATTTCTGCGCCATAATTACTGACGAAATAATTTTCATTTAGAAAGTATCGTCTGGAATTACCAGATTCTGATAATTTTTTAACCCACCTTTAAATTTTTCCTCCATTCTCAATCTCAGATTTCTCGGTTTATGAACAATCAGGCAATTTCCGAAGCCTAAAAGAAGTCGTTCGAGCTCATAATTGATCTGAACACAGATTTTGAAAATCGCGCCATCTTCATTTTCACTTACAACTTCCTGACTTTTATGTAAAGGTTTTGTTTTGATGTAAGGCGTATTCGATGCATCAACGAAAAAAACCACATTTCTTGGTTTCATGGTTTCAGAAACCGTCACTCCCACAATATCTTTGAAAAATTCGTCTCCGTCAAGATCCTGGTCAATGTAAAGAGTTTTCTCATCCACTTCAATAGATTCCATTCTGTCGAGAGCAAGGTTATACATTTTTCCTTTGTGAAGGCAGATCAGAAACCAACGGTTATTATATTCTTTCAGCAATTGCGGATGCACAACAAAATTGCTCGATTCCCTCGCCGTGAAACTTTTATATAAAATATGTAAAACTTTCTTATTTAAAATTCCTTCGTACAAAATATCAATATGTTCCAGACCTT
>Ga0302215_10001420_pt1 | contig 17131 bp, 10 predicted proteins | sample II_Fen_N3_1_FD_194580 | JGI IMG/M metagenome (GOLD analysis project Ga0302215, IMG submission 194580) | Peat permafrost microbial communities from Stordalen Mire near Abisko, Sweden - II_Fen_N3_1 | ecosystem: Environmental > Terrestrial > Soil > Wetlands > Permafrost | place: Sweden: Abisko...
CTTCATGTGCATGCAGTTATAAAAAAAGCTGTTCCTCGATTGAAACAGCTTTTTAATTGAATTGTTTTTATTTTTTAATCATGACTTTGCTTATTAAAATCTGACTTCCGGCAGTTATTTTAAGTGTATACAAACCCGTAATCAGGTTTTTTACATTTAATTGCAATGTATTGCCATTGAATATCGATTGATATTGCATCATTTTTTTACCCATAATATCAAATAGTTCGATATTTACTCTACCGGTGAAATGAGAATCAATTTGTACGTTCAATAAGTCGGATACCGGATTAGGATATACTGAAATATTTGAGTTAGTAATTGAAACTTCAGGTATTTGTGTTACAGAATTGTTCATCCAATAATCCATCCATCCTTTCCATTTTGGATTTATTGCTTCAGATTCACCCGCAGCGTATTTTAAACCCCAACAACCGCCATAAAAACAATATTGCGCGTAAGCACCCTGAACATATTTTGACAATGTATTTAAATAGTCCACATAAATTTGTTCCTGTGCAGGATCCCTGCTTAATGCCAAATTACCATCAGGGTAATTATCAGCACCACCCTCATAACATATCAGCTTTAGACCACTAGCAGCTAAATCTTTGTAAGCTGCATCCATCCATGTATTAACCGTAGCAATACTGTTTCGTTCGTCAGCAATAGTTTGTCCACTGATATAAGGCGCACCGGCCCATGCATTAGCAATTATTCCATTAGGATTTAACGTTGTATTTTTTAATGCTGCTAAATCAGGAGCAATCATATTGTTATGTCCATTCCAATAAGTTCCTATCTGACCGGCTATAACTTTTACCAATCTTGGGCTATTAGTCCCAAATACCCTTTCGAATTGGGTGAAGGCACGTATAGCAGCATAAACGGTATAAGCACGTTCAGCAGTGTTATAATAAGTTTTACCATCTATGACATATGTTATCGGTAATCCAAGTGCAACACCTTGTTGATGGGCATAAGCAGCGGTTGAAAAACCCCAGTTCCAGGTTTCATTAGCCCATTCAATATAGACTTTGCCTGAAGGACTCAGCTGATTTTTTATCAAATTCGCTAATTGATAACAATAATCGTCGGATGCTGCCATTGGTATATTAACCCAAATATCTGCACCGACTTTGTTGCATAAATCAATTTGCCATTCGTACGCTACACCAAAAGAATAAACAGCATTCGGTGTTAACGTGTGGATATTTGTTGCTGCATCCCAGGAGTTCGTAAAGCATGGAATTTTATTGTCCACATTATTATGGTTTGCTGTTTTTGGAATCCGTTGGCTCCACTCAGTTATACTGTTATCATTTGTAAGATTCCAATCCATAAAACGAAGGCACTTCATTTTAGCTTGTTGTAAATCGGATATGAATTTAGGATTCCATGGATCTGATGTTGTGGACCAATTTACTCCACTTGCAAAATAGTCCGATAAAGGTTCCCAGTTAATGTTCCAAAAATTTGTACCCGTGGTCATTGCTCCTTCAGGTATTGCAGTGCTTGTCGTAACATTTAAAGCTGTACTTGGTGCCGAAACATTCCCGGCATCATCTTTTGCTTTCACGTTCATACTATAAATAGTTGATGCTGACAATCCTGTTATAAAAGTTGTTGTACCCGTTACACTGGCTTTCAACGTTCCGTTGGCATAGACATCATATCCGCTTACCCCTACATTATCGGTCGAAGAAGTCCATGATAAAGTGAAAGAAGATTGTGAGATATTGGAAGCTGTCACTGCAGTTGGAGAAGTTGGTATTTCGGTATCAGCCGGAGCATTTTGAATGACACCCGTCATTGTCCAACCGGTAATACTTGTGGTATGAAAAGCATAGTTTGCATTATGGAGATAAACTCTTATTTCAATAGGTGTTTTAATATTATCATAACCCGATGCAGGAAAATTAAACGTAATCAGTTGATCAACATTCGTACTTTGACCAAGGGTTTGTGAAGTATAAACCTCGTTCCCTGATGAAAATCCTTTTAAACTCGTAAACACTGAATAATTTTTGGGGGCGTGACCGGAGTTCAATTTAACATTAAAAGTAACGGTTGATGAATTCAAATTTAATATAGAAAGCGGTTTTGGAGTAAGACTAAATGTAATATATTGATTGTCTGTTATTGCATCAGCAAGAGTGCTCGGATTTTCTTTGGCGACCAAAGAAAGGCCCAATCCATTATCAATCTGAGGACCATTCCAGGAGTTATCTGTACGACCTTTACTAAGGCCGGCGTCTAGATTCCAACCACTAAAAATCAGATGAGTATCCAATACTGTTGTTTTAGTCCACGGAAGGTTTGCTGATGGTGCAGTACCTGTGAAATCACAGATTAGAATTGTACTTTGTGCATGTAAGAGTGATGGGTTAAACAATATTGCTGTAAGAAAACAACAAAGTAAAGAATTGAAGTACTTCATAATATAAATCTGTTAAATGTTAAACTATGTATTATCTACCAACAAAAATAAGTTGTTGATTTTTCAACAACTTATTTTATATTGATCATTATTATCCTAAAAAACAGTATTTATCTTTTTACAAACTTGGTATTGGAAATTTTATCTCCTTCTTTTATTCTTATTAAGTATACTCCGCTATTGAGGTGAGAAACATCAATATTTTCAATTTGAATGTTTGCAATATTTTTGTGAATGATCGTTTGTCCCTGCAAATTAAGTATTGTTAAATCAGCTTTTTCAACCAGTTGACCAAAGTTTAAACTCAGATGATTCATAACAGGATTTGGATATACATTGAGTGTGCTTAGATGGTCTGTAGAAAGATTGGTCGCAACATCCGAATAAGTGCCTGTCATGGTCCACGAAGTAATGGTGGTGGTATGATAAGCATACTTAGCATTATGCAAATAAACCCTTAATTCCAATGGATTAGTCATATTGTCATATCCGGTTGCCGGGAAAGTAAATGTAATGGGTTGTTCATTTGTAGACCATTGATCTATTGCCGGAGTAGTATAAATGACATTCCCTGCTGCAAAGCCGGTTATTCCGGAAAATATGGAATATTGTAAAGCACCATTGCCTGATACTAATTTCACTTTAAAGTTAACCACCGAGGAATTCAGATTTAATTTAGAACCCAATTTTGGTGTGAGAGTAAAAGTTACATACTGTTTATCATCAATGGCATCCTGCAAAGAATTTGGATTGTTTTTAGCTATTATCGAAAGCCCCAGTGCATTGTCTACTATTGGACCATTCCAAGAATTATCCGTACGACCGATTTTCATCCCTTCACCTAAATTCCAACCGCTAAAAGTAATGTGCGAATCCAGTACAGTAGTTTTTGTCCATGGGAGATTTGCAACCGGAGCGGTTCCGGTAAAATCGCAGGTAAGAATTGTGCCCTGTACATTTACCAAAGCGGAATCTTTCATGTTATTATCATTCGATATTGCCCGAATATAAGCAGTACCTATTGCAATCGCTGAAACTAAACCGGTAGCATCCACTGTTGCTATTCCCGGTTTGCTTGAACTGTAGGTAATAGTCTGATTGGTTGCATTGATTGGTGTTATTGTTGTAGTGACGTTCGAAGTTCCACCGGGTTGCAACGTAATAATCTTAGGTGAAATGCTTACAGCAGTGACAGAAACAGGGGTCACTAATCCATCAAATTCTAGTTTGTCGAATTGAAAAGAATGCCCATATTGAGCACGATGAGCATAGTATATAACTCCGACTTCCTGAACATCGGTAAAATCTACTGCTGAAAATACAGGTAGCGGGGTAGGTATTGCAAAATTATCTGCTGTAGGGTTGAAAATACCCCAACGTTTACCTACTACAGTTGAATTGCCGAAATCAAGCAACTGAATGACACCGGTCTTATTTTGGGATTCAAATTCTGAGATATAATACTGAGTTCCGTTTTTAATGACAAACCGGCATTTACTGGGTGAATCCCATTGATCCAAAACATTCAACAAATTCATGCTTATTTTACTATTGTCAGTATTATCGAATACGACATTCCCGGTTGGTTGATTTGTAAATTGATCCTTTCTCCACATTAACAGAGTATTAATCTCTGAAGACAAACTACCATTATCAATATACGCGGCAAACTTGCTTTTATAGTAACTTGTAGCATCTCCCAATAAAAATTGCGGAGTGTTCATTGCACTTCCGGCAATTGTATTAATCATCACTCCACCATAGAAATCACATTGAACATTTCCTGCACCTGAAAATATTTTTTGTCCATTAGCAGTCGAAAATGGTAGTTTAAAGGTAGAAAGATCTGTACTCATAACCCAACTACGGGCAGGATTATCCTTGGAACTGGTAATATTAGTTCCGTCAAAATTGAGTAAGTTTGCCGGAACAGCGGTTGAAGTTGCCTTAACCGAATTCTTAGTTTGAGCATTTACTGATACTGTGTTGATTTGAAAAATACAAATTAACATGAAAGAGAAGTAAATTTTTTTCATTGGAATAGAATTTAAAGTGTTAGTAATTTGACATTTTCGTATTAGTCTTCTTATAATATTTTATAATGGAATATAACTCTATGATGACAAAATAATTTGAATCAATCAATTGCTCTTTTCATTTAATAGCTCCTCAATAGTTACCAGTTCTCAATCGATTGCGACTATAAAAAACTCACAAAAAGACTAAAATTACATTAATGTCAGGCAAAGATATAAATTTAATTCTCACCGATCATTATACTATTTTACCAATATGTAATACTTTTAATTCAAATGGAAGTTTATTTCATAATAATATTAAAAAAAATTATATTTCTAACTTGAAGTTGTGCATCACCAGGAAACGAATAATCACTATAAATTAATGATCACTGTTGATAAACAAAAAACGCCTGCTTAAGCAGGCGTTTTTAATTAATCGAAATGGTTCAAATTATTTTACAATAAATTGCTTTGTTAAAGTACCATTTTCGCCGTTTACCAAAATGAAATAAATGCCGTTTTTCAGGTTGTTAATGTCTATCTTTTCGATATTCATATTCAAATTTTTTCTTACAACAGTTTCTCCCATAATGTTTACAATGCTTGCAGATTTATAAGTCAAGTCTGGAACACTTACATTAACGTATCCGTGGGCTGGGTTTGGATAAACTTTAAGACCATTGTCTTTAACAACATCCAAAGCGGTTATATTTAGCACTTGAATGTTGACGTTGACTGATGTTTTATTATTGACCGAACCATTATCTGCCACTTCAATTTTTATAGAAGCGTTACCCGATTGATTATTTACAGGAGTATAATATAACTTAGCTGTATTTTCGGGTGAATAATAATCCACATGTACATTGCTAATGGTAGTTGCTCCTGTCGCTATCGTAGGTGTAATTGTCAAAGTCTGGTTTCCATCACCACCATCCGTAATACCGGTCAATGTGATTACCTGTTCGCCACTGTTTTTATTAACAACCTTATCAGCTACAGCATCGATTGTTGGGGCAGCATTTGTTAATGGTGCAACAAACGTTGTTATACTTTGAGCTGGCAACAAATAAGCGACATCCTTTTGGGCTCCGCCAACTGTCTTATTAAAGTTTTGCAAGTAGTAAGTTTGATAGACATCAAAGGTAGCCGGGATATTTGCTCCGGTCAATTTAATGCTTACTGGTGTTGTGGCTTTATTGATAATGACTGTTGCAAGATTCTTATTATATTTACTCGTGTTAACAAAAGTATTAATCAGCAAGTTATTGTCAGCAGAAGTAGCAGAAACACGAACTGAACCCGGTTTTGCAAATTTAGCAAATTGTGACTGTGCGTAATTTAATTGGGTGCTTTTCCCTTGTGCAACATAATGTCCAACATAACCCCATTGAGTCCATAAACTAATATTACCACAACTAAATGCCGTACTCATGGCACCAATATTCGACAGGATATCAGACCAAGCAGCTGAAGCTGGCTCAGTTTCAGTCATCCAGTATTCTTTTGGGTGCGGTGCGGCCTGTACATTATTAAATAAAGTAGTCCATTGTGAACAATTCGCCGTATATGCTGAAATACCATCTCCTGCATAACCATGCACAGCCTGTACATCTGTGTATTTCCATGCTTCAGGATCTTGTTGAACGGCTTGAAGATATTGATCGACTGAATATTGGCTTTGTCCTAAAACCTGTTCTGCCATATAAAGTCTGCACTTGATTCCTTCTAAAACAAAACGTCTCCCTACAACATTAATTAATTTCACAAACATAGCCGGACTCAAAATAGCTGAAGGATAAGGTTCACAGAATCCCGGTTCGTTTTGCAAACCAATGCCATATAAGTCAATACCTGCTTTTTCTTTGAATGTTTTTACTAAAGCAACTGCATATTCAGCATATTCCTGGTACATAGTGGTGTCAACCTTATTATCGGTAGCTTCCATTGTAATGGCACTTGCCATAAAGTAATCTTCTGATGCATTTTGTTTCATCCATGCAGGTACACTCCAAATGGTGAGTATAAAATGTTCTACACCTTTACTTTGTAAATCTTTATAGAAATCCCAATCGAATGCCTTATAATTTAAAGCACTACGATCTAAAACATACGGATCGTCATTATCATTTAAAGGTTCTAACTGGTTTCCAATAACACCAATCCTTGCCACTGAAGCTCCAAAATCATCGATATATTGGCTTGAATAAGGTTTTACTGCATCATCCAAAAAGGCTCCGACACCTCGCATGGTTTGATATTTTGTATTTAAGTCAATAGTTACTGCCGAAGTGGTTGTTGGATTAGCTGCCTGGACATTAATGGTAAAAGTTTTTACCATATTTGACGAACCCGGTGCAGCCACTGTAACAGTTATGATGGCTGATCCTGTTGTTCCGCCCAATGTATAGCTCAGAGTTGCTTTCCCATTTGCTGTAACCGATACCGTTGGATCGGCTACAATGGCGGTATTACTACTTTTAGCAGTAGCGGTTGCTGTTGCTATTCCTCCATTGCCATCGGTGATATTAGTTAAATTGAACGAACTTGCAGGAGCATTTGAATAGGTTGTTAAACCCGCAATATCATCCAGAGTACAAACTTTTGCATGTGTAAAAGTACTATCGGCTTTATCTCCAATACGTATATCCTTAAACATCACCGTTCCGGTAAATGATGTAAATGGGTAGCTAAAAGCTGGGTGATAATTGAATAGAATAGAGTCAATTTTATCTGCATTGATAGGAGCTCCATTTGAATCAGTCATTTTATTGTAGAAATCAAAGACCACTTTTGTCCAGACATTTGCCGGAATGGATTTGTTTATTGTATTGGTCGCATTGTTTCTAGCATATTTATAATCCCAAAAATACAAATGGAAAAGAATTGCCTGATCCGATTTCACCCACATACTAATATAAGGATTTTGTGACAGGTCTAATTTTTGTTTATTAAAGCCATACCACAAACCACCATATGTTTGCTTACCGGTACAGGATATTTTTAAGGCATCATCAGTACCATCTTTCACATACGAAATTGTTTGAGATACGGGTTCACCTTCAACATGCCAGAGTCTGTTAGCACGATCGCCTGTATAATCAGTAAACGGAACAATAAATCCAGTCAATGGTGGTGATTGTACATCAATGGTAAATGTTTTTGTAATACTTCCGTTACCATTATTGTTTATATTTCCACCATTGTCGCTTAAGGTTACTGTTACAGTTACAACTCCGATCTTCCCGGGTTGAGGAGAGAATTTCAACGTCCCGGTAGTACCTGAGGTATACTGGATAGTTGGAACTGGAACAATGGTAGGATCGGAACTGGCAATTCCGAATGTAAGAGTCTGGGAAGTGCCATCGCCATCCGATATACCTGAAAGAGCAATGGTTTGTTGACCTGCATTATTGTAAACCAAAACAGGGTTTATGCTATTTATTGATGGAACAGCATTCCATGCTGTATATGCAACAACGGAAAAAGGTTTTGAAGTTATATTATTTGTTGCCTGCCCATCATTAGCTGTTACAGTTACATTTGCAGTACCGGCTGCTACTGGTGTAAACTGTAATAGACCAATCGGGGCATCCTGTGTGTACAGAAAATTAAAAGTTGTTCCTGTAACTGTTGAATTGTCTGAGGCTGCTGTGAAACTAACGTTTTGTTTGGCTGAAGCGTTACCATCAGAGACATCTGTTAATTGAACATTTAAAAGATCACCTACTTTGCATTTATAAACGGGCAGGGTGCTAAATGTCGGTGCAGTATTGCCATCAATAGTCATTTGGAATGCAAAAGAATTCGATGTATAACCTGAAGTTCCAGTGCTATTAAGAGTTAATGTCTCTGTTCCTGTTACCCCGCTTATGGCATCGTATTGAATAGTCATTATGCCACCAATAATTGGTCCGAATGAAATGTTGTTGATTAATGTAGGGGTGGTTGCAAAGGAAACATTTTGCACATTTTCCATACCCTGAATATAAATTACATTTTTCTTAGAGTTTTGATAAACTTTTTGATCAGGAAAACCTGAGATAAAGGAAAGTCTTTGTGCAACAGATCCTATTTTAAAATCTTTGAACTCCAAATTACCTACGTACGAAAGAGCCGATCCATTTACCGCAAAATACAGGTTGGTGATCTTGGTAAGATCAATGCCGGTAACGCCGGTAAAATCCCAACATACATTTGTAAAGCCATCAGCCCGTGAAATGCGCTTGCGAATATTCTTATTCACGTTCGAAGCATCCACTAAATAAACATTCAGGGTAAGATCTTGCGATGTTCTTACTTTAATGTTTACATACGGATTTGCAGATAAGTCAAGTGAGGCAGGTAAATTGAAAACGAAACTTTTCCAGCCTTCGTACTTATTAACCCCAATTTTAAGCTCCCCGCCTGTTTGCAACAAACTATATTGGGTACTGCCAGCAACCCAATTGGACGAGATGGTCCCGGCACTGAAATCATCTGTGAAGGAAGTTTGGGCATTAACCCCAGAATAAGTTGCCATAAATAAGAGCAACCAGAATGTAATTTTTTTTAACATGTGATTTTCTTTTTAATGATTAAATAGTTCGTTGAAAAATGAAAAATAAAATTCAAATAAATGGTATCTGTTTTTAAATTAATTACAGATACTTAAGATCACAAAAATAAGAATACTAAATCGAATAAAAGCATATTTTTTTATCAAATATTGATACTTTTTTGATAACAACAGCTGCTCAAACGTGAATCATTTTAGTGTTATTATTACTTTGCAGCATATTTCTTTATAAGTTATTTCATTGACAATTTGCAACATGCATCATAACGCTACACTAAAAGATTGATATTAGGCAACAACAAATGGTTTATCATCATTATCATGATTTTTGTTTCTGTCAAATCCGATTGACTGATTGAAGTCAGGTATCCGAAGTCAAGGCACCTGGGAATAATTCGGCATTAGAATATATTAATGAAGTAAATTATACCCGAATTGATAATTCACTCTGCTTAAATTATTAAGACTGTAAGTTATCCGTAATATAAATCAATTTAATTCATTTACATAACTGTATTTTTCCTATAAATCCTATTAATATGTTCTATTTTTCACTCAAAATATGTAAATTTGCAACGTTTATGACTCTACAGACGATGAATCTATAATCTCTACAGTCATAATAACAATAAATCTTTATAATTTATCGATCATTATGACCATTAGCCAACTCTCTGTTTTCCTGGAAAATAAAACCGGTTATCTAAATCAAGTATTAGCTGTTTTAGCAAAGAACAATATAAACATAGTTGCCTTAACTGTAGCCGACACCAGCGACTATGGTATATTGCGTGCTATCGTTTCCGATCCTGTAAAAGCACTGGAAGCGCTTCGGTCTGAACAATTTTCAGTAAGGATCCATGATATCCTCTCCATCGAAATGGATCCTGAACCGGGTACAATGTCCCATATACTCGACTTGTTCACTGCAGCTGAAATTTGTATTGAGTATGTATATGCGTTTAGCTTTGGAAGTAAATCAATTCTGATTCTGCGCACCGACAACCAGGAAAAGGCAATAGAAGTAATAAAAACAAATCATTTAAAATCGATTACTGAAGCACAATTAAAATAAGTGAATGTTGCAGGTAAGGGTGAAAAATAAACAAGTAATTAAGAATAAAGAAGTAAGAGTTTTGAATAATGAATGATGAATCAAGAATAAAAAGGCAAGAAGCAAGGGGATCATTAAAATCAACCAGAATGCTGACTAAGGGATCAAATGCAGGGTTTAATGATCTTAATACACGTAGCAACGAAAGCCTGATTTGGAATAAGAAAATAGAGTGCATGAATGAAAAGGATATGCACATTCTTCAAAGTGAAAGACTGGTTCAACTGGTAAAAAGGGTGTATAATCATGTACCTTTTTATAGGAAAAGAATGAACGAAGCTGGTGTAAAACCATCGGACATTCATTCCATTGAAGATATAGTAAAACTTCCTTTTACTTACAAGACCGATTTACGTGATAATTATCCTTTCAATTTATTTGCTGTTCCTATGCAAGACATTGTAAGGGTACATGCTTCAAGCGGTACAACTGGGAAACCTACCACGGTTGGATATACAAAAACCGACATTGAAAACTGGAAGGAAGTCGTTGCCCGTTGTTTAACTATGGCTGGTATTGGGAAAAATGACATCATGCAAATTTCATATGGATATGGACTTTTCACCGGAGGTTTAGGTATCCATTATGGGGCTGAAGCGGTAGGTTGTTCCGTAATTCCAATTTCCGGGGGTAACACCCGGCGCCAATTACAGCTCATGTCCGATTTTGGTTCTACAGTGCTGGCTTGTACTCCCTCCTATGCGTTGCATTTAGCTGATGCCTTGATCGAAAACGGGCATTCATTACGAGATATGAAATTGAAAACCGGTGTCTTCGGTGCTGAACCATGGACCGAGAATATGAGACTTGAATTGGAAAAGAAATGGGGAATTAGGGCTCATGACATTTACGGGCTCAGTGAAATTATGGGACCTGGCGTTGCTAACGATTGTTTCCACCATTGTGGCCTGCATGTTCATGAAGATCATTTCTTCCCTGAAATTGTTCATCCTATTACCAAAGAGACACTTTCGGATGGTAATGAAGGCGAATTGGTCTTTACCACCCTTACAAAGCAAGGGATACCTTTACTTCGATATAATACCCACGATCTCTCTACATTGAATCATGAAACATGTTTATGTGGAAGGACCAGTGTAAGGATGAATAAAATAACCGGACGCAGTGATGACATGTTGATAATACGTGGTGTTAACCTTTTTCCATCACAGATTGAACATGTATTACTGGAACTGGGTGAAACCAGTGCCCATTATATGCTTTATGTTGACAGAGAAAACAACCTGGACACATTGGAATTAAAAGTCGAACTGGTTGAAAGCCAATTGACGGACACCATTCGTGATTTGCAAAACCTCTCACGCAGAATTGAACATGCTTTGAACAGTGCTATTGGACTTCATGTGAAAGTAAGCCTGGTAGAGCCTAAATCAATCACACGCAGCGAAGGAAAAGCCATCAGGGTGGTGGATAACAGGAAAAAATAAAAAATCTTCTGTGATATCAGTTTTAAGTTTAATATATTGTGACATGAGCTTGTATTATTATCCGGGAAGAATGGTATTTTATATAACTCGCATTTAATTCGACTAACTTGTTTTCTTATGACTACAATTTCTAAACCTCTTGTTGATTCCTTGTTTGACCAATTTGGAGAAGATGACATAACCCGCCTGTCCATTCGTGAAGTGGGAAAACTGGTATCTCAAATCGAAAATCAAAGCGGACAGGAATTTATCCATATGGAAATGGGTGTCCCGGGTTTACCGGCTTCAACTATTGCAATAAAAGCCGAGAAAGAAGCATTGGACAAAGGATTAGCATCCATGTATCCGGATATTGAAGGCGTACCTTTTGCAAAGAATGTAATTTCCGAATTTGTCCGTCTTTTCATGAATGTGGAAGTATCGCCTGCCTGTTGCATTCCCACAGTGGGTGCCATGCAAGGTAGTTTTGCTGCATTACTTTCCATTGCACGTACCCAACCCGAAAAACCCTATACCCTGTTTATTGATCCTGGTTTCCCTGTTCAGAAATCACAATTACATTTATTGGGCTTACCCTATAAATCATTTGACATACTAAATTTCAGAGGAAACAAGTTACACGACAAACTGGAATCATATCTTCAGGAAGGAAATATCTGTTCCATCACTTATTCTTCCCCCAACAATCCATCCTGGATTTGTTTCTCAGAAAGCGAACTGCAAACTATAGGCGAATTGGCAACAAAATATGATGTAACAGTAATAGAGGATCTGGCCTATTTTGGTATGGATTTTCGCCAACATTACGGAACACCCGGTATCTCTCCCTTCCAACCGACGGTAGCACGTTATACCAAACAGTACATTTTACTTCTTTCGGCTTCCAAGATATTCAGTTATGCCGGCCAGCGTATTGGAATGATGATCCTTTCCGAAAACTTGCGTAACAGAAGGTATCCAAACCTGAAAAATTACTTTACAAGTGATGTTTTGGGTCATTTCATTTCTTATGGTGTGCTTTATGCTACCACGGCAGGCACCTCGCATTCTGCACAATATGCGCTTGCTTCAATGTTGAAGGCTGTAAACGAGGGTCAAATTGATTTTATTTCCGAATTGAACGTTTATGGTGAGAAAGCACGAATAATGAAGGCTCTCTTCCTGAAATATGGCTTTTATATTGTTTACAACGATGAAGAACGTCAATTGGCTGATGGCTTTTATTTCACTATTGCTTTTCCCGGTATGTCAAGTGCTCAACTTATGAAGGAATTTCTGTATTATGGCATCAGTGCCATTTCATTAGTCATTACAGGAAGTGAAGATCCAAATGGATTGAGGGCTTGTGTTTCATTTGTTAGGTTTGATCAAATGCCAATACTCGAGGACAGATTGAAAGAGTTTGTATTGAATAAACAGGTGTAAGTATAACCACTATCCAATCGAATAAAAAAAGCAGGAATTAGTTCCTGCTTTTTTTATTTCTAAAATTCTATATCATAAAGGTCTGCTGCATCCCTTTTAAACCAATCAAGACTCATATCAGTCATTGGATGACTTCTCAGCAGTTCCAGTATCTCATAATTAATTGTTGCGGCATGACTGCCCACCATACTGACACGATGTACCTGATCCACTGTTTTGAAACTTGCAGCAAGGACTTTTGTATTCAACTTAAAATGTTCAATATTCTCTACAATGTGTTTTACTACTTCTATACCATGTGAGGATATATTATCTAGACGGTTAACATAAGGAGCTACCCAGTCAGCTCCTGCTCTGGCTGCAACAAGGGCCTGTTGTTGTGTAAAAATAGCGGTAGCAGTCACATTTATGCCGGCATCTTTCAACATGGGCATGGCTTTGAATCCCTCTTTCGAAACAGGTATCTTAGCGAAATAATTATCACCAAGACTGTATTTCTTTTTATATGCTTTTGCTTCCCGAACCATATCTACCGCCATGTCGCTTATCATTTGCACATGAAGCATTTTATCACCAATAATTTCAATAATTTCCGGTAGAATTTCCGATAATTTTCTGTTTGCAGCAGCAATTATGGTAGGATTGGTGGTTACACCTGCAATAGGGAAATAATAAAAAAGCTTCTTAAGCTCCTCAATGTTCGCTGTATCAGCTAAGTAAATCATATTCTGAATGGTTTGTTTGTTAACTACAAAAGTAAGTCAAACTCATTTGATTCACCACACAGATATGTGTAAAATAATGTAAATGTTCCACACTATCTTTTTATATTCACATTTGACTCCGTTTGTCATTTTATAAGGATAGCTACCGGATTAGATATTAAACCTACTGGTTGTACATTATCCTTTATACGGGGGATAAACGTTTTTTTCTCGTTTATTGAAATGGCCATCGTTGGACTTCTTATTAATTCTTACATTTTTCAAGAAACCATTTTTTATTTGATTCATCAGAAATTGATCATCCTGAGATGTGCCTTTCACCTGATCAATTATCAGGTTATTTATTTGCAGATTTTCCACAGGGGCGTCATACCATCCAAATACTTTTATTCCAAATCCTGCGTTTTTAACATAAATATTTTCGATATATATATCTTTGAAAACTGTTGGAAAAAGGCTGATAGTATCCTTATCATAGTTGGCTATAATACAGACGGCTTCCTTTTCCACTTTCGTAAAATTCAGGTTCCGTATAAAAATATGATCGATGATTCCACCACGTTTCCGGCTTCCTTTCAGAAAAACGCCCATGTTTACACTCATGGGTGCCGAGCAGTCGGTTACATAAATGTGATTCGCTCCACTCGAAATTTCGCTTCCTATACAGAAAGCGTAGTGCCCTTTGAAGATACAGTTTCTCACAACGACCCGGTTTGTAGATGCCTTGATTCTTCCCTCTTTTACAAAAGGTGAATTTATTTTTTCGAATTCACTGCCCAATACCAATGCCCCCAGTCGTCCTTCCCTGTTTCTTCCGGCTTTTATTGCTATATTATCGTCGTGGTTATCAAAAATGATATTTTCGATGAGTATATTAGATGAACTTTCAGGATCAATTCCATCATTGTTTACTACCTGACTGTCGAACATAACATTTCGAACGATCATATCACGTGTAAAGACAGGATGTATAACCCAGAACGGGGAGTTCACCAATTTCACACCATCAATCTTCACCTTTTTGCAATGAATAAATTCTATCATGGTTGGACGGAGAAAGTGGTAACCTGTATCAGCACATATTCTTTTTGAAATAGGGAGATCCTTCTCATTAAATTCTGTCTGAATAGCTTTATAAGCAGGAATCATTCCCTTTTTTTCTACCCTCAAGTCACCCTGGTATGACCACTTTTGCCAACGTTCGCCATTACCATCAATGACCGGCATTGCCCCATTGCCTCCGGTAAATGTAATGGCTATGTTCTCTGCATTAAAGGCGTAAATCAGGGGTGAAAAGGAGTATAAAGTTGTCCCTTCATAACGACGGAGCACTGGCTTATGATCAGGCAAATAGGCTAAGGGTGAGAATTCAAAAGAAAGTCTGACGCTGGGGTTAAATCTTAATTCTATGTTGCTTTTTAGTATGATGGGACCCTTTACCCGAAATACCTCTGTTTGTTTTATCCAGGCTTCGCTTCCTTCGGAATGAGAGAATAAAAGCGTTCCTCCTCCTTTTGCAGATAAAGTATCAATTGCTTTCTGAATGTCGTTATAAAAATCATAACTGCCGCTTTCGTCTGCCTTGTGTCCTGAGAACTTGCATAAATCTATAACTCTGACAGGAATTTTCGGTGAATCGATTGAGTTTACGATTTCCGCCATTTCTTTGTCCATGTTTTCCACACCCGTTTTCCGGTTCGTTCTGCAGGAAACGAGCATAAACAACAAAGCCAATGATACAATGAATGTCGGGGAAAAAGAATTAAATTGGGGCGATTTCATGGATGATTTAAAATAGGATGGATTTGCTTCAAGAATAAATAATACTTAATATGAAACTGCAATCTGTCAATCTTTTAATTACAGATCAAGATTTCTAATATCAGCATCACAATTCTGTTTTCTGCGTAATTATGTTAATTCTCAGCAAAGATAACCGTTTAATATAATACAGTAAATTTTTTATCTGACATTTTTCAGAACCAGGATAGGATTCGAGATAAATGCATGGGGATTTGCAAACAATTTTTACTAATTCTAAATCATACTTCTCAAAGTCTATTAAATTAAACCTTATAGATTAGAACAGTGACATAGGCTGCCATTCCTTCTTTCCTTCCTACAAAACCCATTTTTTCAGAAGTTGTAGCTTTTATAGAAATTAAATCAGGATTGACTCCCATTACTTCCGACAGACAATTTTGCATGCCTGGAATAGAACCATTAAGTTTGGGTTCCTCGGCACAGATGGTACAATCCGCATTTCCAAATTCATAACCTTTCTTTCGAATCAAAAGGGTTGTTTCAAGTAATAATATCTTACTGTCAATGTTTTCATATTCTATTGAATTGTCGGGAAAATGAAACCCGATATCACGTAGATTAGCTGCTCCCAGCAAAGCATCACACAGGGCATGAATCAATACATCGGCATCCGAGTGTCCCATTAATCCCACCGTATGTTCAATACGAATTCCTCCCAACCATAATTCACGTTCAGGTGCAAATGCATGCACATCGTATCCAAAACCAACCCGTATATTCATTTTCAATTTTACTTCTTTAGTCTTTATTAGTCATTGTATCGTCCTGAAATTTGTTTACACTTTTGATTAATACTATTATTCTAATTTTTATCTTTGTGTCATCATATTGAAGCGGAGTTAGGCTCTGCTGAGGAGCAACCTAGCAAGGAATAAATATGATTAGCGACAAGTACGTCAGAAAAGTGGGATAGTTGAGTTTTCAGCTATCCTTTTTTTATGACAACTAGGAGCTAATTATGCCTTGAAAAACCTATTTTAGACCACCGTTGTAGTCGTATTATAATATGTTTTCCAACGTTTTTTAAATTCACCCGATTGACTATGAACATATTCAGGTGTTTTCATATCTAAGCTTGCATGTGGCCTGCAACAATTGTATATTTTAATAATACGCTTCAGTTCTTCAATAGCATGATCAAGCGATTCCAGCTTCATTTGATTCAACCATTCGTCTTTTAAAATACCATTAACACGTTCTGCTATGGCATTTTCACGAGGATCTCCGTTTTCTGTCATACTGATTTTAACATGATTCTTATTCAGTATCTTGACATACTCACCACAACAATATTGAACTCCTCTGTCTGAATGATGTATCAGTCCTTTTGTCTTCTTGGGCAATTGATCTAACGCCATATTTAGAGCTTCAATCGTGTAAATAGCTTCTAATGTTGATCCGATTGCCCAACCTATAATTTTCCGGGAATAAGCATCGGTTATTAGATTCAAATACACGAACCCTTCTGCTGTCTCAACATAGGTAATATCACTCACCCACAGTTTATTTGCTTGATTCGGAACGAACTCTTTAATCAAGTTTGGATACTTATGCAACCAATGGTTACTATAAGTTG
>Ga0302215_10001421_pt1 | contig 17124 bp, 14 predicted proteins | sample II_Fen_N3_1_FD_194580 | JGI IMG/M metagenome (GOLD analysis project Ga0302215, IMG submission 194580) | Peat permafrost microbial communities from Stordalen Mire near Abisko, Sweden - II_Fen_N3_1 | ecosystem: Environmental > Terrestrial > Soil > Wetlands > Permafrost | place: Sweden: Abisko...
ATGGAACTCGCAAGTAAGTACAATCCCACCGACATCGAATCGAAATGGTATCAATATTGGCTAGACAATGGCTTTTTTAGTTCAAAACCTGATGGTCGTGAGCCTTACACCATTGTTATTCCTCCGCCAAACGTAACTGGTGTGTTGCACATGGGTCACATGCTCAACAATACCATTCAGGATGTGTTGGTTCGTCGGGCGCGTATGCAGGGGAAAAATGCTTGTTGGGTTCCGGGAACCGACCACGCTTCTATTGCTACTGAAGCAAAAGTAGTTGGAAAACTGGCTGCCGAAGGAATCAAGAAAACCGACCTGACCCGCGACGAATTTTTAGGTCATGCCTGGGAATGGACACACAAACATGGTGGAATTATTCTTGAACAATTGAAAAAACTGGGTGCTTCGTGCGACTGGGATCGTACGGCATTCACAATGGATGAGCCACGTTCCGAAAGCGTATTGAAAGTTTTTGCTGATTTATACGAAAAAGACCTTATTTACCGCGGTGTACGCATGGTAAACTGGGACCCAAAAGCATTGACGGCTTTGTCGGACGAAGAAGTGATTTTTAAAGAACAACAAGGTAAATTATTTTATTTAAAATATAAAATTGAAGGCGAAGATGGTTATGCTGTTGTGGCAACTACCCGTCCGGAAACTATCATGGGCGACACTGCTATGTGTATCAACCCGAACGATCCGAAGAATGCTCATTTAAAAGGCAAAAAAGTTATTGTTCCGCTGATTAACCGCATTATTCCTGTAATTGAGGACGATTATGTGGATGTTGAATTCGGAACAGGTTGCCTGAAAGTAACTCCGGCGCACGACGTGAACGACTACATGTTGGGTGAGAAATACAATTTGCCTTCTATCGATATTTTCAATGATAACGGAACGTTGAACGAAAACGGTGCGCAATATGCAGGACTGGATCGTTTTGATGTTCGTAAACAAATAGAAAAAGATCTGGATGCTGCCGGTTTACTTGAGAAAGTGGAACCGTACACCAATAAGGTTGGTTTTTCGGAACGTACCGATGCTGTTATTGAACCAAAGCTATCTATGCAGTGGTTTATGAAAATGGAGAATCTCGCAAAACCAGCTTTGGAAGCGGTAATGAGCGACGATATTCAACTTTATCCGGCAAAATTCAAAAACACCTACCGTCACTGGATGGAAAACGTCAAAGACTGGTGTATTTCGCGTCAGCTTTGGTGGGGACACCGCATTCCAGCATATTTTCTACCACAAGGCGGTTTTGTGGTGGCTCTTTCAAAAGAAGAAGCCTACGAAAAAGCATTATCAACTGTCAAATATCCATTATCCATTGACGATTTACGTCAGGACGAAGACTGTCTGGACACTTGGTTCTCGTCGTGGTTGTGGCCAATTTCGGTTTTCGATGGCATCAACAATCCTGAAAACGAAGAAATAAACTACTACTATCCAACCAATGATTTGGTGACTGCTCCTGAAATCTTGTTTTTCTGGGTGGCACGTATGATTATTGCCGGATATGAATATAAAGGCGAAATGCCTTTCAAGAATGTATATCTGACCGGTATTGTTCGTGATAAACTGGGTCGTAAGATGTCGAAATCATTGGGTAACTCGCCAGATCCGTTGGATTTGATTGCACTTTTTGGAGCAGATGCGGTACGCTTGGGAATGTTGCTGACTTCGCCAGCCGGAAACGATTTACCTTACGATGACAGCCTTTGCGAACAAGGTCGCAACTTTAATAATAAAATTTGGAATGCTTTCCGATTGGTAAAAGGTTGGGAAGTCGCAGATATAGAACAACCGGAATCGGCGCGCATGGCGGTGAAATGGTTTGACGCTCAACTGAACAAAACATTGCTCGAAATTGATGATTTGTTCACGAAATACCGATTGTCGGAAGCATTGATGGCGGTTTACAAACTATTCTGGGATGAGTTTTCTGCATGGTATTTGGAAATGTCTAAACCGGCTTACCAACAACCAATCGACCGCGCAACGTATGAAGCCACGCTTGGATTCTTCGACTCATTGTTGAAAGTATTGCATCCGTTTATGCCATTTATCACAGAGGAACTTTGGCAAGCGTTAGAAGAACGCAAAGACGGCGAAAGCATCATGGTGGTTCTTCAACCAAAAGCTACCGAAGTTGACGAAAAGCTGATTACTGAATTTGAATATGCAAAAGAAATTATTGCAGGAATTCGTACTGTGCGTTTGCAGAAAAACATTCCAAACAAAGAAAGTCTGAGCTTACAAATAGTTGGCGACCATAAAGCTGATTTTGACGCAGTGGTGGCTAAACTTGGTAATTTGGAAACAATCGAAAACGTTACTGACAAGGCAGCAGGTTCTATTTCGTTTCTTGTTGGTACAACCGAATTTTCTATCCCTATGGGAAGTTTGATTAATGCCGAAGAAGAAATTGCCAAAATGGAAGCTGAGATTACCTATTTCGAAGGCTTTATTGATTCGGTTATGAAAAAACTGGGCAACGAACGCTTTGTGGCAAATGCAAAACCGGAAGTGGTAGAAGCTGAACGCAAGAAAAAAGCGGACGCTGAAAGTAAAATTGCTTCGTTGAAAGAAGGAATTGAAGCGTTTAAGAAATAGAATTTAGAACGCAAATCACGCAAATAAACGCAAATTTAATAGAGAGCCAATTTAGATAAGAATTTCTAAATTGGCTCTCTATTTTTATCTTTTCGGCTTCCAAAAAAAACTGGCAACGGCAACGAGTGCAAGGATTCCAGTCAAAATAAATGCCCATACGTTTGCTTTGCGCGATTGTGCTTCGATAACGTAATCGGCCGGTACTAATCGTTGGGAAGTGAGTTCCCACACCAAAGTGTCTCCATGAATTATTGCATCGCCCGGCTGAGTAATTTTACCCGGCAATATCAATTTGTAGTTAAATCCTCGGAACTGAAAGGAAGCAAATTTTTCACCAAAATCCTTTTCAAATTTCTTCATTGGGCTATTTTGATTATTCCATAACTCGGAAAAGGCATTAGTTTTAAAAAAGCTATTCAGTGCTGTCTCCATATTAACATCCCCGATATTTTTTATTTTTGAGTTATAAATTGAATCTTTTAAGGTTTGTAACTGCTCTTTTGCTACAGGTTTTTCACTTAGACTGTCATAGTTGTTTAATAGAACTTTGTATTCTGCATTCCAAAGGTTCTGTGTTATCCATTTATTGTAGTTTTCTTCTATTTTACCTAAATACTCGCGCATTTCCATTCCATCTTTGCCCTGAAGTATATTCGGCTTACCCGTAAACCAGAACATTGCTTCGTCTTTGGTCATGTAATTTTCAATCGGCAGTTCAAATCCAGTTTTAATCATCGGATACGTTTCGCGATAGGTGTAATAAGTATAGAACCATCTGAATTGTTTATCCAAACGGTGTTTCACATTTATCAGACTCCATTCATTGGACTTTTTAAATCTGAAAGTAGTGTCCATATCCTCCACCGATTTATAATTTCGGCGAGCAAAAACTATGACAAATTCCTTCGAAGTTCTACCTGCAATCCGACCTGAATTACCTATCACTCTTTGTATTGAATCTAAGACCCTCTTTGAAACAGGAAAATCACTTCGTAATCCTGAATTCCTAAACGACCACCTAATTTGCCAAGTAGAATCAATAACTACCGGAAATGGGTTTTCTTTTTCTGATTTACTCCCTGATAAAAAATCGCTGTCGGCATTTTCCGTAAACTCCCGGTAACAAGACCCATCGGGATTAATGACAGTCAATATATCGGTAGGTTGGGAACATGAAGCGACAAATAAAATACCCAGAAACAGTACGATTTTAATAGTTGATTTCATGATTTTAGTTGTTTAATTGTTGATAGTATGATTGAAACTGTTTGTTTTTGATTGAATTTGATACCATATGACAAAAATAGGTTTCTAGTAGATTTGATTTATTGGCGTTCAAGTTTTGAGCGCACTCAAAATCAATATTAATGTTGCGTTCTACCAAATGAGTAGGCGTAGTATCGGCTGTAACTTTCGAAGCGTCAGTTTGCTGAAAGATAAATAAACCTAACAGGAGCACAGCCGCAGAGCTTGAAATAGCCCGTACCCAAATGAGGAATGTCGGTTTTGACTGATGGCTTTTTTGCGCAACTTGTTTCATAATGTTGTCGGTGAGCAATCCTGCATCATGCAGTTCGGGCTGTTGCTTTCGGAGTTGGCTAATAATATAGTCTAGTTTATGATCTTTATTTTCCATAATTCCCGTATTTTTCTAATTTTTGTTGAATGGTCTGACGTGCCAAAAACAGGTTGCTTTTAATCTTTCCGGCGGTCATTCCTGTTATTTGAATAATCTCCTCGATTTCCAGTTCTTCGAGACAACGCAGCGTGAAAACAATTTTTTGCTTTGGAGTCAGCTCATTTGTCAGTGTAGAAATGATAGCTCCCAGTTCGGAATTCATTAAACTTTGTTCTGCGTTGTCCGACGAAGCTATATTTATCAGCGTTTCGCTGCAATCACAGTTTTTCGAATTATACTTTGACGATTTTAGCCTGTCAAGACACAAATTCGTTGCTATGGCATAAATCCAAGTACTGAATTTTTTGTCCGTACGAAAGCTTGCCAAATTCGCCCATATACGAATGAACGTTTCCTGAACCAAATCTTTTGCTTCATCTTCGTTGCCCAACATCCGAAATGCCAATGAATAAACCAGGAATTGATAGTTTTCGACAATCGTTCGAAATGCCTTTTGGTCATTCCGTTTACTGCGTTTTATCAGGTTGTTCAAGGTTTGTTGATCCATTTTCAATCTTTATCTTGGCTTTTACATATTATACGACAAATGTAATCATTGGTCGAAAAAAAAAGATATTAGTCTCAAAATATCTAAAAAATAGCATGGGTTCAATCGAAAATCGATTGAACCCATGCCTCAAGAATGCACATGCATTATCTTATCCTCAGTATCTGCTTCTTTATCATGTGCAGTGCCGTCTGAAACATGGCAGCTGATTCTAACTTCATTCTATCACATTTGGCAGGATTTTGTGCCGCCAGATTCTCAGGACTGTTATTTCTATATTTATAAAGCCCTTCAGTTTTCGATTTAAAGTTATAAGCATAAAAATAGTCTTTGCTGATACAACCCAAGCCATCATCGGCAGAGAAAAACATCGATTGACGGGTTGTCTTAAACAAATCCACTCCTAGTGTATTATTCACATACGAACGATTGAGCAAGCCCATCAGCGTAGGAAAAACATCTATCTGACCACCCAATTGTTCCAGTCTTTGCGGAGCATCTTTAAATGCTGGCGAATAGATAATCAGCGGGATGTGATTATACGAAAGTGGCAATTCGTAGGAGTTTGAACCTACATTTTTACCATGATCGCCCAAAAACACAAACACGGTATTATTGAACCACTTTTGTTTAGCAGCTTTAACCATAAACTGACGAATAGCATCATCGGCATATGCCACAATCTGATATTGCGGATCTGAGCTTACATTTTTAAATTTATCGGGAATAATATAGGGAGGATGATTACTGATAGTAAGAATGGTGGCTTGAAACGGCTTGTTGCTTGCTGCATCCTGATTAATTTTAGCGAAAGCGTAACTAAACAAATAATCATCAGCTACACCAAAGCTATTCACCCGTTTTTCCACAGGATAATTTTCTTGCGCATAGATTTCCGACACACCATTTTCACGCAAAAAAGCGTTCATATTATCGTATTGCGACTCGTGTGACATAAAAAACATGGTACGGTAACCGTCGGCCTGCAAAGCGTTTGGCAAGCCAGAACAAAGCGGAATATCAACATTTTTCATGATATTTCGGTCGAACAAGGCTGGCACTCCAAAAAGAGTGGCCATAACACCGTGATTGGTGTGATTACCTGCCGAGTAGAAATTATTGAAGTAATATGATTTCCCAATTAATTCATGCAAAAAGGGTGTAATTTCTTTACCGTTTTCCTTTATTTCCAATAAATTAGCTGACATGGATTCCATTAATACCACCATTACATTCATTCTCCGAGGATCACCCTTTGCAACAACAGGTCTTTCAACCGGTGATTTCTCATACAAGCTATCTGCAAATCCAAGCTCTTTTCGGGCAAATGCCAAAGCCACTTTTTCGGAGACAATTTGATCTACATTATAGTGCGATTCGCGCGATTCAATAACATCGCGCATAAAGAAAAACAATGGGTTTAGTCCCAGTTGATTCAAAAAAGTATTGTTACAAAAATAAGCTTGACTGGTTTTTATGGGGTTATAACCAATCCGCCCACGAACGCCAAAAATACAGCTTCCAAGCAACAACAAACACACCGGAACATACACGAAATAAGCTTTTTCTGTAATTTTATACTGCTCCTTTCTCAATAACGCTTTGCTAACCCTAGTCAATAGAAATGCAAAAGCAATAACCGAGAGTACAAAAAACAGAAAGTAAATATAATAGGATTTTTCTTGCAAAATCATATTTACAGCCGTTCCTTTTTCTTCCGCCCAATTAAAAATAGAGGAATTCAGATGCTTAGAAAAGTAATTGAAATACGGTATATTCGCAATTCCAACTCCAAAAACAATAGCATAAAGACTTGAGAAAAGGACATTGAATACTTTAAAAACATTCTTTCCAGTAATATTAAATAACCCTAACACAGAAATGGCCACCAGCGGAAAAAAAGTGATATAACAGGCAATAACGTTATCGAACCAAACTCCACGAATTAAAGCTGAGAGTATCCAACTAAATTTATGTTCTACGTTTTGTAATTGTTGAAGGTTAGTAGTAAGTAAGACAAGGCGTTGCAATGTCATAAAAGCAAGTGCCAGAACATGTACCAGAAGCACATATTTTAGCAGAATTTTAATCTTTTTCATTCAATAAAACCGTGTAGCAGTGAGGGAAATGTGTGTTTTTATTTGTTGCAATAGTGTTTCAATTGCATGACAAAGATACTACTTTTTATTATTCTTTAGTAAAAATGAGATATTCTGAATCATTACTAACAATAGCCTCACTTAGGTGCTATTTCCCTTGCCAGTTAAAATAGAAAAACATAACTTTGCATTTAATATATTCGATATAAGCTTATAGTTTGATGAGACTTTAAATTAATCTATCGGTACAAAAACGAATAACTAAAATCAACAAATATGACACCTACCTATAAAGAACTTTGCCTTTTTACCTGCGATGTAGCAAGGACTACAGGAGAATTCATGGCCGAAGAACGCAAGAGTTTCGATGCATCGAAGATTGAAACAAAAGGTTTGCACGACTTGGTAAGTTATGTAGACAAAGAATCGGAGCAACGGATTATTGCTGCCTTGCAAGTCCTGTTACCCGAATCTGGCTTTATCGCAGAAGAAGGCACAAACGATAAGCGTGGGGAACGATTTAATTGGGTAATTGACCCACTTGACGGCACCACCAACTTTATTCAGGGTGTACCAATTTATGCTGTTAGTATTGGATTATTGGATGGTGAAGAGCTGGTACTCGGAGTAGTTTACGAAGTTGGTCGTGATGAGTGTTTTTACGCATGGAAAGATGGTGGAGCATATCTGAACGGAGAACCAATCCATGTTTCAAAACGAAGTGACATTCACGACACCTTGTTGGCTACCGGCTTTCCGTATAACGATTTCAGTAAAATGGAAAGCTACATGCAATTTCTGGAATGGACCATGAAAAATGCCCGAGGTGTGCGCCGATTAGGTTCAGCAGCAACCGACTTGGCTTATGTGGCTTGCGGTAGATTTGATGCCTTCTGGGAATACGACCTTAAACCTTGGGATGTGGCTGCCGGAGCCGTTATTGTAAAAGAAGCAGGTGGAACTGTAACCGATTACAAGGGAGGCGATAACTATTTATTTGGGAAGGAAATAGTGGCAGGAAATGGGTTGATAGATGAGGTGATTTTGGAAAAATTGAGAAAATAAACAAAATATCTATATATGAGAAAGTTACTCACTCTTCTATTAAGTGTAATATCACTTGTAGTAATATCGCAAAGCAAAGTTAGTTATTTCCGACGTTTTTATATTGATGACAGGCAATACCAGCTTAGAACATTAGATTCGCTTGATGAATCAATAGCCAGAATGACTAATTGCTATCGGGTTACGTTTGATAGCAAAAACCAAGTTGTAGAAGCTGAGTATTTAAAGCGCAATAAGCCAAGCTTTGACAACTCTGGATTTGCTGGTTTAAAAATCGTCTACTCAAACGATATGGAAAAAAGAATGTTTCTGAATCCATCCAAACAACCGATGAAGAATTCTTTGGGAGTATATTCAATAAGCTTAATTTTAAATGACAAAAGAGTTCCTGTTTCCTTAAACAATTATGATGACAGAGGCGAATTGACGGAAGATATTAATGGAGTTGCTGCATACAACTGGACTCTGAATAAGGAGGATTGGAAGGTTGAAAGTATTTTTAAAGACAAAAATGGAAACAGAATTGTAGATAAAAACGGTTGTTTTTTCGTAAAATACAAATGGGGAAAAGATGATCAAGCATACACTCCAGAAGTATCTTATTATGGAAAAGATGGTGAATTGCAAGATGGAAAAAGAGGATACTCTATCATACGAATGAGATTTGATAAATTGACCGAAAATTTATTAGAACGTAGATATTTGAACTCAAAATATCACTTAACATTAAACTCTGATAGTTTTGCCGTTATTAGAATAAAGTACAACAAAAAAGGTAAGCTCATAAACAAAAGTCTATTTGATAGTTCCGAACAATTGGTTAATTCAACCAACAGGTTTTGCACTACAGAATACAGCTACAATAAGTATGGGAATGTAATAGAAAATCAATGCTATAGCAAACGAAGTGGTAAAAATTATATTGAGTTTAGATATAAATATGATTCCTTGCAAAGGGTCATCGAAAGAGCCTCATGGAAAAATGGGAGAACTTTGGTTGCAGACGGTAATGGCTACGCAATCATAAGAGTCAAATATAATGTTTCGGGTGAAGTGATTGAGACAAGCTATTTTAACGTTAATAGAAAACAGGTTAAATCAGATTCTCAGGATTTATTTTCTAATATTTAGCATTTAAAACGGCAGCCACTAAATAACAAAACAAGATGCTAATAAACGAACGAGATACACGCAGCGAGCGCTTGATGCAAGTGGCCAATGCCATGATGACGGCTGCTCGCACAGCACCTAAAGGAAAAGGGTTTGATATTATTGAAGTGATGATGGTGACTGGCGAAACTATCCGAGAATTGTCCGCTGCCATGCTGAATTACAGCGAAGAAACAGGCCTGAAGTTTATCACCCGCGACGCAGAGAATATTCTGAATGCTGAAGCAGTTATTTTGATTGGAACAGTTCAAAAGATTCACAGTCTGAACTGTGGCTATTGTGGTTTCGCAACTTGTACTGAGAAAAGTGAATTCCCCGATGTTCCCTGCGCTATAAATTCGGTGGATGTAGGCATTGCCATTGGCTCAGCTTGCTCAGTAGCTGCCGACCAACGGGTTGACAGTAGAGTTATGTTTTCTGTAGGAAGAGTAGTTCAGGAATTAGGCTGGATGCCTGGTTGCAGTTCTATTTATGGAATTCCTATCAGTTGCTCGTCGAAAAGCCCGTTTTTCGATCGGATATCGAAAACACCACCTCAGAATCACTAATTTTGCTAATTAGATTGGTTTTGTTGAAAGGATTGAACACATTGAACAAACTCAGCAATTCTGGAAGGATCTTTCTCAAACACATTTCCAACAACCACAATATCTGCACCTGCATCGAAAGCTGCAGATAGTTGTTCTGTAGTTTTTATTCCGCCACCAACAATTAATGGCAACGAAAGACCAGCGCTAACACATTCAATCATTTCTACCGGAACAGGTATTTCGGCACCACTTCCAGCTTCCAGATAAATCAACCTCATTCCCAGCAACTCGCCGGCAACAGCTGTAGATAGTGCTATCTCGTTTTTATCGCGGGGAATTGGGCGCGTATTGCTAATGTATTCTACTGAACTTGGCTTTCCGCCATCAATCAATAAATATCCGGTTGGAACTACTTCAATATTCGAATTCTTTATAGCAATAGCCGATGTTAAATGTTGACCAACAAGAAACTCGGCATTTCTGCCAGAAAGTAGCGAAAGGTACAGTAACGCATCGGCATGAACACTAAACTGGGATGCATTGCCAGGAAACAAAACTACATTTGTTTTTACCTCATCTTTCAATAACCCAATTAACGAATCCACCGAAGCTGTCAACATATGACTACCTCCCACAAAAATAAAATCAGGAGTATAAGACTTAAGCATTGCTACAGTACTTGCAAGAACGCTTCCTCTACATTGATCCGGATCAATTAATACAGCCAACATTTTACGATTGGCTTCACGATTAAGTAGTATTTTTTTATATATAGTTCTCATTCAAAATTGTTTAATTTATTAGTCCACACAGTATACTAAGGTGTATTCTGGTTGTTGAATATACCGCAATTTATACTGTTTACCGGTTGGTATATGTTCGCCCAACATTTTGCCACCATCTTTTACTTCGAAAGGAAATATTCTCAACTGTTTAGCAAAGTCAACCGCTTCATTTCCAATTATTTTATACAATGATTCCTTAGCCGACCATGCCAACTGTAACTGCTGCATGTTTTCACCATTGGACAAATCTATTTGTTCTGCTTCACTCAAAAAACGAGTGTAAATCTTTTGAATCTTATCTGACGGAATTTCAATATCAATTCCCACCAAGCGGGTAGAATGCACCATAACGGCTATCCATTTCCGACTATGAGAAATGCTTATTTGCAAGCTGTTATCAGCAGTACACGGCTTTCCAGCTGCATCGTATTTTATAGTTATTTCTTTATTCAATAAAGCTTTCAGCGCAACGCGAGCTCCTAGAAATTCAAATTTTCGCTTATCAGACACCTTACTGTCGAGTTCATTAATATCTAATTCCCCCAGGCTATTCTTCAACTCCTCAATGCTTTCGGTAAGCTCCCAAACCAACAACCGGGCATCATCAATTGTGGCTAAATAAGTTGCTGGCATACTGAAAAATAATTAAATATTAAGCCTGTTATCTTTTCCACTTAAAACTTTCCATGATACGGATAATGTCTTTGCGAACATAATTAGACATTGGAGCAATGGAATCTTTATTGGGTACATTATTGAAATAGAGTGCACCACGAAAAAAATGGTGAGTACTATCGGTCAATACAAACTGAACCGACGATGCAGTGTTCCCTTTTAAATCGTACAAAATACCATGCACGTTACGTTCTTCACTATCAAATACTTGCTCACCAATACCATCGGCCTTTATACTATGTTTATAAACAATTCGGCGGGTATCTTCAAGTAAATTTATCAAATTACCTTTCACGGGCTTGTAACTACAATAAACGCTGGCATTTAATTGCGGATAATACAAATCAATCCAAAATTCCTCACCTTTTGCTGGTCGATTAATTAACTTCACGTTGTTTGGTAAGTCAAAACTGTATGGTAAGTTCAACGTATCAATAGTTCGATAAGTTTGCGCCGGTAAGTTAACTCTAAAATAACCATATGGACGCGGAATTGGGTTACCACCACACGACCACAACATAATTACAAGAAGAAATATAAACGTTTTTTTCATCCCAATTCAATACTACAAATTAATCTCCTCCGATTTCTTAAAATCATCCTTTATATACAATTTCACCTTTTTAATTCTTCGGTTATCTACTGCCATTATTTCAAACACATATTTACTATAATCAATACGTTCATTTTTGACTGGAATTTCGCCCTTAAGTTCCAAAATAAGTCCGGCAAGCGTCTCCACCTCTTCAGTTACTTTCACAAAGTCATCTTCTTCTATTTCATCTATTTTAAAGAAATCATTCAACAGAATTTTCGCTTCAAAAACAAAAGTATGACTATCCAATTTCTCAAATAAAATTTCTTCGTTGTCATATTCATCACTAATATCGCCAACAATTTCTTCCAGAATATCCTCAAGTGTAACCAGCCCTGAAGTTCCGCCATATTCGTCAACGACCAACGCCAGATGCACTCTATTTTCCTGAAATTCCAGCAATAAATCATCTATCATTTTTGTTTCAGGGACATAATAAGCCTGACGTACAAGACTTTGCCAGCGAAAAGTGGCAGGCTTATCGAGGTGAGGCAATAAATCCTTGCTATAAACAAGTCCTTTAATATTGTCGCGTGTGCCACCATAAACAGGAATACGTGAATAACCCGATTCAATAATTATATTTAGTAATTGTTTAAAATTAGCTTTAATATCTACAATTACCATATCCACACGAGAAGTCATGATATCCACCACCTCGATATTTCCAAACTTAATAATGCCTTCCAGAATTTCGGTATCCTCATCTTTACTGTTCGAAGTTAGCTCTAAAGCCTGCGACAGCTCATCCAACGATATATTGGAGCGTCCATGCACTGCCAATCGACTATTTACAATTGAAGTTGAATTCACCAAAAAACTAACAAAAACACCAAACAATTTCTCCAATAGCGAAATAAATGGAACGGTAAAATAAGCCACTTTTTGAGCAAATTGAGTGGCATAAACTTTCGGGATAATCTCACCAAACAGCAAAATAGTAAAAGTGATAACAATTGTTTGAAAAACAAAGCCAAAGACAGGAGCATTTTCAAAGTTCAACACGGTGGTGGTAGCATACGTCAACAATAATATGACTGCTACATTCAAGAAGTTCTGGCCAATAAGAATAGTTGCCAGTAAACGTTGAGGAGTTTTAAGTAGCCGAAGAATATTCTGGTCACCTTTTCGTTCGCTATCCTCCAATTCATCCATATCCTTTGGAGTTAACGAGAACATAGCTACTTCGGATGCAGATATTACAGCCGAAAAGGCTAATAATAAAGCAGTTATTAATAGCGAAATTATTGCAGATAACGTAATTGGATGCACTGATATACCTCCAAATATCGAATATAAAACGTCGGTTTCCAATGAGTCTAATTTGAATGAATAATCCGTAGAAATTTAAATTCTGTTCCCACAAAAGTAGTTATTTTTTTTGAATGATTGAATATCTGATTTACAACAAACAACTGTCACTTCAACCCACGCATAGTTGTTGCCCAATAGTTATAGATTCACTAAAAGTGTTGTATTTGAAATACAATTTCATAATTAAAATAATGCTATCAGATTAAAATGTTATCTTTGCAACCTGTTTTTTTTAAATAAAATTTGAATGAAAGGAAATGATAATACGGCAGTACTTTTAATCCACTGCCCTGACAAACCGGGTATTCTGGCCGAAGTGACTGAATTTATTAACCAACACAAAGGAAACATCCTATACTTAGACCAATATGTGAACCGCGAAGAAGGCGTTTTCTTTATGCGTGTAAAATGGGAGTTGGACGAATTTCAAATACCAAAAAACAAGATTGAAGAATACTTTGAAACATTAATAGCCTCACGGTTAAATATGGATTTCAGAATCTATTTTTCAGACACAAAACCCCGAATGGCAATTTTCGTATCGAAAATGTCACACTGTCTATACGACTTGCTGGCACGATACGCAGCCAACGAATGGCACGTGGAAATTCCATTGATTATTAGCAATCATCCCGACATGGCAAGCGTAGCAAAGCGCTTTGATATTCCATATCATGTTTTCCCAATAACAAAAGAAAACAAAGCCGAACAAGAAGCTAAACAATTGGAATTGCTCAAAGAAAACGGAATCACATTTTGTGTACTTGCGCGTTACATGCAGGTTCTCTCTGCTGATTTTATTGAACATTACCCCAACCGTGTAATCAACATACATCACTCATTTTTACCAGCATTTGCCGGCGCAAAACCTTACCATGCCGCTCACGAACGCGGCGTAAAAGTAATTGGAGCCACCAGTCATTATGTTACCAGCGACTTGGACGCAGGACCAATTATCGATCAGGATGTAACGCATATTTCGCACAAAGACACAGTGGAAGAACTAATAAAAAAAGGGCGCGACCTGGAAAAAATAGTACTTTCGCACGCAGTAGAAAAACACATTGAACGAAAAATTCTGGCATACAAAAACAGAACTATTGTTTTTCAATAACGGATCAAATCACCACCTTGAATCGTTTTAGCACAGTATTTATTTTTTGCAGTTGCAAAAAATAAATGTCCACATATAATGGTGACTAAAGCAACGTATTTATAATATGGAAGTAACCCGCTTATTTGATATTCTGGATAATTATTTAGAAAAATATCCAAATCAAGATACTGCATTAGCTTGTAAACGCGATGGAGCATGGCTAAAATTCAGTATTCAAGAATACGAAAAAAAGACCAGAGATCTAAGTTACGGTATGCTTGAGCTTGGAATAGAGCCCGGCGACAAGGTTGGAATTGTATGTGGCAACCGCCCGGAATGGAATATGCTCGATTTTGCGATTATGCAAATTGGTGCTACCTCCATTCCTATTTATCCAACTATCAGTCAGGACGATTACAGACATATACTCAACCATGCCGAAATGAAGATGATTTTCATTGAAGGCAAAGAGCTAAGAACCAAGCTACAACCAATATTAAGCGAGACTAAGTCGCTAAAATACATCTACACCTTTATTGACCAAAATTGTGAATACAAGTACCTCGATCAACTTGTAGAACTGGGCAAAGAACATCCGCAGCCCGAAAAGCTTGACAAGCTCAAAGCCGGCATAAAACCACACGATTTAGCCACCATCATTTATACTTCAGGCACCACCGGAAGTCAAAAAGGCGTAATGCTTTCGCACAACAATATAATTGAGAATGTCAAGCATGTAGCCACAATCCCATCAGAATGGAACAATAAGGCACTTAGCTTTTTACCCCTTTGCCATGCTTACGAACGCATGTTGGTTTATTTATACCAATACCTTGGTATGTCGGTTTATTACGCTGAGAGTCTGGGTACAATTGCCGAGAACATCAAAGAAATTAATCCCACTATGATGTCGTGCGTACCACGTTTACTGGAAAAAATTTATGACAAGCTATATCTTTCTGGCAAAAAGCTACCCATGACAAACCGAATGATTTATTATTGGGCTTTCAATCTGGCACAAAAATTCCAATTGGAGGGTATGAGTCCATGGTATAAAGCGCGTCACAAAGTAGCCGACAAACTTATTTATTCAAAATGGAGAGCTGCAATTGGTGGTAATTTCGACATTGTGGTATCGGGCGGATCAGCCATCCAACCTCATATTTCGTCATTTTTCTCGGCCATTGGCATGCCAGTTTTCGAAGGTTACGGTTTGAGTGAGACTTCGCCGGTTATATCTGTTCATCAGCGCGTAAAAAATGGTCGGAAGGCTGGAACAGTTGGCCTGCGACTAGAAGGTGTAGAAGTAAAGCTGGGAGAGCGCGATGAAATAATTTGCCGCGGACACAATGTTATGTTGGGCTACTATAAAGATCCAGAGCTCACAGCACAAGTTATCGATGCTGACGGTTGGTTTCATACAGGCGACACCGGTAAATTCAGTCCCGAAGGACAACTGATTATTACCGGCCGACTAAAAAGTATATTTAAAACATCGTTTGGAAAATACGTAAATCCGCAGGTTGTGGAGTCAAAATTTACCGAATCGCCATTTATTGAGAACATGATTGTGCTGGGCGAAAACAAAAAATTTGCTGCTGCCCTTATTTCCCCTGATTTTATTTATTTAAAATCGTGGTGCATTAAACACAAGCTGAAATACACAAGCAATGCCGAAATGATTGAAAACCCAGTTGTGCTAAAACGCTTTCAGGAAGAAGTGAAGCATTACAACCACTTTTTTGGCGATTACGAACAGGTAAAACGCTATCAAATAGTACCCGATGAATGGACTACTGCTGCCGGTTTTCTTTCGCCCACCTTGAAAATAAAGCGAAATGTAATTGAGGCACATTACGCAGAACGAATTGAGAAATTATTTTCGTAAGAAAAATGCAAATATCCAACACAAACGGCAGAGCAACAGATGGTTGCTCTGCCGTTTTTAATATAAATACATACTAATTGCCATTTAGCAATTGCCAACTGTCAATTAACTCGTATCTTTGCAGCGTGAAAAATCGTTACTTCATATACTTTTCATACAAAGGAACAGCTTATCACGGCTGGCAATTTCAGCCAAACGGAATATCGGTGCAAGAAGTACTGACAAAGGCATTATGTACAATTTTGCGAAGCGAAATTGAAATTGTTGGAGCCGGACGAACAGACACTGGGGTGCATGCAAAATTAATGGTAGCACATTTCGATATTGAAACAGAATTGCCTCAAAAATTTGATTTAACCGCTAAGCTCAACAGTCTTTTACCAAACGATATTGCTGTATTTAAAATTATAGCAGTTCAACCGGAGGCACATGCCCGTTTCGATGCGTTATCACGCAGATACGAATATCATGTTGTTACGCAAAAAAATGTTTTCAAAAATGAGTTAGCTGACCGCGAAAGCATTCAGCTCGATTTTGAAGCCATGAACAAAGCAGCCATAACCCTATTGGAATACCGTGACTTTACCAGCTTTAGCAAGGTTCATTCCGATGCAAAAACCAATAACTGCGGAGTCACTCATGCCGGGTGGACTCAGCAAGGCGATGAATGGGTTTTCACCATTCAGGCCGATCGTTTTTTACGCAATATGGTTCGTGCCATTGTAGGTACATTGTTCGAAGTAGGTCGTCATAAAATATCTACAGACGAATTCAGAGCCGTTATTGAAGCCAAAAATCGCTGTAAAGCGGGCACTTCCGTTCCGGCACACGGACTGTATTTAGTCGACGTTCAGTACCCAAATGATATTTTCATTTGACAAGTCTTTAATTGTGAATTTTTAATTATGAATTATTAATTGGTTATGTGGTTAATCCTCGCTTTTATTTCTGCTATTTTATTAGGTTCGTACGAAGTTTTTAAAAAGGTTTCATTAGAGAAAAATGCTGTTATTCCGGTAATATTTGTTTCAATTCTATTTTCCTGCCTGACTCTTCTGCCATTTCTTATACTATCCGAATTTTTTCCTGACATCATTAAGAATTC
>Ga0302215_10001422_pt1 | contig 17121 bp, 12 predicted proteins | sample II_Fen_N3_1_FD_194580 | JGI IMG/M metagenome (GOLD analysis project Ga0302215, IMG submission 194580) | Peat permafrost microbial communities from Stordalen Mire near Abisko, Sweden - II_Fen_N3_1 | ecosystem: Environmental > Terrestrial > Soil > Wetlands > Permafrost | place: Sweden: Abisko...
CGCATCGGCATAAACTATTGCCTCAATTAATGAATTTGAAGCCAGTCTGTTCGCACCATGAAGTCCGGTGCATGAACATTCACCGGCAGCATACAGTCGGTTTATAGATGATCTTGCATTCATATCAACAACTATGCCACCACATAAATAGTGCTGACATGGTGAGACCGGAATATAATCTTTTGTTATATCAATACCAAGTTCAAGACACTTTTTGTAAATATTTGGAAAATGCATTTTTGTTTCTTCTGCATCTTTAAGGGTCACATCAAGGTATTCAAAATTGTGACCCTTCATTTTCATTTCATTATCAATAGCACGGGCAGTAATGTCACGGGGAGCGAGTGAACCACGCTCATCGTATTTATGCATAAATTCTTTTCCATCCTGAGTTCTCAATACAGCTCCAAATCCACGAATCGCTTCGGAAATAAGAAATGTAGGACGTTCACCCGGATGATACAAAGCAGTAGGATGAAACTGAACAAATTCCATATCCTTTATTAAGCCACGAGCTCTATGTACCATGGCAATTCCGTCACCAGTCGCAATTTCAGGGTTTGTAGTAGTTGAATAAACACTTCCAATTCCTCCGGTAGCCACTAAAGTTACTTTGGATAAAAAAGTATGAATATTGTTTGTTTGCTGATTCAAAACATAAGCACCGTAGCATTCAATATTTGGCGTATGGTGAGTGACTATTTGTCCTAAATGATGTTGAGTGAGAATTTCAATGGCAAAATAATGCTCGAATACTTCTATTTCGGAATGAGCCTTTACCTGACGGATCAGACTTTCCTGAATTTCGTAGCCGGTATTATCTTTATGATGAAGTATCCGATGTTCTGAATGTCCACCTTCCCGATGTAAGTCAAAAAGTCCTTTCTCATCTCTGTCAAAGTTAACTCCCCAATTTAGCAATTCTTCAATTTGAGAAGGAGCTCCATAGATAACCTTCTCAACGGCGGCTAAATTACAATGCCCATCTCCTGAAATTAAGGTGTCTTCAATATGTTTTTCGAAACTATCCGGTTCGTAAGTCACAGAGGCTATTCCACCCTGAGCATAGGATGTGTTTGACTCACTCAGTGTTGTCTTACAAAGTAAAGCAACTTTTCCAAATTGAGCGGCTTTCAATGCAAAACTTATGCCTGCAATACCACTACCAATAACTAAAAAATCAAATTTACGTGTCATTCTTTAAATTTGAATGAATTAAATGAAAGTAAAATCCTGTATATTCATTCAAACAAATACAGAATAAATAAGTTGAAAAAAATAAGCAGTAGTGTAGATTACTGCTTTATTTATTAGATGATTAAATATTTTTGATATAAACTCTTCTTGTTTTATGATTTACATGTTCAAAACTTCCCCATTGTGAGGACATGCGTGTATTACTTTCTAATTCAGGGTTTGTTTCAGCAAATTTATATCCGTTTTTTGCAAACCGGGGCATAAGTTCAGCAAACAAAATAGAGTTTATTCCCTTGTTTTGATAATCAGGATGCACCGCCATCAAATATAAATCGACCATGTCGTTTTTTCTAAGTGCATTTAGCATATAATACCAACCAAATGGAAAAAGATGACCTTTTGCTTTTTGCAAAGCTTTTGTAAAACTGGGCATTGCAATTCCAAGAGCAACTACATCGTCTTTCTCATCAATAATGATACTGATGGTATCTGTTCTGAAAAAACTAAAATATAATTTGATATAGAAATTCTTTTGTTTTTCATTTAACTTTGTAAAACCATATAAATCCTTATAAGTAAGATTTAGTAAATCAAATATTTTTTGTGCATATTTTTCAATTACCTGTTTCCTGGATTTGAATTGCAATGCAGTTAAATTGTACTTCTTCTTAACAATGTCGGCAATTCGAAAATACTTTTCCGGAAATTCTTCAGGAATTGTAATTAAATACTCCTTCCATTCATTATCTTTTACAAAACCGTTTTTTTTTATATGCAAGGAATAATACTCATAATTATAAATAGCAGCTAATGTTCCTTTTTTATCAAAACCTTTGATAAGGGTTCCTTCATGATCAAAATCAGTGAATCCAAGCGGACCATGAATAGCATTCATTCCTTTATTCTTCGCCCATGAAACAGCAGTATCAAATAATGCTTTACTAACTTCATTATCATCAATAAAGTCGACCCACCCAAAACGTGCATATTTTTGATTCCAGGTCTTATTTGAAACAGGATTAATTATTGCAGCTATCCTTCCTGCAATTTTATCATTCTTATATGCTAAAAAAAAACCAACTTCGCAAAAATCCAACGCCGGATTTTTTCCAACACTTAAATTAAGTAAATCATCCACTAATAAAGGAGGTGCAGCAAACTCGCAATTTTTATAAAGATTAATTCCAAACCAAATAAACTTTTTTAAATCTTGCTTAGAGGTAACTTCACGGATTATTACGGACATAGTGATATCTTTAAAATTTATATTCAAAAATCATGTAAAATAACGCAAAATAATTCCAACTGACAACATTTTAAAACTGTTTCTGTCATGTAGAAATATATGTGTTTGAATCTCAATTATTTCAATTGATGAATAATATTAGTACTCCAGGTTTAATTTAATTTATTGCCGGAATAATGCAGAATGAATAAATATGAAATATTTTTAGTACTAATTATTCTCTTTAATCTTTTACATTTCCGGTCCTTTTTAAAACACCCCAGCTAACAAGTTCCCCTTTTATTGCCTTAATATATGCTTTAAATAAAACGAAAAATAATAATTGCCTGTATATAAAACGTTGTACAAATAAATATAATGCTTTTCTTAAATTAAATTTTTGATTATCATAATGATAAGCCAGAGCTGCAATTAGACAATCAATAAAATAATACAGCAGATAAAAGAAAACATATTGTGCTGAATCATGCGTAAAGAGTCCTACAATAAAAAGGATGTCTACTAATGGTGAAAAAACAGGAATAATAAAATTGAAAATAAGCAAATTTGGCAGAGCGATCCAGCCAATATTAGCTTTCTTGAAACTAAATAATAAATCCCGGTGTTTCCAAAAACTTTGCATCATACCAAAAGTCCATCGTGAGCGTTGTTTTAGAAACATTTTAAGTGTTTCAGGTGCTTCTGTCAAAGCTAAGGCATCATTACAGGTTCTAATTCTGTACCCTGCACGTAACATTCTTAAAGTAAGATCACAATCTTCAGCTAATGTGTCGGTAGTAAAACCATTAATCTCATTCATTGCAGATTTACGGAAAGCACCAATGGCTCCCGGAACAACCAAAATAGCATTTACTGCATCATAGGCACGTCTGTCAAAATTCTGACTTGTTGTGTATTCAATAGATTGCCAGTTAGTGAGTAAATTCAATGTATTCCCTACTCGTACATTTCCTGCAACCGCACCCACTTTTGTATTTGAAAAGAAAGGGATCATTTTAGAAATAGCATCAGTTGGTAAAATGGTATCTGCATCAATACAAACTAATATCTCACCGGTTGATTGTTTAATTCCAAAATTTAATGCTTCAGCCTTGCCTCCATTGGGTTTAGTTAATACTGTAACTTTTGAATTGGTTTCAAAAGTTGATTTAATTTTTGAATAAGTTAGATCGGATGAACCATCATCAACAAAAATAATTTCGATATCCGGATAATTTGATTTCAATAAGTATTCGACTGTTCTAATAGCATTCACTTCTTCATTAAATGCAGGTACAATAATACTTACTTTCGGTAAATAATCCAGTTGTTTAGTTTTATCTTTCTTTTCTTTCCTGCGCTGAAAAACAGACAATAAACCTATAGAAAGCAACCGTGATATGATCAAAAATATAGCAACTATGAAGAATCCATCCAGAAAATGTTCCCACAAAAAGGTCAAAGTGAAAAAGATTAAATCAAGAGTATCGCTGATTTTGAATTGACTTTTTACCAATGGCATAACCTGTTCACGTGTTTTGCCCATAAGCTCGGATACAGTTACAAATTCATACCCCTGTTTTCTGTAATAGTCTATAAGTATGGGTAATGCTTTTACAGTTTCTGTTCTGTCTCCACCTGCATCGTGCAATAAAATGATATTCCCTGCATGTTGATGTGAAATTGCTCTTGCAACAATGGTGTCAGCAGTTACATCCTCTTCCCAGTCATACGGATCGATATAAGAAGTGACACAAATAAAGCCCTCGTCATGTGCTACAGACAATGATCTGATTTGAGATAAATTTGTTGGCTCTGCATCAGTAATATAAGGTGGGCGGAATAACAGAGTTGAATATCCCAGAATACTTTCTAACAACAATCTGGTTGAACGAAGCTCAATTCTTTCCCTGTTGTCTGAAGTTAACTCCAAATTAGGATGAGTAAAAGTATGATTACCAATTTCATGTCCTTCTTTATATTCTCTTCTTATAAGTGGTATATTATTTTGAATATTAGCTCCGGTTACAAAAAAGGTGGCTGGAGCTTTTTTCTCTTTTAGTATATCCAGAATTTTTGGTGTATAATCATTATTTGGTCCATCATCAAATGTCAAAGCAATTTTTTTCGGGTCCTTGCCACCAAATCTTTTTATCATATATGCACTTGGTAGCCATAGATATTTCTCGGTTGTTATTAACTGGTCTTTACTATCAAATTCTATTTTTGTATGTCCATGATCCGGTTCGTTAATCATCTCCAGTATTTCACCTTTTCCGTCATAGTTTACAGATAAAATTGAATTAATATATTCTAATTGCTTATAATTATAAGGTTTCATTTTTAAAAAATTCTCATCAAGATCCTGAGAATAGAAATTCCACAAACGTTCATCTCCTGAACCAAGATACCAAAGTGAAACTCCTGCAGCGTTAAAATCCTGTGCCGTACGAATTATATTGAATGTCCCGGCAGCATCATTACAATGTACTTCATGTTTATTTCCATTATCATCATAATAGTAAAGTGTTAAATCTGATTGGCTGAAATCAAAATATACAGGTTCATTGTGTTCTTTGGCCAATGATATTAATCCCTGGTAGGTAATTCTGGTACCTGATTTCCCTTTTTCCCAATCAAAACCATATGATGCAACACATAGAATGATTTTTTGTGAAGATACATCTTTCATTGCGGCACTTAGAGATTCCTCTACAAAATTTAATGACGAAATACTTCCGGGATCATCATCCGGGGAATGTTCATTATAAGCCATTAAAAAAACGAAATCATAATATTGAGCTATATCCTTGTACGTAACTCCTTCGTCAGTTGGATTTATGTCAATCGTTGTAATATACCCTTCAGCATGTAGAACTGTTGAAAGTTCTTTCGAGAATTGAAGCATGTAAGGATGGGCTCCCTTTGGAAGGTTTTCTAAATCGATATTAATGCCTTGAAAATCATTTTTTTCCAATAAGTTTTTGATGCGAGAAATCAGCACCTTCCGTGTTTTCGGATTCTTGAGCATTATCATTGTGCTGTCGCCATTCCACCTGTTATTGTAATAATTACTCAACATGGGTATGACTGCAACTTTATTATTTTGAATGAAATCAAGAGTTTCAGTTTCAATTCTTACGTCAAGATTTCCTTTTGCATCTTTTTGGAAGATCCATTCGGGTAAAACCATATTTAAGTGGCTGATATTCTTATGCAGTGAAATTAATGAATTTTTATCCCAATTGACATAAAAACCAGCTCTTACAGGTAAAAATTTAGCGGCTCCGGTATTTGGAGTGTGTTTGATAAGCAATCTTTCTTTATGCGATTTTTTATGTCTTTTTCGGTAGCGATCCAAATGTTTTGCAAAAGCAATCAGTTCGGTCTTTGAAACGATAGTTTTAGATTTATCAGTATTTATATCCGGTAATTTCTTGGCATTATAAGTTAGAACTTTTAAATCATAGACTCGCTTATTGAACAAAGATATAGCTACAGAAGCCATTATAACAACTAGAAAAACAACCAATATTCTTACTAACCAAATGAAACTTTTCCATCGGGTTGATGAATTTGTTTGGAATACCTGCTTTTGCATATTGATATATATTATTGACTATTAAATTGATTAATAAAAGAATAAAAACTATTCGCTATAAGCAATTTGTGTTATTGAAATAAATCATTTTCGTTCAAGAAGTACTACGTTTTCAACATGATGAGTATGTGGAAACATATCAACCGGTTGTATAGCAGTGACTTTGTAATTACTATCGAGTAAATTTAAATCCCGCGCCTGTGTTGCAGGATTGCAACTTACATATACAATTCGATTTGGATCAGCAAATAGAATAACATTTATTACATCGTCATGCATTCCGGCACGGGGTGGGTCCGTAATAATTACATCCGGTTTACCATGTTCCCGTATAAAACTCTCATTCAGAATGTCTTTCATATCACCTGAATAAAACAATGTGTTTTTAATGTTGTTTAGTTTTGAATTAAACATTGCGTCCTCAATTGCTTCCGGAACATATTCTATGCCAATTACCTGTTTTGCCTGATGAGCTATAAAATTGGCAATTGTTCCTGTTCCGGTATAAAGATCATACACCATTTCATTTCCGGTTAGTTGGGCGAATTCACGGGCTACTTTATAAAGTACATAAGCTTGATCTGAATTTGTTTGATAGAATGATTTGGGTCCTATTTTAAATTTCAATCCTTCCATTTCTTCATAAATACATTCGTTTCCTTTGAAAGCCAATACTTCCTGATCGGTAATAGTATCATTGGCTTTCGAATTTATAATGTATAATAGTGAAGTTATTTCCGGAAATTTATCTGCGATATGTTGTAATAATGCTTCTTGTGCTTCTTTGTCTTCATAAAAAAACACCATAATGATCATTAATTCACCAGTTGAGGTAGTTCGAACAATCATTGTTCGTAAAAAACCATCCTGATTCCTTAAATTGAAAAAAGTCAGTTCATGCTCTAATGCATAAAGTCTTACTTCATTTCTGATTTGATTTGATAGTTCATTTTGCAACCAGCACTTTTTGATGTCCAAAACTTTATCGAACTGTCCGGGAATATGAAATCCGACAGCATTCATTGTGTCGAATTCTTTTCCTTCAGCAATTTCCTCGTAAGTTCTCCATCTTTTGTTTGAAAAAGTAAATTCCAGTTTGTTGCGGTAAAATTCAGTTTTAACAGAACCAATAATAGGTAAAATCTCGGGTAGCTCTATTTTCCCAATTCTGGTCAGATTATCAACTACCTGTTTTTGTTTATAACGTATTTGTTCGGAGTAAGGAAGTATTTGCCATTTACAACCTCCACAGATTCCAAAATGTTCACAAATTGCCTGTATTCGATTTTCTGAATAACTATGAAAATGCACAGCACGTGCTTCCATAAAATGACTTTTCTTGCGTGTAACCTGTAAATCAACCACATCGCCAGGGACAACAAATGGTACAAATACCACTATGTCATTTACTTTGGCAATTGCTTTTCCTTCTGCAGCGATATCAGTTATTGTAATTTTTTCAAGAATGGGGAGTGGTTTTTTATTTTTTGCCATGTGAGATTATTAATGCACCATCGGAATTAACATTGTCGATTTGCATCTGTAAAAGTACTACATTTTTTTGATACTTTCTAAACATAATAATACACTCAGTCACGATAAAATGCGGATCATATTATTTTAAAACCATCTTACTTTTCAACACAATAAAATAAATAAAAAGACGGATATTTTGTCCGTCTTTTTAAAATTTAAAGAATTTATTTTCAGAGTAGACGAACGTCTACAAACATGCAATTTTTTTTTGTAGCTCTTGAAGTAATGATTTTTGAAATCTACCACTTACGACTGATAAAAGAGTAAACATTATTCGATTAAGAACTTTAAATTGAATCTAAATCGTTTTCAAATTTATAATTCATAGGGATTTTTTATATGATAACCGTCAATTATAATTTACACTTTGAATGTTATAAGAAGTTGACATACTGCGCCTTGTCTTTGATCTTGGTTCTAATGTCTTTTATTATAAAAATAATAAGAATCCGTTTATAAAATAAATTATACCCACTGCACCGACTCCTATACCAATAAGCCAAAGGTATTTTCGTTTGATTAATGCAGCTATGGAAGATAATAAAATTGAGATTTGTAAAAAGATGACCGCCATACCGAAAGCCTGTGAATGTAACTGTGCTCCGTCACGTAAAGTTTCAAGATGTTCTGCATCCTTTTTAATATCAGCTTTTTCTTTTTCGTACCTTTTTATTGATAATTCGTATTCAGATATCTTCTTCTGAAAAGCAGCTATAACAGGTGCATCGCTTTTTTTCATACTTTTTGTGTCCAGTTCCAGTACGTCCTTTTGAGTTTCATAAAGATACAATTTCAGACTCTTACTTTGAAAGTAGGACCATTTATTGGATGCCTGTTCCTGACTCAACATTGATTTTGTGGAATATCCTCCTCCTTTAAAAGTAGATAAAGTTGCAGCAACTGCAAAAATGATGGTAGTTAGTGCCAGATAATTTAGCCAGGGTTCTTTTTTTTCGTCCGCCATTGTTTATGGTTTTTAGTTTGCAAAAATAATACTTATTGAGTTATCAACGAATAACTTTGATTATTAAAAATATTTATAGTTATATTTAATTCGTATTTAAATGATAATTTTTACTTCGAATTTAAATGTGATATTAAGCTACAGGAACAAATGAATCCTATTTGATACAAAATTCTTCAATGGAATTTAAATCCATTTTCCATCATGATTAAAATTTCCTTCATTCGTTTTGCTCTAGTTTCAACATTTTTTGCAGTTTGAAGTCTCCACCCAATGGTGTATCTATTTGTTTTATTTAATGACTCAAAGAACTCTAATGCCTTTTTGTTTTTCGTCAGCTCAAGTATAAAATCTTCAGGAACTTCCATTTTTCCGGGAGAGTCATACGCTCTTTCCCAACGGCCATCCTTTTTTGCATTTTCAATTTCTTTTATTCCCGAAGGTTTTAGTTTCCCCTCATTTTCAAGCCGGATAACATTGTCGACGTTTCTTTTCGACCACATACTTTTGCTCCTTCTGGGAGTAAACTTTTGAAGATAAGAAACATCGTCATACTTTTTAACCTGACCATCAATCCAACCATAACATAAAGCAACGTCCAATGCTTCTTTATAAAAAAGAGTAGTAATCCCCGAATCTTTTTTAAAAAAACGAATCCAGATACCTTTTGTATTTGTTTGGTTTTGTTCAAGCCAGTTTTCAAATTCTTCCTGCGAAACAAATGAAATAATTTGCAAATCGTTTTTTTCTGAATTGCTTACTTCAGTCTCTTTTATTTTAGAATTTTTTGGATCCATTTTTAAAACCTTATTTCATCTATTTGAGGGATAATTTTAGTATAGTCGGAATAACGAATCCATGTAGGTTCAATTAATAAATATACAATATCCTTCCAGTTCTCATTTCTGTATTTTCCTTCAGGAAATGAATCAAAATACAATTGTAGTAAACTGTCGGGAACATTGTCGGTTGTAATTTTTGCGATTCCTTCATATTGAACTGTAATATTATTCTCATGTACTATAACAAACGAGACAGTTGCATTTTGAAGAATATTCCTGTATTTTCTTGAATCGGAAACTGTATCAACGAAAATTTTTAAATCATTAGTAACAACATACCCAACATATGCTGATTCAGGAGTATTGTCAGGTGAAACAGTTGATAGTACTCCATATTTCTGCTTTCCAATAAAATGGTATAAAAAGTCAATTGTCACTAATTCTTTTTTTATCCTTGTGCCATAAAACTTCTAAAAGCAGCAGTGTCAAAAAAGATGCAGGATGAATTGATTTTATCACCCTGAACCATTAAAACTTCTGCAACTTCACAGCTGGTAGTATTCCCTTTTGGCGACTGTAAATTGTATTCAACTGTAATACATGCTTTATTGTCTTCAACAATGAATTCGTTTATCTTTAATGATTTAACGACCTGTAAAAACCTGTTTGTTGCTTCGACATACTCTTTTTTGCTATGAGTAATTTGTCCGGGACCAGTAAAAGTTATATCTTCTGCGATCGCCGTTTGCCAATCACCTTTTTGATTGATCGCTTCATAGTATTTTTCGATGATTTCTTTTGTTGAGATTGAAGTATTCATAATTGTACTTTTTTAGATTGTTTAATTTCTTCAATTATTTCAGTAATCCCTTCCTGATAAGTAGTTATCTTATAGTCGGGGTATCGTCGTTTAAATTTTGACGAATCGAAAAGATTATCAGTTTTATAACGGTATAAAAGTTCGATTGTTTCTCTCATTCCTGAGTTAAATAAACTGATTATCCTGATCATCCAGTTTTTCAACACCATATAATTTAGCTTTTGACCATAAATCTCGCCGGTAAATTGAATGAATTCTTTTGAAGTAAGCCGATTATTGTCGCACGGTAGGTGCCAGGTTTGATGAAAAGCATCCGGTGAATTCCCTAATAATGCCATTGCTTTAGCGGCATCCGGTGCATAAATTAATGTTCGCAAGGTGTTATCATTTAATAATACTTTCAGCTTTTTAGAATTCCGGATGTTTTCGAAAATAAGTGCATTTGTAATACTTTTCGTATTCCTTGGTCCATAAAATTCGGGGGCACGGCATATCATGGCACTAATATCCGTATTCAGGATTGAATCTATCAACATATTTGCTATCTCACCCCTTACTTTCCCTTTTTTGCCTGTAGATAAAAATGGAGACTCTTCAGTAATAATTCCATTGGATGCACCATACATATATGTATTGTCGAAAAATACAAGTTTAGCATTTTGTTTTAGACAAGCATTTATCACATTTTGCATGATAACAGGCCATTGAGCATTTGCAATTTTCCAATTGTTTGGCAGACCTACTGTTAAGTATACTAATTCACTGCCTTTTACAGCCTGTTCAGTTTGAAAGGCATCCAGAAGGTTTGCAGCAAACAATTGATCTGAATCGTTTACCTTCAAGGGATGTCGGCTCACCAACTTTATGATTTTAGTGTATTTACTGTAAAGTTCTTTTGCCAACTCTGTAGCGATAATCCCGTTGGCTCCAAGTATAGTTTGCATCGTTCATTCTTTTTATTCAGGCCATCGACCCTGTAATTGACGGTTCACCATCCAGCCCGGATATTCAGATGTCAATACGCTGACTTCATTTAATTGTTTCAGATCTTCGGCGGTTAGTTCCAAATACACAGCTTTAATATTATCATTTAATTGTTCCATTGTTTTGGCACCAATTATTGTACTGGTAATGCCGGGTTGTTTTATTACCCAGTTCAATGCAACCGTTGCAACTGAAACATTATGTTGTTTGGCAATAACTTCCATTACTTCAATAATGTCATAAGCCTTTTCTTTATTGATAGGAGGGAAGTCAAACGAATCCCTTCGACTGTTACCGGCTACATTGTTTGTCCTTGTAAATTTACCGGAAAGAAACCCCCCTGCCAAAGGACTCCAGGGCATAATACTTACATTTTCACTTAAAGCCATTGGTATAATTTCGCGTTCTATATCACGACTGCCAATGCTATAAAAATTTTGTGAGGCTACAAATTTTGTCCAACCCATTTTAACGGCATAACTGTTGGCTTTTACCACCATCCAGGCCGGATGATTGCTGATACCTATGTACCTCACTTTGCCCGAACGTACCACATCTTCCAGTCCTCTCATTGTTTCTTCAATGGGTGTAATTGGATCAACGCCATGGATATAGAGCAAATCAATATGCGAAAGCAGAAGTCGTTTAAGACTATCATTCACCGAGTCCATTATATGGAGTCTCGATAATCCAACCTGATTTGCACCTGAACCCATTCGTAAACGTACTTTAGTTGCAATCACAACATTTTGATGTGAGACACCCAACTTTTTCAACGATTCGCCTAATAAAGTTTCCGAAAGTCCCTCGGAATAAGCATTTGCAGTGTCAATAAAATTAATTCCGCTATCCAATGACTTTTTTACAATCTGGTTTACCTCTTCCTGAGGTAACTGTCCTATGGATTGCCACATTCCTTTTCCACCAAAGGTCATAGTTCCCAGACAAAGTTCCGAAACCAATACTCCTGTTTTTCCAAGTTCATTATATTTCATCGTCCTTTTGTTTTATGGAAGCAATATCTGCTTACCGTTTAGATAATTTACTTTGACACCTAAAACACTTTGACAAAACGAAAGGTTCAACTAGAACGTCCATTCAAAAAAGATTCCCATTGTAAGGAGTCTACTAATATAATGTAGAGCATGAAATGTTTATATCACTTCCCACTATCCTATTTAAAAAAGATGAACAAAATATCGTACAACCGGTTCACTTATGGTTTGATGTGCTACATTTTATTCGATGTTTGATTAACAGAACTTTAAAATAAATCTGACAAAAAAAAATGATACCTTCACATGTAGTGAAAGTATCATTTTATGTTTTTAAAGGAACCGTATTGATAATAAATTATTTAGTAAACAGCATTAATTCAAGCATTCCAAATACTTTTAATGTCTTAAGGCGACTAGTAATCCACCTGTGATAAACGCAATTACCCACCAACTATACGCAATACGTGAATAAAGGTGAAGACTTTTACTGACTTTCATTTCTGGTCCGTTTTTCCGGTTAAATCTCCAGAGTAAAATTGTATCGATACCCATACCCAACAGTGAAGAATAACCTATTAAACCGTGAATTGTAAATCCTTTACTGGAACCGAGTATCATAAGAGTTGTTGCCGAGATGTCGAATAAAACACCTAATGTAAAAAAAAGTAATACCCTTGTTGTTATTAGTTTTCTGCGTTGCTCTTTGATAAATCCAATAGAATACAATACAAGTGCAACAATCACTACAAATGAGCCAATAATGGAATAAATTTTCATATTTCTAATAGTATATTTATTGATAAAATAATTTGTTATTGTCGAATAAATTTTACAGTTGCAAATATAATGAATTTAATCCATACAAATTATGAATCAGTCATTTTGAGTCTTTTTCTGTATTAATGTTTGTTCTCTAAACAAATATGATGGTTGGGTTGTTAAAAAAGACAATATAGTATTGGAAATTGTGCATTTATTTTTCGGAATTTTTAAAGATTTAATGTTTAATATTTTTTGTCGATCAACAAGTTAAGTATAAGATAATATTTATTGATATATTTCATATTTTAATCTTTTTGAAGTTATGAAGTTATGACCCCCCAACCCCCAAATGGGGGCTTAAGAGTGGACTTTTGAAGTGCTTATGATTAAAATAAATTCTCATTCTGCGTCTTAACATCCCCCATTTGGGGGCTTGGGGGTCGCAGGGAAAAGATATTATTAAATCCTATTCATTACATAAATGATTAAAATTACAAAAACATAATCTTCAATCACTATTCCCATTGTTTTTATCAGCATTGATGATAGGTTCTATTCTTAGTTATTTCTAAACAGGAAAGAAATGTTGAAATTGATTGTCGAAACAATCAATTTATTTATATAAATAAACAGTTAGCAATTGAGTTCATATTGATGGAACCTGTCCTAAATACATACTCCTTTTTTTTAACAAATGAAAAAGATACTTGTACTGATTTTTTCACTCATTGTGGTTTTTAATATAACCGCTGAAGTTATTGGACTTTCACGAACGAACCTACATGGAAAAATAACCGATAAAAACGGTGACCCCATAATAGGTGTCAGCATATATATAATGGAATTGAAAACCGGTGGAATAACAGATGCCGAAGGAAATTACAGAATAGATAATCTTCCCATGCGAAAAGTTCAATTACAAATCACTTCAGTGGGGTATAAAATGAAAGTGGATAATATCGAATTAGAATCGAATAATATCAAAGATTATCAATTGGATGAATCGGTTACTGAAATAAAAGAAGTGGCAGTTACCGGTCAGGCTGTCAGCTCTGAAATTTCAAAAATACCTTCACCCGTTAGTATAATTACTTCGGCTAAGTTGATACAACAAGCATCCACCAACATTATTGATGCGCTTAGTTCTCAACCCGGTATATCGCAAATAACAACCGGTAGCGGAATATCAAAACCTGTTATTCGTGGATTGGGTTATAACCGGTTAGTTGTGTTAAACGATGGTGTGCGTCAGGAAGGTCAACAATGGGGGGACGAACATGGTATTGAAATAGATGAAAATGATGTGAACAGGGTGGAAATCCTTAAAGGACCAGCCAGCCTGATGTACGGTTCGGATGCTATGGCAGGAGTTATAAATCTTTTTACTGCACCCATTTTACCTCAGGGAAGAATGCAGCTCAATGCATTGGCAAATTATCAGACAAATAATGGATTGATGGCTTATTCACTTAATTTTGCAGGACATAAGAATACCTTTATCTGGGATATGAGGTATAGCCAAAAACAAGCACATGCTTACCAAAACAAGGTTGATGGGTATGTATATGATTCTGGTTTCAGTGAAAATGCTCTTTCAGGGTTGATAGGAATCAGTAACTGGTGGGGATATTCACACCTTAATTTAAGCTATTATCATTTAACTCCGGGAATTGTTGAAGGAAAAAGAGACAGCCTCACGGGGCAATTTACAAAGCCTTTTGCTAATAACAATAGTGTCGGAGAAGCAATTGCAACACCATCTGATTTTACTACCTATCAACATTCTATTCCCTATCAACAAGTGAGTCATTATAAGGCTGTCTGGAGCAATAATGTTTTAATTGTTGATGGAAGTCTCAAAGTAACGATCGGATATCAACAAAACCGACGTCAGGAATTTGCAGATATCCTTAACCCCAATCAATATGGTTTATACTTTCAATTGCATACTTTCAATTACGATTTTCATTATCAGTTCCCTGAAATTAAAGGATATAATTTCTCTGTCGGAATCAATGGTATGGTTCAGAATTCATTGAATAAAGGGATAGAATTTCTTGTCCCTGAATACAGGTTATTTGATGCCGGAGCATTTATCGTTGGGAAAAAGACAATTGGAAAATTTGATCTCAGTGGAGGTATTCGTTTTGATAACCGGGCTGAAACAGGTGATGCACTTTACCTGAATGCTACAGGAGCTAAAACTGTTGTTTTCGATCCGGCTGCTATTGAAAGATTTGCAGCTTTTTCTAGTAGCTTTCGGGGAATAAGCGGAAGTATGGGTGCTACTTATCAACTAAATAAAAATTGGATGACGAAATTGAATCTCTCTCGTGGATTTCGGGCACCCAACATCGATGAACTTGGTTCGAACGGAGTTCACGATGGAACTATCAGATATGAAATAGGTAATCCAAAACTGAAATCAGAAAACAGTCTGCAATTGGACTATGAACTGGAATTTAATACCGAACATGTGAATGCGAAACTTAATTTATTTGGGAATAATATCAGTAACTATATTTATTCACATAAACTTACAAATAGAATAGGAGGTGACTCTATACAAAGTGGATTTCCGACGTACAAATTCGATTCCGGTAATGTTCAAATGATAGGAGGGGAGGCCTATATTGATATTCATCCACACCCTCTGGATTGGTTGCATTTCGAAAACAGTATTTCGTATGTATATTCTCAATTATTAAATCAACCTGATTCTATTCGTTACCTGCCATTCACTCCTGCCCCTAAATGGATATCAGAATTGAAAATTGAAATCAGGAATGTTGGTAAGGTATTAAAAAATTCATTTATTTCTTTTGGAATAGAACATGAATTTAAACAGGACAAAATTTATTCAGCCTATCATACTGAAACAGTGACAAATGCTTATACCTTATTTAACGGAGGAATTGGTAGTGATATAATCTGGAAAAAACACACCTTATTTTCATTATTTATAAATGGAACTAATCTGACTGATATTGCTTACCAAAGTCACTTAAGTCGTTTAAAATATGCACCCGTTAATAATGTCACTCAACGAATCGGAGTATTTAATATGGGACGAAACATTAGTTTTAAAATGATAGTACCTGTCGGTTTTTAATTATTAAACAGAATTTCACGGTTAAATAACAGGTGAGTTTTTTGTAATCTACAATTAAATCATTAACAAATTTAAATTTCATTCGGATTAGAATTAATAATTAATTTTTAGCCAAACATTTTAAATTTTTAAATGTTATACGACACAATAATACAGTATCTAAACATCTAAAATTTAAGGTTATGAAAAAGATTCTTTTTTTTCCAATGTTTATTTTATTGATTGGAAGCGACATATTGTTGACGCAATGCACATCAACCAATAACGGACCGGCAACTAGTAATTCATTAGTAAAGCTGGCAAATTCATCAACTCTTGGCACCTATCTTACAGATAATAAAGGGAATGCACTGTATTTCTTTTCGAATGATGCCAATGGTACAAATAATTGTACGGGAGGTTGTACGGCTAACTGGCCAATTTTTAATGTGACAGGGCTTACTCAGTCACAATTGGATAATGGTTTGCTGTTGGCAGATTTTAGTTTCATCACAACTCCAACGGGAACTCAGATGACTTACAAGGGGTGGCCTTTATACAATTATGCCCCAGGTGGTTATCAGGAAGCTTCCGGACTGACTTCCGGAAACGGGATTGGTGGCATTTGGTTTGTAGCAAAGCCCGATTATACCATTATGTTAGCAGATAATCAACTGGTTGGACTTGATGCAAACAATTATGTTGTTTCTGCAACTGATGTGACATCGTTGGGAACCGGAAAAACTATTTACTTTACCGATTTGCAGGGACGCACTCTTTATGCATTTGCTAAAGACAGTTCTCTTGTAAATAAATACACGAAAGCAGATTTTTCGAATAATACGACATGGCCAATTTATGTTACTTCTAAAGTTGTCATCCCTTCAACTTTATTAAAAACTGATTTCGACAGCATTACGGTGTATAACCAAAAACAATTGACGTATAAAGGCTGGCCAATCTATTATTTTGGAAGTGATGTGGATGCTACAGGTAAATATAGAGGGAATACGAAAGGGGTTAGCGTACCTGCAACTCTGAATGTCTGGAAAGTATTTATTAATGGAATTCCGGCTGCTCCCCACAAATAAAATATCATTAGTTAAATAAAAAAGGAACGGGTAATACTCGTTCCTTTTTTATTTGACTAATGATAGCTGT